>JAABUP010008506.1_pt1 | contig 13074 bp, 18 predicted proteins | sample 5559201 | NCBI WGS metagenome assembly JAABUP01 (sample SAMN10711887, study PRJNA513373) | rock metagenome | isolation source: Antarctica rocks | place: Antarctica | reverse complement strand
GGGGGGGCCCAGCAGGGATAGGGAGCGCTGAGATGGCTGCCTATGAGATGCACCACCAGACCCTGCTCTCCTTCTGTCCTCCTGCATGTACATATGATCATCAACATCATCATCAACATCAACATTGACAACAAGCCAACAACAAGCATGCCAAGAGGGATCAGAACTCTTCTTCGCCCATTGTTATTGACAACAGCCAAGCAAAAGACAGAACAGCTGTGTCGCTTCAGAGTGGTGCTTAGCACACCAAGAGCTTGATGTCCAAACTAGACTTGCTGGGATATCTTGAGAGCAACATTGACAATACAGCTGACTGTAATCTGCATGGCTGCTTTGATGGATTGCATGTAATGGCGAGAGTGCCTTGCTGGCAGTGTACACAAAGGCACTGCCTACTGCCTTGGCCAGGTTGACCATGGAGCAGACTGTTACTGCATGCTGTGTGCACACGGCCAAAAACAGTCATGCAGAGGGGCAGATCTGAGAAAGAGAAAGAAGGGGGAGGGGGGGGGGGGGGGAGAGTAGCTTACTGGGCCTGATCCACTACCACTCCTGGAGAGGGTGCGGCTCAAGGAAGCTTGCTTGGCACTGCGCTCAGCAGAGCTGCTGTGGCGCCTGGGTGACTGCCCACCACTACTGCTGTGCGCCCTTTGAGCTTCCCTTTCAGCAGCCCTGCCAGATGCCCTTTCGGCTGCATATGCTGAGCCCTGGGGCTGCCTTTCTTGCCTTTCTTCCCAGTGAGCTGCCTTTCCAGAGGGCCTTCGTGGGCTTCTGCCCCGCCTGGGGGAGGCAGCACCTCTGCCCCTGGGGGATTTGCGGCCCAGACCCCGAGTGCTACGCAATGCACCAGCAGTGTTGCTGTGCTGTGCAGGTGAGCCATTGCTCTTCTTTGTATACGCCTACATCAGCAGAAGACTGCATGAGTGCATAGCCTGAACCATTTTGACCCTCTGCTCCTCTTCACGTCGAGCTAGCCAGATGCCAACCCCACCTGTTTCATCTATATTTTTAATAATGTAAGCATGCTTCAGCGCCGCAGCGGTCTGTAAGCAACAACTTAACAAAGAGAGACGGAACACTGTAGCCATGAATGGCCCATGGTGACACTCGTGGCTGCAAAAACCATCATGCTAGGCATTAAAGAGAAGCAGATCCCCATTGCTTGTCTTGTGCTGTGCTGCAGATCTTTTCGTGCATGCCCAGCATTGCAACAGACACGCCAAGCATTGCAAGAAACATGCTCAGCATTGCAACAGACACGCCCAGCATTGCAACAGCGCAGATGATAAAGAGGTATACCTGCCGTGTGCCAGGAGAGTGAGCCTGCTGCCTGACAGTGTCCCACGTGTCACCGCTAGCTGGGCTGTCAGTCCTCCTTCCGCCGGTCGCCCCTGACACACCGGACTCACCAGGCTTTCGTGTCAAGCCTGGCATCTCTTCAGTTTCCCAAGGCACCTGGGGCACCTCCCTGCCTCTCTTCCTCCTTGCCTTTGACTTGCCCTTGGATGAGTTTCTCGGCGAGTTCTGTGGTTGATCAGTAGCAGCAGAAGCCTGTGCAGCTGGCTGTGGCCGGTCAACTGCTGCCACAGCTGTGGTATCAGGCTGAGGTGGCGGGGGAGGCAGTGCAATTGGTTCAGGCACATCATGCCTGGCCAGATTTCTGAGACGAATTGCCTCCATCCGCGCAGCATGGGTGTCCCCGCTGCTTTGCACGCTGAGCCTTGCTTTCGAAGCCTGATCCCGGATCAGCTTCTCAGCAGCAGCTGCTGCTGCTATCTGGACTGCTTCACTGAGTGTGATGGGGGCAGGTGCACCACTACTGATGTTGGTGGTGGTGGGAAGTGCTCTGGCAGTGGTAGATACGCCTGAGCGGTGCTGCTCAGCAAAGCCTGCAGCCAGCTTTGCAGCCATCTCCTTTCCTGCCAGTGCCTTGGATGCTGCCTCAGTTTGCTTGGATGCTGCCTGCAGTGCCTGGGATGCTGGTTGTGGCTGACCTGCCTCAGATGCACTGACCGACAGAGAAGAGGGATTATGGGACAGTGCATTGTGCTGAGCAGCTGCTTGAGCACGCTCAGCACCAGCAGGAACAGCTTGTGCTGTAGCAGCAGGCAGAGCAGCTGGAGTTGCAGTGTTTGCTGTACCTGCGTGTGTTGGTGCAGCTGTGCTGCTGATAGTGGCAGCAGTGCTTGATGAAGGCACAGGGGCAACAGGAGCAGCAGAGGTCAAGACTGCGACGCTTGCTGGTTTGGGGCGGGTCATTGCATCCCACTTGCGCTTGGATGCGTTCCTGACAGGGACAGCAGCTGAGTCAGCAGCTGGAGTCTGGACAGGGACAGCAGCTGAGTCAGCAGCTTGAGTCTGGACCGGGACAGCAGCTGAGTCAGCAGCCTGGGTCTGGACAGCGACAGCAGCTGAGTCAGCAGCCTGGGTCTGGACAGGGACAGCAGCTGAGTCAGCAGCTCGAGTCTGGTTCAGGGCGGCTGAGGTGTCTGTCGGCAATGGCGCAGTGCCCGTCACGGCCACCCCTGCAGCTGGGGCAGCAGCAGCTGCAGCTGCAGGGTGCAGGGACAAGCTCAGGTCTCCAGCTGGCACAGCTGGGGTGGGCTGAACAGGTGCAGCGGTGCTTGACAGTGACAAGATATCTGTGCTGGGTGATTCCATGGTGTTTGCCACCTGAGCATGCGGGCGGCAAGTCACATCTTGGACTCCTGCCGTGACAGCAGTGGCTGGTGTGCTAGGCAGAGGTTGAGCAGCCACAGCTGTGGGCATTGCCAGCATGGCAATGGCAGGACCACTGCTGCCTGGCACTGCAGCTGTGGCTGCAGGCAGAGGCTTTGCACCTGCTGTTGCTGTTGCTGTTGCACTAGCAGGTGCAGCAGCAGCAGTGATGACAGCATGTGTGTCAGCCGCATCTGTAGTAGCTGGTAAACTTCTGGTATGAGCAGCAGCGCTGGATGGCCTGGAGGTTAAGAATGGATTGACAATGGCATTCAGGCCTGAGAACATGGGTCCAGGGAAGGGTGGCGGCTCAGCATTGTGCATGGCAGCAAAGGGGTTTGGTGACTTGGCCATCTGTACAATGGCTGATGGCGCACCTGCCTCAGGACTGCTCATGATGGTCACTGCTTGACTTCCACCGCCCATGCCTTGCTGCTGTTGACCACTGCCAGAGGTGCCTGCACCCAGTACAGCTGGCTCACAAACTGCACCCTTCTGTTTGTCCTTAGGGGACCGTCCTTAGGGGACGCAGTCTTCACACTGATGCACCCTTTCTGATTTACTTGGTGATGCACCAGCTGGGAGGGACCTGTACTGTTTCCTGGAATGGAGTAAAGCGGCGGCGATGTAGAGCTAGTAGCATAGCCCTCACTACATGCAAGCCAAGGGGAAGGTGTAGGACTGCTTGCACCACAAGCTTTGCATGACAGCTGGAGACAAGACACCAGCAGATGTGCATTGGCGTGTTACGCACTATGGTGCATTATGCGCAACCATGCATGAGAAAGGCGCCAAGAAACTGACTGCTAAGTTTTTTTGGCAGCAGAGATAAATGCAGCAGACTTCTAAATTACGCTGAGTCGCTTCGGCACCATACCTGGCTGTAGCACTGAAAGCAGGTGTGACATCTGCTGTTTGACCCCCACAAGCTCCTCTAGCTGTGGGGCCACTCTGGCCAACAGCCCTCTCAGGGCTCCCACCTCCTGGGACAGCCCTGCCCCATCATCTCCTTGCCTTGATGTGGTAGGAAGCAGAGCTAGCTGGCGGTCATCCTGCTGTTGCCTGCACCCCACACTCATATCAGCAGAGCCACAATTGCAAGCGCTTACAGGCTGAGACAGCTTCCTCACTGACTTGCTAGGCCCAGCTGTGCTGGGTGATAAAGACATGGAACAGGGGAACGGGGATCATGTGCAGGGAGCACTGAAGATATGGAACCAAGTCTCCATTGTGAGTGTCCTGAGACCTACCTGACGCTGGCTACACAGGTGATTTGCAGCACTGCAGCACTGCTGGTGGGTCACACTAAAAGCCATAGCATTGCTGATGTCACCCTATTGATGACTTCAGCGCTTCTGCCTGATTTGAAACAGAAGAGAGCAGAACCAAATGCTCACAAATTGGCAGATCAGGGAGCAGTCTCAGAGCAGCAAATTGGCAGATCAGACAGCAGTCTTGGAGCAACAAATTGACAGTAGCCCTGTCAGTTGCACCGCCACAAAACACCCCCAGGAAGCGTTTTGGTAGGGCAAACAGCCCTTGGATGGGCACATCACCTGATAGAGGGAGGGGCTTCTTGGCTGGGGCCCTGTGAGCTTGCCCTGCTACGGGAGCGCTGGGGATGCCTGTGCCTGTGGTCATGCAGAGTCTGCTGCGCCACCACCACCTCCTGCTGCAGCTGATCAACTTCAGCATGGTGGGCAGCCTCTGCAGCCTTCTTTGCAGCTTGGGCATCTTGAAGGTGCTGTTCTGTGCCCTGCAGCAGCTGCTGGCTGTCCAGCACCTGCCTTGCATATGCTTGTAGAGACTGCTTTGCGAGCTGCAGGGAAAGCTCTGAGTCCTGCAGCTGCTGCTTTGCGTCCTGCAGGGACTGCTGCAGTGTCTGGACCTCGGCATGGGCGCCTTCAAGCTGCTTTGCTTGCTGCTGCAGCTGCTGACCCTGCTTCTGTAGCTGCCCTTCAATCTGCAGGGCAGAGGGGAGTATTTACCGATAGGCTAAGGGAAGATTTGGCAAGAGGCAAGAGCCCTGTGCCATGCAAGTCAGGCCTGCTGTTGGTCATGCATCAAGCAGGCGGCTTTAGAGGCATCTCTTTCTGACCGTGAGTGCTCATTTGAAGTCATTTTAGCCACATCGGACCAAAAACGCACCAATATGTAGGGTTTCATGCCGATATAGGGTGTCACGCCGAAATATATCTGTGGGCCATGTCATGATTTGTATACACAGTTGAGACTGCAGACCATTCTAGAGGGAACCCTGATGTATACAAATCATGACATGGCCCACAGAGCGACCATTTGACTGGGAAGATTTGACCTGTGTCACAAACCACACTGCACTTGATTGTCCTACTTGCAGAAGTGAGCTGGTCAATGTCATCACACCACTGCCCACAAAACAGATGTGGCATTCAGTATCAGTCAGCAACTGATCTTGTTAAGTCAATGTGCTGAAAGGGCTGCAACTTGAACATGCAGCAGGGTTGTGACAGGCCAGTACTCACAGCAAAAAAGCACTTACCTGTTGAACCTTGGCCTGGGACTCCTGCAGATTGGCTTCCAGCTTGGCTATGCGGACCTGCTTTTCCTGTGACACCTGCAAGGTACATGATGCATGCACTGTAGGGTCACATACTGGTCAGGCCCGCCTGTAGCAATGCTCCTGCTGCATGCAAGTTGTATGACCATGCATATGCATGTACAAAACATGGGGTACATGACACCTGGAGCTTGCTCTTGTATCAAGCCCAACCGTGTGATGACCAATGCTGATACTGTTGGCATCTCTGTTGCATCCAAGCATCAAGCGCGAGGACTGGGTTTAGCGAATTACATAACTAACATAACATAGCTTCCGTGATAAGTGACTTCTGATGTGATGTTGTCTTGACTGCTCACGATGAAATTCGCTCACAATGAAAGTCAGGGCACTGGCTGGCGCTCGTCCTCACGACTCCTTCATGGAAGCTGTGATCCCAAACAGCTCAGTGACACACTCATCAGAACATGAACTTCCTGATGCAGCAGCTTGTGAAACAGACTTTCCCCTCTGTTGTTCAGAATGCCCACCTGTGTGCTGCCTTGATGATCATGTTCGTCATCAAACTTGTGACAGGACTCGTATTCACAGCAGGCCAGACACTTTGCATGTATGCATTTGGTCTCACCTGCTCAGCGGCCTTCTGCGCCGCTAATGCAGATGCTGCTTGAGACTTGCTGCTTGCCAGCTGGACTGCCTGCTGCTTCACAGTGTCTGCTGCCTGCACACCAGACATGTATGCTTACTCTACAAATGCAGACCAGACATGCGCTCACACTCTAGTCACACAGACCGGACATGTGCTTGTACTCTAGTACAGCAGACTAGACACATGCTTGCAATTCTAATGATGAAGACCAGACATGTGCTTGTACTGTCGTGCAGCAGACCAGACATGAGGTTGCAGTTATAATGATGAAGACCAGATGTGTGGTTGTAATCAAGTGATGAAGGCCAGGTATGTGCTTGTAATCTTGTAATGCAGACAAGACTTGTGCTTGTGCTCTGCTAATGCATGCATGTGGCAAGCAGTCTGATACCATGCAACATTTCTGCACCTCACAGGCACTGCATGTAATACATATATACAACATCATTATTATCAAAACTAGTCCACGAGTATTTAAACCCCTTAAGCAGCATTGAACTACTTCTAGACAGAAAAGCTGCTTGTATTCCCGCATATTGTCTACTGTGAGCCTAGGCTGTCAGGCTGGTGTGTGTGCCTTGCAGAATGCAGTGCAAGTTGCAGAGCAGTGACTGTGATCTGCAAACACTTTGTGAAAATTCCTGCAAGCCCTCGCAAAGCACCTGGTCAACATCTATCTCCCATAAAACAGGCATACAACATACAACCCTCCCATACTCCCATACAACAGGCTCATGCAAGTAACCCCCAGGCACTCTGTACCCTTTGCAATCCTTTCTGACGGAAGCATGTGATGCAATGCCTCCAAATTCATGTCTGTGCATGTGTCTCTGGTGCATCAGACATGCATGTCACCGACAGACATGTCTGCATCCAGCTATATTCAGATATGCAAGTCAAGTCAAAGCGACAATGGTGGGCATACCTGCAGGCCCTCTAGCCTCTTTGCCTGGAGCTCCACTAGCTGCATTTCAGCCAGAGACAGCTTGGACGCCACCTGGCCATGTGATGCCTGCACCTGCAGCAGCACGTAGCATATTTGTACATGCAGATTGGCATGTTGTGTTGCAGCAGACAATGATTGTTTCAAAAGACGCCTGCACAGCCACAAGCCCTGGTGGCAGTTACAGGATGACATGTATTCTGTGCAATGGCAGCAAGGCATACACTCCAGATGGTTGGCACTGCCAGTGGCTTTGACATGTTGGTGTAGAGAAACACAGCTCAGTGCGTGGTGCTCACAAAGCTATGGCAAGCATCGGAAACATGTGTGAGCTGTCTTGAAGCGACCAGAGCAGCCAATATAGGTGCATGCTGCTGATGGGACCTCAACTTGCATCAGGAACAAGTATGAGCTGTACAAAGCAGGAAAAACAGCCATTTGCGCATGCCAAACACGGATAGGATTGCAGCATGAGACAGTGTGTCCAGCTACCTTTTGGAGCTCAGACTGAGTAGTCAGTGCAGCCTGACGGGCAGTATTTGCCTCCTGCTCTGCAGATTTTAGCTTGGCGGCATGTTTGCTGCTACTCTCATCTGCCTATATGCAAACATCAGCGACCCGCAGTCATGTTCAGTGTCACTACAGACTGTCTCTCAGTCAGTGGCATGTTCCAGGCAATGTATGTTCTGCCGGTATGAGCATACTGTGAGTAGTTGCAGACCTCTGACATATGTCTGCATCTTTGCAGTGATAAACTGAGCCTGCATTGTGCCTTTATGGTACTGCAATCAGATATGACAGTGATAGCATGGGATGCATCAGGCAACACATCCTGGAATCTGAACGTAATGTCTGCTCGGTAAGTTCAGACATGACAGGAGCTGCTGGCTGCCTAACATCAGTGAAAGCTTGAAAAGCAAGCTAGTATAGATGACAAGCAGGCACAAGCTGACAGTGCTACCTGCACTTTGAGCTGCCTGTTTGCAACTCTGAGCTCTGCATTGGTCGTCTTCAACTGAGCAATCTTCTGACCAGCAACTTTCACAGCCTGCACGGAAGGTTGCATTGGCAGGTGGGGATCGCTTGAACATCTGATGACCACATGACCATGCCAAGCTTGTATGCAGGATGATGAGTGCTGCAAGTGCTGTTCAAGAGCAGCTGGCCGGGTCCTTGAGCAATGCGTAGCTTCCAGTGTGAATTGCATTTCGGTCTACGCAAAAACTGCATACAGAAATGTCAAGTGTTGCAACTTGCCAAGACTAGGAACACGCAAGGCAACATAAGGATATGGAGTAGTTGACCTGGACAGCTTGCTCTTGAGCAGAGCGCGCCTGGGCAATGGAAGTATGCATCTCCGCTGCAGTTACCACAGCAAAGATAAGACTACAGACAAGTGCAGACATTGATTTCTGAGTTTAGGCACTCTCATGTGTTACCAGCCTGCTACATGTAGGACATGACATTGCCCAACTTGATGCACAGGACAGACAAAGCCTCCTCAGCAAAGATGTAAACAGCCTCTGTCTTGTTGCAGGCAACTTGCATGTAGCAAGGCCACTGTAGGTACCATTCTGATCAAGGAGCTTGTCCAACTCTTCATCGTCAGCCTGCTTGACTTCGGCAAGCTCTGTTTGGAGAGCTCGTATCTGTTCTTGCAGCTCCAGCAAGTCACCAAACTCTGTATTGTCATCCAGCTGGCCTTGAACCATCTGTGCCCGACAGCAGAGTCAGACTCACAGTTGAATAATAAATGCATCATGATGCCTCAGGGATGACATGTTGACTGATCACCTGCAGCAGCAGCTGCTTTTGTTGTACAACACTACGCTGAGGACCTTCATCAGACCTTCCGTGTGGCCTATACGCGCCGTTGCCCTGCAGCGCAGCATGATAGTCCTACTGCAAAAGGATTGTGAGGCGCAACAGTGACTGGTGTTTGTAAACAGCTTCACTATTAGCTCAAGCTTGGCGAAATGAAGCAACGACGCAGGCCTACCGGCGGCCGGTTCGCGAGCGTCGTACTCAGCATATCAATAGATTATGGAAGTCGCCAAGAGTGCGATGTATGCTTGGCGTTTGAAGGTTCAGCACAGACTGCTGAACTTCGCGCACGGCGGTTGGGCAGGAGTGAACAAGGACTTGGGCAATGCAGCAATTGCATTACAGGTACACCCACAGACACCATTCCTGACCGCCTGTCCGTCCGTAGGAGCGGCTGCCGGTCAAAAGCTTGGGTGTTGCGCAAGGAATGAAGCGAAAACGTATTCGGCGTACATCTTCCTCGGAGACAATGAAATGAATGCATAAACGAGTGAATGAATGAGTGCACGTATGACATGGATGGATGGAGGGACGAATGAATATTTGAATGAACAACACATCTTTTTCCACTTGGGTCAGGAATGCTGAGTCTGATTGACCTGTCACTGCTATGCCTCAAGCTTGACAGACTCATGATCATGACCTGATCAGCTGACAGTGCTTCTATGTCTTTCACGGTTTGCCGCATGTTGCACGAGCTGACATCCTATATTATGTATGATGTATAGTTTCAAAGAGTGGTGTGTCTTGAGCGATGTTTATCAAATCCACAGCCAAATCTTTCAGATCGTCCACCACGTAGCGATACCTAGTCTGGTAAATGTTAGGCATTCAAGTTGTAAGTCGAAGAGAAGAGACACAAGTTTATGATCTCCAGTAGTCTGCGGATGTCAGCTTTATCCTCTGGGGCTAGGGTATTGAGAGTCGTCGTGTTCACTATCCCCTTTAGGGCCGCAACGATTTGCTGTCCCCTCATTTCTGTGGGGATCCCGGTTCTGTCATTAACAACAACAAACCGTAGATTTCGTCTACCAATTCGAATGTAGAGTCTGGGATTTCGATCACACTGCCGTTAATTAATTTGAGCTGGCGCACTGCTAATTGTAGGTGTTTGTTCAGGTTTTCCACCGCCGTAGCCATTATTTATAGAAAAAAATAGAGTTTTGTAACAGTTCTGCAGACCTACAGTACCCTGTGTACAGAAAAAAGTAGAGTTATGTCACCCTTAGTCAACTCTTACATAATGCAGAGAATCACTGCAGCGATTTCTATAGACTTCTGCCCCAGTGTCTGCAGCATCTGCCCTAGACGACTGTAGGATCAGGCCTAGATCATCTATAATTCTGGCCTAGATCATCTGTACCTCTGGCCCAGACCATTGTAGGGTCTGCATGCAGAAGAGCAATAGTCTGCATGCAGATGTCTGCAGCTCTGGGGCTGCAGAAGAAGCTTCTGAAATTTTCTATGTTCTGACAGAGTTTATTCATGATGTGTAGATTATCTGTCATAATCTGGGATCCCACTAAGGTGACCCAAAATTAAGGGCAAGCAGGGGTGTGTTAGTGTGTGCGAGGCGGCGGCTAGGGTCGGCTAGGGTTTGGTCTGCCAGCCAGCCGCCCAAAAAGATTCACCCTACCCGGAAACCCTACTTTCCCCCACACACTACCTAATTTTAGAAAGGTGGTACAAGGAAGATAAATTATTCTAGTACATAATGTACTAGATTTGCCAGATTCCTTGTACCATACGGTGGCACGCGCCAGTTACGCACCGTCATTACATGTTACGCGACTGTCATTACCTTGACAGGTAGCACCCCTTTTTCAAATCTTTAAAACATTGCTTACTAAAAGAAGGCATTATGTCACACACTTACCCTACCTGCTTATGTGCATACTCTTACATAACACAGCAGAAACCCTAAGGTCAGTAGTCAGTCACGCAAATATATATATGTGCATTTCCTCACGTGAGGAAAGTGCACTTGCATCGCACAGGGTACTAAGTGTAGGCTGCATGCTGTAAACAGGACCGGGCATGGTGTAATTTCCTCAATAGCATACGTTAAACTCTTATATGTGCCCCAGCTTCATGTTTGTGATGTTCCTTGCCATAGCAGGAATTGCTGTGTCTATCTCTGAGTCAGGCCTGCGTACATCAAATTGCCACTTCGGCTGCCCGTATAGCACTCATAATTGTGGCCATTGGCTGATGTGACATTGCTTGGAGAATGACGCAGTGCAGACGATTGCATCAGCACTTCGATGTCCGATCGATACGTGCAAACGTTGTACATGAAACTTTGGAAGACAGGGCAAGATTGAACTTTATAGCTTGTGTCAGAAGCGTGAGATCGATGCACTCAGGAAAACATTTCCGAGGTAGAAGCAGTGCTAGCTCAATTTTATCTGAAGCAAGTTCTAGAATCATTAATACGTGCCACCAGAATAGGGAGACGTACATGGCCATCCCTCTCCCCACAGATGCGGTCATTGACTACCTCAGCATCACCCACAGGAACATCTACAGACTCCCCATCACCCCGGACCAGCGCTGCATAATCAAGAAGTATCTGCGGCTGATCGAAAACGAGATCGACGAGAGCAGAGGAATCCCAGGGCCTAGATCACCGAGTCGATGAGCGTGGAGTACTTCAACGCAAGATCAGCCACCCAACGAATAGCCAATTTCTTCTCCGTACCCATACCGGACCAATTGGACATAGTAAAAATCAGAGATCTAAGGGATTCTTTGACACTCATCGATCATTATCTGTGGAAAAGGAAAGAGCGAGAGATCAACAGACTGCTGAATGGCTTCGGAAATAAGTGTCAGATTCGCGATGGACACGTGGGGGATAATGTTTCAAGCAATGGCGCCGGGCCGGACTACGAGCTACCTGCTAGCCAAACAGATGGCCAACTTGTTGAGGTCGACTGTGATGGAGGAAAATCTCGCTGTGGTGAATCAAGTGGCATGCAGTGCGGCTAACGATCGTGGATTATTCAACTTCTACGTTAAGTTCGATTGGGCAGCTGACCCTTATGTTGCCGCCAAGTTCCTCAGCAAGTGTTGCCTTGAGTTGAACGGCCTGCATTTCGAGGTGTTCGACCCTTTGAATTACATGGCATACGTTAAGTTGCCTTTCGAGATTAAAGAAGCTGACTTGGACAATGCATTGCTGTTGATCAGGCAAAACATTCCCAAGCTTATCTCCAGGGTCAGTGAAGGCATGGATCTTTACATAGAAATGATGTAATCAAGGGCCTTGCAGATAAGGAAACAATGATTTATAGACGACGTCGCTCTTGTAACGAGACAGGTTGTTTTTGTAAACTTCCTTTGCAAGAGCTGCGTGATCAGCCAAACGCTGCTTAGCATCTGCTGGATCATCCTCAGATGTCTCGCTGTCACTGCTGCTGTAATGCTTCCTTTTCTTCTTCGCATGACGCTTGCTCTTCTTCTTTTTGACAGGGCTGGGGCTAGGCTCGCTCTCACTCTCTGTCATCTCTTCGTCAGCTGCTTCTTTGACCGGTGAGGGTCCCTTTTTGAACTTTGCAAACTCCTTTTCCTGTTCTGCTTTCGCTTGACTTTTGGCGAGTTTGCTCTGTCTGGCCTTCTCTCTTGCCCTTGCCAGTGATGCCATTTGGGCGCTAGACAGCTGCTTCTTGGCAGGTGGTATGTCTGGCTTTTCTGGACTGATGGGCTGCATCGGGCTACCCACCCTAGGGCTTGGCGGATCCATGCTAACATCGTGACTGTTGATAACCATCCTGCAGAACCTACAGAAGCTCTACAGTAATGCTGTAGAAAAAGTTACTTCTGCACAATTTCTGTAGTGATTGTGAGGTATGTCTATCGTGAGTTCTTCTTACAGCAGCGGGCTTGGGGGGAACTTCTACGGGTTCAGCAACTCTCCCTCGTCTTTTTCTATAGGCACATCAGGCTCTTATCTTACCAGTTACAGCAACTCCTTCGGCAGCTACACACCCGACTTAGCCAACACAGGAGTCAGCATGTCTGGCTACACACAGCTTCCTGCCGACTGGGCAGCTGTCAGTGGTGTCACACAGATTTTGAATAAACCAACGTTATCAACGGTCAGTGCTACGGGTGAATACACGGACATCCTAGGTCTACCCCTTATCAGCACATGTGGACATTCAGGGTTGTACTCCGATCTGATAGGTCAGCCTGTGATAAGCACCGTAGGTCACACTGGTAACTATACTGACCTGCTAGGTCTACCTGTCATCAGCACGGTAGGTCATTCGGGACTGTACTCAGACCTATTAGGTCAACCAGCATTCAGCACAGTAGGGCATTCTGGGTTATACTCTGATCTAGTGGGTGCGCCTGCTTTAGCACCCGTGGCGACAGCTGGAACCTATGCTTCTCTGT
>JAABUP010008503.1_pt1 | contig 13075 bp, 16 predicted proteins | sample 5559201 | NCBI WGS metagenome assembly JAABUP01 (sample SAMN10711887, study PRJNA513373) | rock metagenome | isolation source: Antarctica rocks | place: Antarctica | reverse complement strand
AACGGCTTTCCTGGTTGAATCGATCAAGTTGCAACTGTACTCTTCTCCGCAAGGCAGTCACCCGTTTCTGTGCAGTGTGACAGCTGTATGCTTATTCGCGCAGACGCCATTTGTCTTACTTGACTTCCCCATCATTCAGCAATGCAGTCCGTCCCATTTGCAATTCATGTGCTGATCAAGTTGGGCGCCTGCAGCGCTGTAATCGAAGCGATTGTCGTGCGTATGTGTTGATTGAGGTGGAAGTGTCGTTCGCGTTGCACTGCTGGGATTCCCTAGTGCATGCAGCGGCTGTTGTGCAACAGTAAACCGCAGGATGCGGCCCCGCCGGTTGCCAGAGTCTCGCATTGAGTAGAGCAGCACCGGTGCGTCACAGCTCCATCCGCACATGTCCAACATCACAATCCACCGCCCTTCCTCCCGTGTCAAACGCATTCGTGAAGCTGCGGATCGCTTGTAGCGCCACCAGCACGTCGACCTCTGTCTGAGACCGCCACGGCGCTTTTGTGGATTGACAGCGCATGGGCGACGTCTACATGGCTGCCACACTTGCTCGCGTTGGCCCGTTCTACGCTGCCGTAAACAAACAAAGACCCTCGTAACCACCCCACCCCCTCCCTGCAAGGCTCTTTTGCCGGCTTACCTCGATGCAGGAACAGCTGCAGGAACTGTTCCACCGCATCCAGAGATCGGTTCAAGCTTTCGTGATCTCGCACACCCGGGCTTCTGGCCGGGCAGGTCGTTAGCGGGCCACAAACCCGCAGTATCCGGCGGGGACCTGCAGGTGTAAATCCTGGTGGTGCGAATATTGCGTGTGATGACTACAATCATCACACAACAACAGCAAGAGTGAAACGAACCGCACTGGCCGTATTGTGGGCTTGTCCAACATCAAGAGCAAGGAAATCCTGTTAGAATTGCCGGAGTATGAGCGCTCGGTAAGGGAGTGTCTTGAGTGTTCAGTGGCGTACTCCTTGCAAGTGGCCACCATGGGAGCCCAGCGCAGGTACAATGTCCCAGTCACACACAATGCCCGGAGTTGGCGAAGTACAGCCCTCGAGAATTGTCTCAAGGCGCACTCGGACTAGTACTCACGCAGCTCACACCTCCTCGGCATCATCCGCGAATGGACTGCGCCCTCCTTCACGAGCATCTTCCGACCCAGAAATGGAAGCAGAGAGATCCGTGGGTGGCACCTTGAGCCCGGCGCCGTGCGTGCCGTTCGTTGCCATACCCATTGATTTCTTTCGCCGCCTACGCGGCGCGGGGACGGTAGGTTTCTCCTTGGTGACTTTGGCTGCCACTTCGACCACGCTGAGACTGCTAACGCCTGCATCGTCCAAAGACATCCCCATCAATTTCTTTGCCACATCAGACTCCTTGGGTGCGAATTCGGCTAGCTTGCGTTCAAGCTCTTCGTCTTGATCGTCGCCATCCTGCTTGAGCCACTCAATCTGCTTGCAGCGTATTACAAGCCGGATGACGGTCTCATCCACCGGCGCAAAGTGGGCCGCGGACCGGTTTACGAGCAGGTGAAGAAGCTTCCGTACCTCTTCTCGTTTGTAGTTGTTCCCTTCTCTCGCTAGCTGCGTGTTTCGCAATAGCGGGCACAGCACGCGGAGGTATGTGTGTCGAAGAGCTTTCTGGCCGTCCCTTTCCTCATCCATCTTTCCAACGCTGGGGTCCAGATCCAGAAGGTTGCGAATGACAACGTCGACCAGAACATGCAAGTCGTTGGTGTAGAAGTACTCATAAGTCGAAGGAGTGGTGAATAGTAGGTAAAGAAGTTTGAGAATTAGCAGCTGGTGAGCCAAAGCGGTTTCTCGATTCAGCAGTAGTATCAGGTTCTCGCCGAATGTCCGATACAGCGGTCCATGCGCCGAGAGGAGCTTCAAAATGCGATTTGTGACCTTGTCGCCAGTCCCCGGCAACGCGGGTGCATTCGCGAAGCACATGTATTGCTCGTTGAGGACGAGTATCACCCGTATAATAGGATAGTGATATGGGTCGTCCGCATCGTCAGAGAGCTGCTCAATGAGCTGGAATAAGTAAAGCACGAACGCGTCGTCGACGACCTTGAGATCCTCCAGGGTGAGCTTCTGTATCCGCGACATCTCACAAAGTAGCTCAAGAAGAAGTCGATGTAATCCAATGTCGTCATCTCGTTGCGCACGTATCAGCTCGACAATGCGAGAGAAGGCGCCTTCGGACTGCAACAGCTCGAAGGCGGTCTCGTTGGTGCGTCCATCGAAGAGCAACAGAGCCGCCGCCAAATGGAGCGTGTCCACATCATCATCCTATGCCGAATCTCAGCCATGTCCCGTAACTCATCGATTCCAGCACACACCTGAAGTAGACAGTACAAGAACTGCCGGCGCACGTAATCCTGGTTCCCCTGGAACAGCTCCGCATCCAATAGCCTGTAACAATACTTCGCGACATCGTATTCCGAGCTCAAATACTCCTCTAGCATCAGTCAGCGCATCGCCCATTGCCGGCCGGTGTCCTTCCTCTTACGCTTGTTGGTGGACGCCCATTTCAAGTAGGCCCGGAGTACATTGTCTATCAGCTCGTGGCTGTCGCTGGGGCCGGAAACAAGGTCATCGAGCTCTACGTGTTCCCGTCAGATGGTCTCCATAGTGCTACAGGCGCTCCGAATACTCGCCTCGCCAGAACTGATGTTGTCCATTGTCCTGTGGCCAAGCCAATTCCACTCCTTCATCCATCGCTTGCGCCGGCCAACCGAGCGCCAGCGTCTATGAGGCGCTATGTAATATGCATGGTTGTTTGGCAGAAGGTGGAAGTCGTTCACTGAGGACACCGGGAAGCTCGAAGATCATCCGGCATCTCGGGCCGAACCCGGAGACAGCTCGGCCTGGCGAGGATTCCAAAGCGAACGGCGACATCACATTTACATCTATTACAGCGACTGCACTCATCTCGACGATACCGAACAGGAATTCAACTCGCGTCAGTGTCTCGAAATGTCACGATGTAGTGTCGCTTCCCGGGAGATGCGCCATATTTTGGCTGGCGAATACACCTATCTCGAGAGCGTCGAATACGCATCTAGCTATCGTAACCACCTCCATCTGCACAGAGTGATGTCCTACGTGGAAGACACCTCCGCTCGTAGTACATGCAGACGGCCATGCACGCCGCGCTAGCCATCAAGCACGCTCCGCTCCACAGCTGGACCGCCAGAAACGTCCCAAACTGCGTGATCAGATGCCCCGCAATCAACGGCCCAACAAGCGCAGGCAGTGAAGCGATCGAGTACATCATCCCGACGCGCTGTCCGAGTCTAGCCTGGGCCAACTTATCCGTCTTTCCGATGATGAAAGCCATCGACGCCGGGGGCAAGCCGATGACACCCCCGCTGAACATGCCGAAGAGCAGGACGAACCCGATCGCTTTCCCCACCATGTTAGCAGTCGTCCAGAAGGCCATCAGCAGGATGGAGGCCGCGGCTGTGACGAAGCCGTGGACGTGCAGGGCGCCGTAGCTTCCCGGGTGGTCTGCGATACCTGCGGATAGGAGGCGGCCGAGGAACGAGGAGCCGTTCATCATGCTGAGGAGCGCGAAGGTCTCGATCGCGTTGGGCGGGATGCCTTCTGGACGGCTGTTACCGCGGAGTGCGATCCCGGTTGCGGCGGCCCAGGCTTCGAGGTTGAAGAAGACGGGGTAGATGTTGAGAATCAGGCCGTAGAACCTGAGAGACTCTTGCTATTCACACGAGAGTGCACTAGAAGGCACTAGTGAAGTGCTATCTGCAAACACCTATAGCAAACACCTGTAGTTGTAGGTATAAGAACCTTCAGTTCTTCTACGTAGATAGAATGAGCATCCTTTGGGATTTACACCCTCCTATTCAACAGTAGAAGCCGAGGAAGATGAAGAAGACGGCGGCTGAGAGCCAGCAGAAGCAGGGATTGCGGAAGGCCGTCTTGTCCCAGAATGTGGACCAGCGCCATTTGGCGGACGTGTTGCGGGGGTGCTCTGGGTTTGGCCGACAGATGATGACGGTCGTCGCGGACAGGACGAAGAGCATGGTGGCGACGTAGCGGGAAGCGTTGTTGAAGCCTGCCTGCTGGTTCAGGTATCTCACCATGGTGGAGATGACAGCCCCTCCAGCGCTAGCGCCGCAGGCGACTACGCCAACGGCGAAGCTCTTCGTCTCAGTGAACCAAGTTGCAACGACTGTGATGTGAATTAGCGCCCGCTTGTCCGAGGTGTGATTGCTACCATACCTTGCGAGGAAGAGACGAAATGGCATGCCATCCCAAGACTAGTCAGGAACCCCTGAGTCGCCCAAATGGCGCCGTAATTGCCGTCACCATTCCCAGCGTCGCCGTTAACAGCGCTAAGTGAGAAGGTGCCAACACCCAGGAGAATCGTCCCGACGAATAACACCTTCCGAATGTGCCCAGCGTCGACCAGACGACCCACCACGAAAGACAGCAAGAGGATGACAAAACACTCCGTTCCGCCAACGACGTTCATCAGCAAATTGTCGGCTCCGGGCAACAAGACGCTCTTGTAGAACGATGCATATGTACCAAACGCCTAGCACAAGTCAGCCACCCGCTCTCTTGTCGGACAATGGTTATCAGGAAAGCTCACATTAACGTATCCCCAGCTGATGAACATCTGGACGAAGCCACCAACCAGGCACAAATATGCCCGCCAATCCGTCGGCCACCTCGGACGAGAAATCTTCGGCATCTCATGTTGTACTCTGGACGGTACTGCGGCGAGCGAAGCCATCGCCTCGTTGTCATCGTGGACCGCCATCGCAGGGGCGTCTATACACGACCCGGGTCCGGCGCTGTTCCCCGCCGAGCGTGTCATCTCGTTGGAGACCTTTTCGGAGGTGCTGGCTACCTCGAGATTGATGCGATTCGTCGAGAGTGCGGCGCCCTCCATATCCAGGTGTAGATGTGAGGTGAAGTATTGGGATGAAGAGGGAAAGATCGTGTGAGGGTGGTGGTTTGAGGAGCAGTAAGGACAGGTTGAACACTAGCAGGAGCAGCGTCTGGAGAAGGCAAGAAGTAGCACTAGGAGCAGTAGCGACTGAAGATGTAGTGGGAGAATCGAAAGCTCACAAACCCAAGGCCGTCTCATGTCTATGCGCCGTTGAGACTGCTATTATCGAACTGCTAGTCAGATTCGTATATAAGAAGTATGCGGTCCACTATAAAGATGATCAGATTATCAAGGCCACCACAGTGGACGTCTGTTTCTCGCGAAGCCAGGCTATAAAACTGGTCCGAGATCCATCTCCGTGGTGACAAGATCTGCCACGCTGCGGTATCGTACTACAGGCCTCATCTCAGGCGTATTGTTCGCCGGGATCTGTGTAGGCACAACGCCCATCTCCGTAACGAAAGACCACGCGTTCGGCTCGTGTAGTCGCCTCCAGAAGTATATCTCGGTTTTGATCGTGAGAGATCCGGGCGGCGGAGGTAACGTCCTTTGTCATTTGCCAGCACCTTACCATCTTGCTTGGCCTTCAGGGTAGCTATGTTTCCGAGTCCTGGGTAAGAATGGGAGGCTATTCACTGGCTTGGTCATCGACTCGTCTCTCGGGTGGCACGTAGGTCTCAAGTCTCGATCGCGATAGAAGAGCGATGACAGAGTGATAGCAGGCCAGTTCCGCCATCAATGTCGTCGACGGAGGTCAGCAAGTGGAGTCTAAGTCTTGGGTCAGGATGATGAAGTTGGGCGGAGTGGAGCGGAGTGGGGCGGCGCGGAGAGCGAGTCAGCTGTGGGGCGACTACTGCACCACACCCCTTCTTCTCGCTGTTCGAATGCTTCCTCTATCACACCAACGATGAGCGCAACATGAGGTCTAACGCGTCCGTGTCTCTGCACACCCTTCAACGCCTATCGACGATACGCAAGGACTTGGATGCAGGGCGATATCACGGTGGCATTGTTACCTTATGATTACCCGTCGGTGAAGTGCAGTCCCCGTGGGTCCAACTACATTCTCCTGATCTTACAGCACCTTCCATTCCACCAAACACCCGCTAGAACGCTTCATCAAAGCATCGTTCCCGTCAAAATCGTATACCTTATCCAACGCACACTCATCTCTCCACCCCCACAACCCTCACGCCCGTCCCTTCGACCCCTTTCCTCAACGCCCCCAATACCGCCCTCCTCCGCCCAGCCTTCGCGCAATACTCCTTGACCTCCGCCTCCGTAACATCCACCATCTTCCTCCGGGTCGGTGTGCCGCTGACACTGCTCCGGCCCAACCGACTCGCTTCCGGCGAGAACAGCGAACTCTTCCCATTCCGCAACGCAGGCGAAGAAGTAGACAGCGGCGGCGTACTCCGAAACCGACTCCCACCCAGCATCCCGCTCATCCCCGGCGCATCGCCATTAGCCAGCATCCGTCTCCGCGAAGACGACGATACCGGCGTGCCTCGCGGCGAGCTTGCCCCGAGCAATTTACTCCCCGTCAGCCCCGCCACGAGCTGATCCTCGTAGTCCTCGCTCAACTTCGGCAACGCCGCGATCCCGCCGGGCAAATGCCGGATGTGCGACTCTAGGACGTCAATATCGCCCGATTTGCGCTCAATCATGGCGGTCATCTTGAGGATCGTGTTGGTGACTGCCTCGAGGGTGGGCACACCGCCCCCACCAATTGCAGAAGATGCGCGGGAGTTGGCGGTAGCAGCTGACGCGAGCTCGGCCCGCAGTAGACTCATTGCCTCTTCAACCTGCCCGAGTAGCTTCTGCGCGCGCTGCACGCTTTGTCGCAGCTCGCTCTGCTGCGCCTGCGCCTCAGTAGATAGGGGAGCCGCTTTCTGCGAAGCGACGTGCTCCGGATCGCTGTGCGCCTTCACTCGTCGCTTCAGCTCCAGAGCCCTCGCCTTCAGTCTTGCAACCTCCTCTTCCTCTCCCTGAACATCACCCAGCATCCCCGCCACATCATCCAGCCTCCACGCATCCAACCTTGCGCCGATGTCCACCTCCATCAGCCTAGCCAACTCACTACCCTCATCCAGCGTCCAACCCCTCTCATCCTCCAACCCTTCAACATCACGCCCCCCATCTACCTCTCTCAACTCCTCCTGCCCGTCCACAAAACCCTTCAAAGCATGACCATTAAGTCCAAGGGTATCAACCATACTATTCACATCCCTAAACACCCTCTCGATCTGCCCTCCCAGCCCCTCCTTCGCCGACAACCCCACGTAATCCTGGTGCGCGAGGAAAGAAGGCACTTCCAACGTGGGTTCCGGCTGGCTCTCCAGTAGATTTCGCACGCGCGCATCCTCTTCGTCCTCCAATTCGCCGTCGGCTGGAGGAGGAGGTTCAGCGGGCGAAAGCCCAGACGCACTGCGCTCGGTGGCGGGTTTAGACGGCGCGACCACGATGCGCTGAGGTGTATTCTGTGCTGCCTTCGAAGGCTTGCCGAGTGTCGACGCCGACGAAGTCTGCGATGGGTGTTGGACGAGTGACGGTTTGGTCTGTGAGGGATGTTGGACTAGTGACGGTTTGCTGAAAGCACCGAAGGAGGGTTTCTGCTGCATAGGGCCCGTGACGGCGCGGACGGGACTAGGTGAGCGAGGGGACTCCTGCACAGGTGGCGCGAAGTTGACGTTGTGCTTTGGGAGGCCGGCGGGGGTGAAACTCGGCAAAGGTCCGGGTTTACGCTCGGTGGCGGGGGTAGTGGACTCGACTTCTTCTTCTTGCTGCTGGGGCTGCTGGGGCTGCTGGTGCTGCGCGCGCTTCGGGGAGGCGGGGTGGAGCCGTGCTTCAAAAGCGGATAGGCCCTTTGGATCCGTGACCTCGTGGTCAGACTCCTCTTCTTCGTCGTCCTCGTCATCCGCTGACTGGTCGTCCTCGTCTCTCTCTGCACCCTCCCCGTCATCTTCACCCTCCTCCTCGCTCCAAGAGTCATCCTCGTCCTCTGGCCCCGCCGGTACCTGCCCATCCTCACTCCCTGCTGCCTCGGAGAACTTCTCATTCCCCAAGTCGATAGGCGGCGACCCAGCCAGGGGCGCCTCTTCATCCTCCTGCTTCACCTTCTCGTTCACCTTCGTTGCAGCTTCCTCGTCATCTGGAGGTGAAGGCTCAACAGGCGGCACATCCCCTGCAAACCTCTTCGGCTTATACGTCAAAGGATCATCATCTCGTTTCGCCGGCGCACTAGCAGGCGTCGTAGACACCGTCGCCTCACTCGCAGCAGGAATATCCTGCAACCTAGGTCCCTCATCCGTACCGGGCTCCTTCTTAACAGGCGTAACAGGCTGCTCCCCCCTTGCCGACCCCGCCTCATCCAGTGCATTCTTGAACCCACCACCCAAGAAATCAAAGCCGGTAGTCCCCTTAGGCTTCGCCAAATCATCCCTCGCGCTACCATCGCCCTTGAAAGTACTCCCGAGCTTGAACCCATTCCCAAACAGCCCCCCAACCGCCTTCATCGCCTCAGCAGTAGACTTCGCAGCAGCGCCCGCCTCTTCCTCCCCCATCATAGTCTCTTCCCGACTCGTCGGCGCGCTCGGCCGCCCAAAACTCATCGACCCGTTCTGCGACGGCGTGCCGAACAACGAAGTCCCACCGATCGTGCTCCCTGCCCCGAAACTGGACCTCGTGCCCATCGTAGCCGTAGAACCGAACGAAGGCTCCCCAGAGACACCGGTGGTGGCAGGCTTCTGCTGCCCGAAAGCCGCGAAAGGACTGGCGCTGGGTCCCTTTTGCTGCGCCGCAGCTCCGACACCACCAAATGTACTGCCCGCTTGGCCCGCTCCAAAGACAGACGACGCACCACTCGCGCCCTTTTGCTCGCCGGTCCCGAACTTCGCAAACGGCGACTGCGCTGCCGCGTTTCCTCCAAAAGGCTGCGCACTCGGCTGCCCACCGAAGACAGACTTTTGCTGCTGCTGTGCCGGCGCCGTCGCGCCCCAAGGCGACACTTTCTGCCCAATCCCGCCGACCTGACCGAAGCCACTAGCTCCCGCCAAAGGCGTACTGGACCCGAAAGCCGGCGAAGCCTTGGGGACGGGTGAAGCCGGGGCTCCCATACCGCCGCCTGTGGTTGCTGGTGGCGGAGCGCCCCAGGGAGAGGCTTTGCTGCCTAGACCCGTGGAGCCGCCGAAAGCTGGGGTACTGGGTGCGCCGAAGGTGGGCTGATTCGCAGGTTGTGATGATGGAGTGGCCTGTTTTGATGGCGGAGGCATACTGGCGCCGAAAGGTGAGGCTGGTGGAGGCGCAGTTGATGGGGTGTCTTTCTTTTGCTCCAGGGATCGCGGTCCGCCGGCTGCTATGAGGTCCGGGAAGGGGAGTTTCGCCCGGATGGAAGCGTTGTAGACGATGTACCATATCCTTAGTATGCCTTCGTTGTTCAGGATGTAGAGAGCTGGAAGTGGTACAGGAGACTCTGCTACCTCCGAATCCGTTGGGATGGGTTTCTGAATCAAGGCATTGCTGCTCATATCGATGGCCATACCAATCGGTGAGGTGTCGCTGATGCCATCCGCCTCGCTCAAGGGCATGCCCGCGCGGTGAGTATCTGGTGGATTCGTGGTGGCGAGGGTGCCGATAACGGGAGTCTGAGAGTTGAGGGGTGCGCTAGCCTTCGTGAGCATCCCTACATCGGTCGAGGAGGTCGAGATTGACAGTAGCAGCTCGTCTAGGTTCGGCGGCCAGTCCTTGAGTCGTTGAATGAAGTGGTGGGCGGGTGCTCGACCGCCCATTGGCATACCCGGTGCGGGATCGATGATGGTTTGGAAGGTCCAGTCGTTGCTCTTGGGATTCTCGCGGCGGGCCAGATGGAAGATGGAGTCTGACGGCATGTCGTCGGTCATGCCGTCGCCAGAGGGAGCAGTGGTGGGTGTGTGAACTAGCAGGAAATCGTTCGTGTCAAGCCAGTATATCGACATCAGCGCCATTTGGCTTGCACTACTGCCCGACAGCTCTGGTAACCTCGGTGGGAGCGGTATCTCGGCCTTGACATTGCCTTGCGGGTCGATCTGCGCCGCTGTGCCATCATTTCGTCCGGCTACGATCTGCTTGCCGAGTCTCGACCAGCATGCGGAGACAACGTTCTCATGGAAGACGGGGTTTCCGCTGCTGTTTTTGACCAGTTCGCGGGCCTTCAAGTCCGCAAGAAGCAGCTGTCCGGTCTCGAGCACTATACCGAACAGATGCGACCAATCGCTGGACGGATTCGGATTCGGTAGGAGCTGACGTACGCCGACGCCGTTGGTGCCGACCTGAAAAGCCGGATCCTTGACTCCGCTTGTGATGGAAGCTGTGTCGTAGACTGCCAGCCCGCCGCCCTGCTCTGCCACCACCACCAGACACGCCTCGTTACTGGAAAAGGCCACCTGCGACACCCTCGGCACTGAGATGGTAGCCTCCGGTGTGAACGGCACGGTCTTCCCACCTGCTTTCTTCTCCGCAAATGCCTTCCGTACGCTGTCCGTTTTGGCGATCACGAGCGTATAGGGTCCCACAGCCGCAACCAACCCCCTACTCGACGCCACACTCAGCAGCGAAGCATGTGGTGGAGGTAAGCCCTCGCTGGGCCATGGTGTCGGTAGTAGCCGGAGCTGGTCGTCCCCCGAGATGGCGTGGAAGCTCAATTGCTCTGTATCAATCTGCTCCAAGTCCTGTCCTTGACTAGCCTGCGCACCGCCTCCACTCCGCGCCTGCGCGCCCCCGAAACCGAACGACATGCTTGGCCTCGCGCTCATGCGGTTGCGACAAGCTCTGGTCCTCTACCTTTAAAATTGTTCGATGTTGCTCCGCGACTTGGTGTTGTTCCGGGTAGGGTACGCGATCGCAGAGGAGTGTAAGAGGAAATATGTGCCGTCTCGATTCAGTTGCTACCTGAGATTCGAAGCGCTCGAAGCGCAAGGTGTAGGTGGATTGGAAATAAGAAGTTGTCGTCTACTTTCACGTGCAAAGAAGCTCCCATGAAACAAGCGCGTGTGTTAGTCAGCACTGCAGCAGGCGACCGCGGCCACCTCAGCGTGAATCGTCAAACAGCAGACATTCAGCACCCGTCATCTCTCACATACACATCCTCAGTCCTCCTCCACACCATCGCCACGATGCCGGGCTTCGACTTCAGCAACCACAACAGGAACCTCGCCCTCCACGCTCGCGGAGTTCCGCTCCCCAAAGCGACCTCCACCGGAACCACCATTGTCGGCTGCCTCTACGATGGCGGCGTCGTCATTGCCGCCGACACGCGCGCGACCTCCGGACCTATCGTCGCCGACAAGGTAACCCACAGCCTCCCCTTTCTAGTCCCTTCCCACTCCGCGCCAATTACCATACTAACTCGGCACCAATGAACACAGAACTGCGAGAAGCTTCACTACATCTCCCCCCAAATATGGTGCGCCGGCGCCGGTACAGCTGCCGACACTGAATTCACCACTGCCCTCATCTCCTCGAACCTCGAACTCCACGCCCTCTCCACAGGCCGCAAACCCCGCGTCGTAACCGTCATGACGATGCTCAAGCAGCACCTCTTCCGCTACCAAGGCCACATCGGCGCCTACCTCGTCGTAGCCGGCTGCGACCCCACAGGCGCGCACCTCTTCACCGTGCACGCCCACGGCAGCACGGACAAGCTACCCTACGTGACCATGGGTTCTGGAAGTCTGGCCGCAATGTCCGTGTTCGAGACGCAGTGGACGCGGGACATGAGCCGGGAGCAGGCGGTGAAGTTGTGCGCGGAGGCGATCCAGGCGGGTATTTTCAACGATCTGGGGTCCGGGAGTAATGTGGATGTGTGCGTGATTACGGCGGAGAAGACGACGTTGATGCGGAATTATATCACGCCGAATGTGAGGGAGAGGAAGATGAGGGATTATAAGTTTAAGAGGGGGACGACGGCGATACTGGATGAGAGGGTTGTGAGGCGGGAGGCGATTGAGAAGTACGTTACTGTGGAGGAGGTGGCCGAGACGGGGACAACGGCGGTGGGGGAGAGGATGGATGTTGATCAGTAGGTGGGGGAGGTTGTTGAGGATGAGGGTGACGAGAGGGTGTATCATAGTGGGCTGAATACGGGTCTGTCCTGGTAGAGACGCATAGCGGGCAGGCGTCAGGCGCTTAATGTGCTCCTTAGCCGTACCTGGAAAGCCCTGGTAAGACCGGTACCGGAACACATGTGCTATTCAAACGGTCGAGATCATCCGACGAAACGTTTCGACCATCACACACCACCCAGGCGAAGCGTAGAGGTAATGCCTCCCGTGATGCCCGGGGATCCAACGAAAATAGCATGCCCACGAGCACCGTTAGATGACTCCAAGTGCTGGCAGTCCTCCAATATCTACTGACTGTGCGTTGGCGGCTTCGTGGCCGGGTGTCGAGCGGTCTCGACTGTAACCAAAAGTTCGTTGGAGGAGACAGGCCAAGGAGCAGATTCACTCGTCTGTGCTACCTTACAAATGTCGTAGCAATAATGTTGATCGCCTTGATGTTGTTATCGGGTGAGCGAAGGTTCGTGTCGTTCATCATGCGGCTTCGGGTTGAATGCGCCTCGACTGTCCCGATCCGTTGCCGCCGCGTGCCATGACGGCGAGGTGACCTCGGCGGGCGGTGCGTGACACCTCAGTAGTTCTAGTGCCTCATACACCCAGCCGTTCACAAGCACCTCCGTCACATTACTCATCCCCTTCCCACTCCACTCGTCACCCAGTCCCTGTCCTCGAACCTTCTCGGCCAACCCAAACTTCACTCGTTGTCCTCATTCACACACCTTCCACATCTCCGCCACTATAACCTCCCCCACCGTCCCCCAGCCCTGACATCCAACTCCTACGACCGTTTATCTACACCCTCGGAACCACTGTGTCATCACCACCCGCTTCAAGGCTACCGGATCACATACGTATCACGCGACCAGTCCGTACGGCCGACGACAAGTACCTCACGAGGCCGCCTTACGTAGCCGCCAACATGGCTCGCTCCAACAGCATCACCAGCATCTCCAGCATCTCCTCCCGCTCCTCCCGCGCCTCCTCCACCGAGGCTGAACCCACCATGCAGATCTTCGTCAAGGACGTAGCCGGCGACAGTACGTCCCCCTTCCTCCCTC
>JAABUP010008502.1_pt1 | contig 13076 bp, 14 predicted proteins | sample 5559201 | NCBI WGS metagenome assembly JAABUP01 (sample SAMN10711887, study PRJNA513373) | rock metagenome | isolation source: Antarctica rocks | place: Antarctica | reverse complement strand
CGTTCTTGGCTGGGCGTTGGCGGAAGGGGGGTTTTGGGACGTGGAGAGGATCAAGGGAGATATCTCTGCTACTGTTAAAGATTGGCCGTAGACGTAATGCCGAGCATATTGTAAGGTAGATCTATCACAACAGTGGTTAGCGGCAAGCTCCGCTGCACGCTAGACCCGACAGGAGCCTTCCAGTCTGATGCTGTTTCACTTCGAAAGCCGAGCATTCCAGCACGTCATGTACAAATGGCAAGTACACTCTGCCATTGGCAGAGGCAGACCCCTCCAGACCGATTTCGGCAGGCTTGCAGACGGCATTGCAGTGTCGTTGCGACAATTTCACATCTCTTCTACAAGGGCGGAGGGTGAAGGACAACGAGGTAAGCTCCGACAAAGCATACAGGCCTCCGCTAGATGCAAATCTGTTGGCTAAACGTCATCTTGGTATCATGTCGCAGCCGCCAACAACCCGTCCTCAACCCGCGGCAGCGAACGTCTAGCAGAAACCTCACAAGAGATACAGAACCTCTACGCTCGAGAAAAGACGACAGGGTCCGCTACTACTGCCAGATCGATACCACGTCAGGCTGTTGATGCGCGGTCCCTCGCGGTCAAACCCGAGGGCGGGCCCCTAATATCGTTTAACAGCAGCGTCAGGGGCGGGTTTCGCGGAGGAATCGGCGGTGCCGGGCCTCGAGCTGGGTTCCGCGGTCGGGGGGGCTTGAGAGGTGGCTTAGGTCTGCGGGGACGTGGTGGGTTTAGGGGCAGAGGGAGAGGGAGTGGAGGAGAGAGAGGGGATAGGCAGAGAAGGAAAGGAGGGAAAGGGCGTGCCGAGGGGATGGGTGGGCAGGTGGAGTTCGAGTACACGCCGGAAGAATTGAAGTATATGGAAGAGAAGGCTGTGAAGGAGAGGGGGACGCCGGTGCTGTTCCAGCTTCCAGAGGTGACGAGAGATGCGTTACGTGGAGATGGACCAGCTGTCGTGGTGGGCGAGTTTGGAATGGCTGAGGTGGTTGAAGAGAAGTTACAGTGGCTTGCGGAAAGGCCGGCTGGTAGTTATGCCAGGACCGTGGAGTTGGCGAGAAGGTTACTCAGCGGCGAATTCATAAGGTTCGAGGGCGAACCAGAAAGAGATGCGGTGGTCAAGAAAGCAGAGATGCTGGTCGTAGAGGAAGCGACAAGATTAAGCGAACGGAAAGGAGAAGTCGTCGAGCCGAAAGAAGCTGGATTCGAGCCGATAGCAGAAGAAGATAGGAACTTACTGGTGGAGAAGCTGCTCAAGGGCAATTATGAGATTCCCGGAAGCCCACGACAAGAGGAGGGCTTACTCAAAGAGCTGCTTCGGGTGACTAACAAGAACGAAACGTACCTTCCCAGAGATGGGAGCTCGTTGCTTGGAAAAGTCAGAGGACTACTACCAGCGCAGACGAGTCGAGCGTCTAGGCCTGCTGGAGCAGCGGTTCAGTAATGGATTTGACTACTATGTATATATCCTTGTAAGTATTTATATTGTTCTCCAGGCATATCTGTCCGCTTGTAATGTTCATGCAGTACCAAGCCTCTTCGCATTGCAAGCGCATTGAACCTGCCAAAGCAGTCCGGCCAACGAGCCAAATTCAAATGAGTTCTCTACACTTGGAAGCACGCCCAAGTGTAAAATCATCACTCAGACATTACTCCAAGATTAGAACCGCACTTGGAATGAGGGTGGGAGCCCTCAGGGTCCCTAAGCGTTAAGCAAAGTCAATTTACCTATTTAAAATTTTTTATGGTCCTTGATCATGTCAGTCGCCACCAAGTTCAATCGTGCACAGTGGCAGCGTCACGGTTGGAAAGAGATCTTGATAATGGGCATCTAAGGTTCGATGATTGCTTGCGTTGTACAACCCTGCAGTTGTGATACAGACGTTTGCCTGCAATAAGTTCCGCTCCGAAATCATAGTACCAACATAAACGACTCACTCAGGCTAGTAAGTCATGCGCAGTATGAAGAGGCTTGTTCCTGCATCATCACACTTCCAGGACGCTTTGACACAAAGCCGTTGGCAACCCCAAACATCCTCAACTCCGTTCCAGCACGCTCTTCGCCCCATCAACGACCTTCTGCACCTCCGCATGGCCCTTCTCGACAACCTTCTCCATCTGCTCCCCCGCCTTCTTCAGATCATCCGGCCTCACCGTCTTCGCGACTTGCATAGCCCTCAACTTCTTCTGCTGCACGCCTCTCGCATTCCTAACCGCCAAGCCCGTTTGTTCGCCTGCTTTGGTAGCTGTTTGGAGAGCTTGCATGCGGGATTCCTGCGTCGGTGGCGGGATGGGAATGGTTAAGTGGGTGGGGTTTTGTTGGTCTGGTTGCGGGGTGAGGGAGAGGTTGGAGGCTTGGATGGCGGAGGTTATGGGTTTGACGTGCTGAGAAGGGCATATATAATCAGCATAGACTCAAAATGACACGATAGCCAAAATGTAAGGGACATACATCCTTCTCCCCAACCATGACTATCACCGCTCGTCCACCCTTCGGTACGATCTGCGCAAGCTCCCCCAATTTAACAGTCTCCTTGCTCCCCTTCACCAATTGCACCCTCAGTGCCTCCAATGTCTCTGGGTTGAAGCGGCCTCCAGCTCGTAATTTAGATAGCTCATCTTTGAGCTTGTCGATCGCCTTCTGGATTCCGGCTTCGAGCTGGGAGAAGTCGAATGGGTCGACATCGACGGTGGCGGCGGCAGCGACTTCGACATTGCGTTTGTTGTTTTCTTTGCCGCCTTTCTTGAGGAAGGAAGGGGATGCTGTGAAAGTACGGCGCGAGACTCGTGGGTTGGATGTTCGCAGTGAGGAACGGTAGGGTAGCAGGGGATACGCGCATAACTTAGGATTTACGATTGAAAAATGTGACCACACAGAACATGTCGTCACGTTCGACTTCAAGATAAAACATGATGTCTGCCGTAACAGCTTGCTTGTCACAGCTGGGTGTAGAGCTGTAGTGCCTTGCGGCATAGTTGATCACCTTCTTGGCCTACAGTCAGAGCTTCAGGCAGCTCCCGGCATGTCGGTAAAAGCGATCTTCCGACAAATGCAGAGCCCTAGTACGCAGATCTAAAGGCCTCTAGTAGTGTCACACGATCATCGCAACTTTTAGCATCAAGTGCTCAGCAAGAGATTCAGTATAGTAGGGCTTGTTTAACGAGATTCTATTTGTGGTGCCTAGGTCGTCTCGGACATCTTCTCACGACGAACTATAATGAGACGTCACTTGCGATATTCAACAAAGACATATCCCATAGAAGTTGAAGAGCAGATCTGACAAATCGGAAGATCGATGCAAGACGAAGACGATTCGCCTATGGCAACTTTTAAGCCCTAAGCAGCATACTAAGGAAACGCCAAATCAAGTCGCAAGTGAGTCATGCTAGGTTCCACCTCAGTCGTTCAGGGCCCTTATCACGGAGAAGTGGTTAATTAGCGAGTAGACATGGCCTTGGTGACAAGTCTCTTCAGGGCAAGTTCCTTCTTCTTCAGGTCATCCGAAGCAGAATCCTCCACCTCCAGCTGAGCCATAGCATCGCTGAGGGCAGACTCAATCTTCTCCTTCGTTCCACGCTTCAGCTTCAAAGACATTGTTGGATCCGACACTATTTCCTCGACACGCGAGATGTAGGATTCAAGTTGTTGCCGAGCTTCGAATTTCTTGCTGAACGCATCGTCGCTGGTTTTGAACTTGGCAGCATCTGATGAATATTGTCAGCATGTTGTAAGTACACAACAGGAACAATATGTGCTTACCGCTAATCATGTTCTCGATTTCGGAGGATGAAAGTTTACCAACAGAATTAGAGATGGTGATATTTGCACTTCGACCAGACGTCTTCTCGGTGGCAGTGACCTTGAGGATACCATTGACATCGACCTCAAAGACAACCTCCAAGACGGCGTCACCAGCCTTCATTGGCGGAATAGGCGCAAGAGTGAACTCTCCGAGGGAGGTATTGTCTTCACAATTGACGCGCTCTCCCTGGAAGACAGGGAACTGCACAGTTTGCTGGTTGTCGGCGACGGTGGTGAACGTGCGCTTCTTTATGGTAGGAACTGTTTGGCCCCGAGGAACAACAGGAGCGAAGATGTTTCCTTCCATGGCGACACCAAGCGACAGAGGAACAACATCAAGAAGCAGAAGGTCGTTGGTGTCGGCAGAATTGGCCTTACCAGAGAGAATACCAGCTTGGACCGCGGCACCATAAGCAACAGCCTCATCGGGGTTGATGCTCTTTTCAAGCTTCTTGCCGTCGAAGAAGTCGCTTAAGAGCTTCTGTATCCGAGGGATACGAGTAGAACCCCCAACAAGCACAATCTCGTCGACCTTGCTCTTGTCAATGTTGGCATCCCTAAGGACCTGCGCAACAGGCTCGAGTGTCCCAGAGAAAGGCTTAGCGTTCAAGTCTTCGAAGCGAGCTCGAGTGATCTGAGCGTTGAAGTCTTCACCATCGTACAGCGAGTCGATCTCAACCGTAGTCTGTGTACCATTTGACAGGGTGCGCTTTGCACGCTCGCAAGCTGTGCGTAGACGCCGAAGGGCACGGGCATCACCTGAGATGTCCTTCTTCGTCTTACGTTGGAACTCCTTCTTGAAATGGTCCAGCAGGTTGGTGTCGAAGTCCTGGCCACCCAAATGCGTGTCTCCAGCAGTAGCTTTGACAGTAAAGACACCGCCCTGAATGTGCAGTAGAGACACGTCGAAGGTACCACCACCGAGATCATAGATCAACACGTTACGTTCCTTGTCAGACTTTCCAGAACCGAGACCGTAGGCAATGGCGGCAGCGGTAGGCTCATTGATGATACGCAGGACATTCAAGCCCGCAATAGCGCCAGCATCCTTGGTGGCTTGACGCTGATTGTCGTTGAAGTACGCCGGCACAGTGATGACAGCTTTGGCGACTTTCTTGCCGAGCTTCACCTCTGCAACCTCTTTCATCTGTGGAAAACATCAGCCTCAAGGATTATGGCTACGGCTGCTGACATTCGTACCTTCATGAGCACCATGGAGGAGATTTCCTGCGGAGAGAATGTCTTGGTCTCGTTCAAGTACTCCACTTGCACCATTGGATTTCCCCCCTGGTCTACTACTTTGAAAGGCCATGACTCAATATCCTTCTTGACTGTCGGGTCGTCGAATCTTCGTCCAATAAGTCGCCTAAGTGCTGTATCAGCTCCTCTAAGTCACAGCGCCTTATTGCAGAGTTTGTGATGAGATGACTGACTTTATATCAAAGATGGTATTGACGGGGTTCATAGCAGCCTGATTTTTTGCGGACTCGCCGATTAATCGCTCTTGATCTGTGAAGGACACGAAGGAAGGCGTTGTAAAGCTACCCTGCTCGTTGGCGACTGGAGGACAGCACAAAGTCTCAGCAAGGGCTCATAGCTTGACACAACGTATCTAAATCGGCCTTTCAACATACTGATCTCGACATTGGTGCCTTCATAATTGGCTACGCATGAGTAGGTAGTGCCTGCACAGGATTAGCTGGGATGGACTGCACACGAACGACCACTTCGTAGGTATCGGAACGAGTCATACCGAGGTCAATACCAATCGCACCCTCGTAAATTTCTTCGGCCATGGCAGGTGTAATAAGCTCTTGGTCCCCACAGGAAAGGCGCGGTCCGCTGAGTTGTGTGAAGGTGATATGATAGAGAAATCTTAGACTACGGCCAATCTTTTGACTTGCAAACCCACAAGAACTTTTTTGCGCCGCGCTAAACTAAATAGCCGAGCCTAGCTAGCGTGGGCATCATGGCAGCACAGGCACAGGAACATCGCAGTATTTCACGAGATGATCAATCGTACGACAGAAGTAGTCTCCCTCACAACGCAAGTAATGTACAGCTCAAAACCAGGTAGTTCGCCAGGAGCGCCGAGTGGCCTTTAGCATGTCAACACCAGTTCGCCCCATCTAGATTCGCCCAAAATGCGCCATTGGAACAAGGCCACGGATCTGCCTCCAGTATGCATGCATGTAGAAGCCAACTCTTTAAAGACCCGTGCCGTCTCAGGCCTTCAACACATTGGCAAAGACCGTGATCTTCTCCAGCTCCACATCCTGTCCTGCACCCAATTTTGGAGCCCCTCTGGGAGGTCCCGCTATCATCTCTACCTCGACTCGATTCACACCGGGAGATACCCGTGTTTCGTACAAAGGCCGCCTGGGATCCGTTTCTTCGGGCCTTTGAGGTATAGGATTCAATCTCTGCAGATTGGCCGTCACAAAGAGTTTGCTTTGGCGGTGGCTGAGGTTGTGCGCAATGGTCGGTACAATCCGAAGGTAATAGTGTGTCGAGGGTAGATTGATAGTGATCGATTGTTGTGACTGTGTCGGAGACGGAGGCACGTCTAGGTGGAAATGGTGGTCTATCTTTAAGCCAGGATGAGTGGATATGCTTAGATTAGAGATCAAGGCATCGGATGCATCTAAGTATATCAGCGCCTCATAAGTCAAGCTGAACGTAAGGAACCCACCTTTGCCTGGTTGCCTCCATTTGGAGTCAAACGCATTGGTCGTAGCATGGTGAGCTGTATAGTTAGCATGACTTTGCGTCTGAGGATGCGGACTGCCACTCGGCAGATGCGGAGTAAGGCTTGATGGGGGTGGCATAGTAGACGCCGCAAGATGAGGGCTCTGTATTGCTTCATTGGAGCCATTGCTAGATCTCCTTACTTGGACAGCACCAAGAGCTGGCGATTGACCAAGCTGCACTTCACTCTTCACGCCAATCGCTGAGGGAGATGGGGACGCAGCGGAACCACTCCGATTCATGTCCAATGATGGGTGAGCAAGTGTCGGTACTGGAGTAGAACCTGAGCCCGATTGTGATGCACCAAAAGGGTTCCTGGAACCTGGACGTGGAGGAACGTCGTCCGCAGTAGACGTTCCTTGTCCATTTGCTCCAGCTTTGACTAAATCTTTCTGGCGCTGAAGCGCTTCATTATCAACGGTGACTCTAGCGGAGTTGCTAGGTGTTAGTGCTGGGCTAGACTTTTGGCCTCCTACGCGCAGGGTGATCTTTGGTTGCGTTGGCTCTGGGGATTTCGCTGCTGACAACTTGAGCTTGACTTTCTGCTGTGGGGGTTCAGGAACCACCCTTTTCGCCTCCGCTAACCGTCTTTTAAAGAAGGCCTAGTACTCGATATGAGCTGCCGTCACACCACATCACCGGAAGAAACCCACCTCGACTTGTCCAGCCAACTTAGATATATCACTGCCATCTTCATTGTACTCACGTGCGTTACGCCAAATGAAGCTTACTTCGTCTTCGAAGGCCTGCCAATTTCTGAAGAAAGAGATCGCAGTCGGCTTATCTCTCCCTCTAATTCCGCGTACTTTCTTCTGTGCGCTTTTTAGAGACACAGGGTACTTAATGAGTCTATAATAATCCGTCAATTGGCGAGGGGGCAGGTTGAGAAATGGCAGAGATATCTCTTGATTACTAGCAGAAGTGTTTGGTTAGAAAGGCTGTGTTGACGGTGAGAGAATGTACATACTCATCGTCCTTGAGATGAATCAATTCCGTTATAATCTTTTCCTGCGCTACTTGAAAGGTATCTCCTACGAAACTTTCTCCAGCACCTTCCGCATCCTGGACCACAGGCGTTGAGCTCGCCGTTCGGCCATTTGCAGGCTTCGCCGGACCGGAAGAGGAGCCGACAAATGTGCTCAGCCTCTGCGATCTTCCACCCGCTTCTTCCGGATCGGAATCGCCATCAGCGTCAACATCTTCATCGACTGGGCCTGACTCGCCAGGCAGCGGTGTTGGGAAAGCAGCATAGCTAGAATCCTTGTAGGCAATATTGTACTTAGACATGTAGTTCGAGAGCATCTTGCGGATACGCTCGGCATCGGCGAAGACTTCAGAATTCCTTTCGTTGAATGATTTGGCATTCATGACCATACGCTTGATGTCGCTCTCCAGAGTGGTTAACGTAGGATACTCTCGATGATTGAGTTTTGCCTAATGATGGGAGAAGGTCAGAAATGGCGCCGCGGACAGGACCATGGTCAATGTTTCAACTGCCCGCATGCGATTGATATGCTAGAAAATCTTTGTCTCTCGGCAAAAAATCCAGGGGGGATATTGAGAAGCGGTACGTTCAAAGACACGATGAATAATGCATGGACCTCTGCACGTACCTCCGCTGTGTCTATAGCAATAGGAAGAGCAATCTCCTTGTAGTACTCCGGTAATTGATTCTACAAGGCAAACCAGATTAGTGTGTGTTGTTTGATGCTGTGCGGCGAAAGTTCGTCTGTACCTTGTCCGGTAATGTGAGGAAACTCGTAGCTATCGGACGGCCACTGCAGTTCTCAGAAAACCGTCAGCCTTTATTCTTCCTGGGAGGTCGATGCATTGATCGAGGGTCATCTCGAGAAGGGCATGTGCAAGGTCTCGCGTAGATTAATTAATGCTTACCGCTTGTCGCAAGCTTGCTTGAGTTGGCTTATGAACTTGAGGCCGACCTCCGCTGTTGACTCTGGAGTCTCCTTTGTTGAGACATCTCCTTCCTGGGGTTTGGAATCGCAGTAAGTCAGTCATTTTTGCTTTTCAGCTAGAGCCTCGAGTACGAGTGATGGTGAGGTGTTTGCTGCACAGTGTTATGATGCATGAAAAGTGGAAAAGGATGGGGTTTCGAGGGTCGGGAAGTTCATTGAGCGTTTGACCTAGCGAAGTGGTCGCGGCTCATCCTAGGTAAGGAACTCCCATCTCTCGCAATAGTTCTTCTATCCCGAACAACTCCTGATTGTGCGCCAACCCCATGACAACAATTTACAAAAGCACTTACAGGCATCCTCCTCCTCTTCGGCCCTGGACTGTCAACTTCTGATGACGGCGCTGCGGTCGCTTTTCGCTTCGGACTCATTGTGCTTGAAGCTGCTAGAGCAAAGGTTTAGTCTTGGCCAATCGCGAGGACTGAGCCTAAGGCGAAGTGTTTCCTTGAACGTTCCTATCGCTGCACCAGGGGATCTTCAAATTCGCGATCGATGGGGACGCGCCTTGCTGCGACAGGATGGCAAGGATTCGGCTGCGAGCGATCCTCAAAGAATAAGCTTGTTGTTGAGCCGCAATGAAGTTATTCTCAACAGAATAGAAAGTATGGGCAGATCCCAACTTCGTAATGATGTCTAAGGATTATTGTAACTCCTTGTGACAATCGCTATCAACATCTACAGCTGATGCAGTACGGATTCGAAGCTGTCATTTGTCCTCACGCAGCCAATAACATTCCGCTGAAACCTTAGGTCTTCTGCATGACCTTACCTGATTGGAGCTAGCACAGCTGGAGATTGCCGATATGGAAAGTGAGAGGCAGTTGTTGTTTACTCCGACTCTGGCCAAAGACGAACGCACTATCTCACTACTGTGATAAATTCTTTTATTCCCTAGAGCTCCTATGACTCTCCGGACGTAGTATCGGTGCCAAGAACACTCTGAAATTCTTTACACAAAGAGCGACCAACCTTCTGGCGGCATCAGAAGCTGCAGAGCGAGAGAACTGAAAGCCGGGACGGTTGGAACAACACTTTCGAGGCCGCGGATCTCAAGCTACCACCTCCTCCACTGGTTTCATTGCGTGCACTTCTTTCCAGATTCAGATCGACAATTTGAACATCCGCCAATACTCTGCAGACCTGAGCTTGTGCGCCACGATCGATACCAGGCAGAGCCAGTATGAGCACCACAACCATGACCAGCTTAGACCATGATAGACGCAATAAGAAGCCAAGGTTGCTCACCGAGCCAGAACGAGAACGACTCGATGAATTTGTCGACTCTATCCACTACTCATCCAGGTAAGCTTTCCCCTCTCCGCAGGGTCAATGATGCGGGCATTGCAGACATTCCTACTTATAATTGTCACATTGAGCTAAACACTGCTGTTTAGGTACTCGGATAACGAATATGAATACCGGCATGTTCAACTGCCGAAGAATATGCTCAAGGCAATACCGAAGGAATACTTCGACCCGTCAAAGGGCACGCTGAAGCTGTTATGGGAGGACGAATGGAGAGGTCTTGGAATCACACAGGCGAGATTCACCATAGCTTGCTCCGTCAAAGAGGACATGTTCGCTGACGCTTCTGCCTTCTGCAGAGCTTGGGCTGGGAACACTACGAGGTGCACGAGCCTGAACCGCATATACTCCTTTTCAAGTATGTGTTGACCTTTGATGGTCGGCGAAATTACTGACATCCCGTCCCAGACGACCGATCAACTGTCAACCTCCAGGCGCACAATAGCGTAGCTCGGCAGCTTTTCAGGCGACTTCTCAGCGTTGTACCTATTCAAGCCACGCTGAACTTGGACCTATGATGGCATGCATCAACGATTATATGGCTTTAGATCTAAATATTTGCTTTATGCGGTGTGATTAGTGTCCATGGCCTTTCTCTGTTGTCATAAGCGGTCAACATCCATAGGCATCATTCTCAGATCTCTGCGCTTCCGCAACATTCCGACTGAGGGCCGAAGCCTTCTACCAAGACCTGGATCAATTTTCAGTAACAGTAAGATAATGCATCGCGTTACTGGCTTCGCAGCCTCAAACACGATGGATCTGAAGCTCTGATGTTTCTGCTGAGCGTGGCTCTCAATATGGGGTTCAGACAATGTTCTTCTGCAGCCACTCTTCCCATTGCTCCTTGGTGAAGCTGCTTGAGATACTACTCTCAACGACGCCCTAGGTCGGGTCAGTTCCCGTGTTACGTGCGGGGCATACCTCACTCACATTGAAAAGTACCGTCGGGGTTACATGCACACCAGTCAATCTGTTGGCCTGAGACGGCATTCACGATCAACAATCATAGATCGAGGATTCCAAATTCCAAGCACGTGTGCGAAGTATCTTCATACCTTGACCATAAATTTGACATCATCCGTAACCCCATTCCCCGTATTGAGCGATCCATCCCGGTCCGGCTTATCACTAACCTCCAACAATTCATACACCTTCTTCTCATTCACACCCACACTCCCCGCCAACTTTGCCAACCTCCCATACGTCTGATTCCTGCTCTCATGTACAACATTGACGTCGAAATACTCGCCCTGCTTCTCGAACAACGCGGCGCTAAACGGCCAGAACTTGTCGGGCCGGAGCCTGAGCACGGCGGCGCCGGCTTCGTGGACGAGGGTGCTGGAAGGGTGCCATGGTTGGATTTGTTGGCGGAAGATCAACTGGAGGTTTTCGGGGTATTCGGACTTTATGAGTGGGATGACGGAAGTGTGGACCGTGTTGAACATCTTGGCGGAGAACTGGGGAAAGGTACCGGTTAGATGACAGTTCTACTGTTTATGAAGGGGACAGTAGCCATACGGGGCAGACATAGTCGAGGTCTGTAGTCAAGTGTCAGTCAAAGTGTTGCTTTGGAGTGGTGCTCAGCTATGGTGAAAGATTTACACATCTCAACTGTGTGCACCGAGCGTGCAGGAAGTTTTTGTCCTGCGAATTTGGGAGGTAATGCCATGGTTGATGAGTGAAACTGAAGATGATACCGTGAAGTGGTGGGATTACATACCAAGGGTAACAGTGACGTTCTGTAAACTACTAGCAATACAACATGACGTAGGCGGGGAAACTGCAAGGATGCTAAATATAGCAAATGAGATTAATATGCTCGGGGAAGCCCTAGAAGTTATTCTTTTCCTCTATATTGTTCCAGCAAATATATCATGGAGACATCGCCGTACTATCATCAAACATGCCCGTATGCTAATGCCACCGTCTTCGCTTCTCATGTTTGCCAACTCACTTTTCAGCCCCTAGACCCTCCTCCATCTCCCCCGCCGTTGGCTTGACAGCGGGCATTTTCTCCGTCATCTCCACCTTCGCGTACCAGGCAGCCCCAAGCAGCGTCAGCACGATACCTGGCCTACCGTCAGCCTCTCTCGCTCCTTATCATTCACCGCAGAGGATCATGACTAACCCAAGGCGTGCATCGTGCCAACGAGTAGCTTGAAGAAAGCCACGGAGAGCACGATAGTCAAGATCTGCTTGACATTGGCGGCAACCGTCATCGTGAGCGCTCCGACCTTCTTGTTGGCAGAGAAACTGATAATGTTAAGGCCAAACGCGATGGCTCCATTCATCAACAGCACAACAATGGTCTTAAGGTTGAGACGATGCTCCACCAATGCAAAATTCTGGAACTCCGCCATCTCGCCGAAGAGATAGGCAAACGCCAAGCTTTGTATCAGCGCCAACGGCGACATACGATGAAGAACCTCCATGGCTGACAGGCGAAGACTTCCCGTTTGAATACGGTTCGTGGTTACGGTCTTCACCGCTGCAAGCAAGGCTCCGAACAGTGTCATGACGAACCCCAACACCGTGGCGGCGTAGTCACCATAGGTCGCAAGACCTACACCGGCGATGACAGGAACCAGGGAACAGTACGTGGCGTTGGAGTATGAGACATGGAATAGAATGCGATAAATCAGAACCGTGAAGACAGGAGTCGTAGCCCGGAGGACTTGGTGAAAAGGGATGGTGACCATGTTGCTATGCTACGTTAGCGGGGACCCAAGGTGTCGAATGCGAGGGCATCCTCACAGCGACACATTACTGATAGCAATGTTGCCAGTATAGAGTAGAGAGAATATATAGACGATCCCGATCTCCTTGGTAGTGACTTGGCTAAGTGTGAAGTAACCACGTGTGAGAAGAACCTGACAGCCCAGGCAGCCGGCAGCAGCGTGGAGAGCGGTGAGAAGAAATGGGAACGGTAACTGAGATAGAAGCTGTTAGCCGTGGTGCTCATAGGGCTTATTCCAGACAAACCTGCCAGGAAAAAACCCAGGCGGTAAGTTCGTTGTCGCAGATCTTTTTGAAACTCGGGTATGAAGCAGCTTTAACAGAACCGGAGCACGGCACAGCAATACACCAACAATACAAGAGCTTGTGTGTGGTCAAGGCAGATACCCGACAATGGGCAGTACCTTGAGTTCTTGTCTAAGGCTCCATAGACGAGGTTGTGAAAGGTGGAGCCTGAAGAACGACAAAGCAGAGGTCGAAAAGCACCTACGGCAATACAG
>JAABUP010008498.1_pt1 | contig 13079 bp, 20 predicted proteins | sample 5559201 | NCBI WGS metagenome assembly JAABUP01 (sample SAMN10711887, study PRJNA513373) | rock metagenome | isolation source: Antarctica rocks | place: Antarctica | reverse complement strand
CAGCCAGCACACCGCTCTTTTAGCAAGAGGGTGCGTTGTGAGTGCCGCGATCAGGTTCTTAGGTTGTAGCAGCAGGAGGTGCAGCGGATGTTTTGCTGCGGGGGTGCTGCCATGCAGCACACAGGGAATACGCCTTAATATCAACGCTGTGCATGTGTGCATGCGCAGCCGCGGTCATTCCTGGAGCTGCACGAGTTTCTGCTGTCTGTCGATCTGCCAGACGCAACGCGTGAAGCATGGGAGCGCTTTATGTGAACTTCGTCTGTGCATGTGCACCTTACTGAGATGTTCACGTCAATGTATCATGGCCAAGTACAGCACTCGCCTCTGACCTGCCACTTCACAGTGTGGCAGACACGGCAGGTGCTTGCTGGTCAAGCGCCGCATCCGCCTAAAGCAAGCTTTCACAGGGTTGTCCTAGCTAGCTGCCACTGTTCAAAATTTTGTGCTTGAAAACCAGCGCACCAAGCTTTCCCACATGACTCACCCCTCCAAGAACCTGCGCCCGTGGCTGCGCAACAGACATGCTACTCCTAGCATACAGGGAAAATGGAGCCAAGGACTGCAAGGTGATTAAAACCACACAGATTGATAACAATTGCAGCACACCGAGAAACAGGAGCAGCACAGAAGACGCAGGATATTGCCAGCAGGTCGACAGGCAGAGCGTTCAGTTGTATATTGGAAAGTATCGGTGCAGTGTTACGCCGCAGGCGTCCACAACCATGTTCACCTGCAGCCGCAGCACACCAGGGTCACACGAGTCAGCGTGTCTCAGATGTTCACACTGTGGACCATTGCACCCCACACAAGTGCTTCTGTATCAAATGCACGCAGTGCAATGCTTGCCGCACATACTGTGGTCACACGTACCTCTTTTGCATTAAGCAGAGCCGCGGAACACGTATGTTGAAAAACACACCCTGCTTGCGCGGTGGCGGAGTCCCATGACCGAGCAGAACGACCACTCACGAAAGCTGGCTGACACCATGCACAGACGTACACCAGCAGGGCTAGTCCCCTCATTGTCTTTGGCTCATGTTTTTACCAGATACCTGTGCCTGAAGGCGGGCGTCATAGGCACAACGCATTACGTGTTGCCTCTCCATGCCCATACCCACAGGGCCTCTGCATGAACTTCTGTCACCATGCACGAGGAGCGGTGAGCAATGGCGCGCCTGCCACAGCTCGACGCCGGCGCGCACAGCCCGCATGGTGCGCTCGCGCACGGCCGCGCGCACGGGTGTGTCGGCCGCGGCGCGCGCGAGTGACGGCGCCGGCGCGTCCATCAGGTGGCAGTGCAGCACCGCTGCACGCGGCTCGCCTGGCACCCGCCGCGCCGTCCTCAGCCGCCGCGCGCGCAGCCCTGCGCGCCAACAGCCTCCTTTACACACGCCCGGACAGCGCAGGCCTGCTGCGTGTGCAGGTCCCAGATGCTATCACAGCGTAATTTGCGTGGACACGCACGAGGGCCAGAGCAGGCTCAGGTCAGCTGCCAGCAGCACACCCAGCATCAAAGGGGATCACGGTAGCAGACAGGCTCATGCTATCACCATGCAGAGTGCACAAGCTGATGCCTCCGCCTGCAGGCAACATTGGTTTTGACGCCGGCTCAGCGAATTGTAGTCTTTGTCGAAATCATGGACTCGCTCATGGATAGAACGGTATCCTCATCGCCGGGCGGTGCTTGCTGCTCCGCATGCGCACGCCAGGGCAAGCTCAGCCAGCCAGCAGCCGCTGCGCACCAAGGGCTTTGCGCTGCGCGGCCAGGGTGGCCTGCATGGCGTCCAGGTGTCGCATGAAGCGCCGGTAGTCGTCCGCCTCCAGGTAGTGCGGCCTGGACGTGGCCAGCGCCTGCGGCGCGCCATCAACCTTCAACCCACCATACGGTATAGGGTAGGGTCAATCACCGCATCCTCGCTGTCGGCGGGCAATCTGCCAGACATCCGCTCCGGCGTTCACGGCTCTCCACTGTGCAGACGCATACGCCAGACAGCCTGCACGCACGCGAGCGCCACACCGCATGCTCCGCAGTGCAGGCGCTGCGCTACATGGGGCAGCGGGCGCGCGCGCGCACGTGCAGCAGGTGCGGGTTGCCGATGCGGTCCAGCGGGAAGGCATTGAGCGGCGTCTTTACCTCCACCGCGTCGCGGCCCTCGTATAGGAAGTCAATGCGCGACATGCCCAGCTGCGCGCGCCGGCGCGGGGCCTGGGCATCAGGGAGGGTGCAAGCGATCGTACACGCGGGGTCGGGGCGGTCGGGGCGCGCGCAGTCGCACCCTCCCTTGCTTTTGCAGCGCACAGGCTTGCATCCCAGCTCCCTGTGTGCCAAGCCTGTCGACACGCAGGCACCCCTGACAGTGACAGTTTCGGCAGAGAGCATGCCCCCAGCCACAACAGGCTGGCGGCCGCGCCAGCGCGCACGGCCCCGGCCGCGGCACGCCAGCCATGCGGGCACGGCGGAGGGCTTCACAGGGCGGGGGCAGCGCACCTGCTGCTCGCGCTGCAGGCGCCCGGGCATACGGCAGACCATGCCCAGCGCGCCGCTGGACAGAAAATGCTCCACGTACCTGCGGCAGGCCGGGCCGCTCTTGCTGCCGGCGTGGCTGGGCTGCAGCAGCACCCGCGCTGGTGGTGCCCCGCGACAGGGCGCTCGGCGGGGGCGGGAGCAGGTCGCGAGGACGCTGACTCGTCGGGCGCATGCGAATGGGGCAGCCCTGCTGCACACGTGGCGCGCAGCGGCTAGCAAGGCTGCTGCATGTGCTGAGAACTACAACGAACGAGAAGGAGCGCTCCATCTGTAAGGTGCGGGCGGCGAGCGCGCAGAGGGCAGCCGGCGTGCCCAAAGCATGCAAGAGGCCGCAGATCCGTCACAACAAGGTCACATGCGTCGTCAACGGCAGCGGCCGCGTGGTCGGTGCGCGCACCGGTTCGCCGCCTTCTGGTTGATGCCAATCCAGCTGGGCGACGGGGCGCCGGGCGCGTCGAGCGAGACTGCCTCCACCGTGAACAGCGTCCGCCGCCGCGCGGTGCTCGCTGGCACCGACAGCAGGCACGGCATCTGCGCCGCGCTCGGTATCAGTCACACAGCCATGTCTGCCACTCTTCGCGCACTGCAGTCTGCTTTGCCTGGCGGGACAAGGCAGGCTTGCCCGACTTTCATAGGACCGAACTGCGTGGTAGCGGAAGGGTCTGGCCGGACTCACCTCCGCGCCAAGGAGGGCCGCCGCCGCCAGGCCGCCGATGCGCGTGGTCGCCGGGCAGTAGGCGTCCACGGTCGCGCCGTCGAGCCGCACGCGCATGATGAAGCGGCTCGGCCGGCTCTCCACCACCGCGCGCACCAGGGGCGCCGGGAAGGTCAACCGCCCAGCCTCGCGCAAGCCAATGCTCGGCGCCGCAGCGGCGCGCCAGCCCTCGAGGCAGGGCCGCGCGGGGAGCGGCTGCACAAGCGGCAGAATGCCGGCCTGCTGCGGTGCAGGCGGCGGCAGGTGCGGCGGCAGCATCTCGACGCCGAGCGCCGGCAGCATCGCGAGCGAGGCTGGCGCCTGCAGGCGAGCGGCAGCAGCGCCAGCGTCCGTGACCAGGCTGCGAAGCAGCCCCGCGCACGCCAGCGTGCCCTGTGCGCGCCGGCGGCCGCTGCCCCGGCAGGCCTAATGCTCGCTGCCAGACTGCTGCGTGCACCAACCAGGCTATCTCTAGCTAAGTTCAGAGCGCTGGCAACCTGGTGCCGCTTACCAGACAGCCACGGCGCATTGGCATGTGCCAACACGTCGTGAGCGCTCAAGGCGCTATGTGGTTTGCAGACTGCCTGTGTCGTTGGCACAGGTGGCGGGCCGCAGTCCCTTCGCACCTCCTCATAAAGAGTGCAGCCTTGACAAGAAAGCCAATTGTCTGCCCACCCTGACGAAACCGCTGCTTGTATGCCCATCAGCTCTGGGAAGAGTACAAGGGCTGCGCACACGGCTGCCATGGCTACGCTTGTGCTGCATGTCGCTGGCGGCGCTGCGCTGCGGCTGTTGCTGGTCGCAGGCGGCGCGGGTGAGGCACTCATGCAGCGCATCGAGATCGGCACGCCTGTGACGAGCCTGCTGCGCCTGCGCGAAGGGCTGTTTCTGCAGACTCTGGGGCTCTCACCCTACGCAGGTACTGCAAGGTCGCGCTGACTTCTTGTGTGGCACGCGTGCCAGAGCTGCGCACGTAACTCCTGCGCGGCTTGGCGCTGGACCGCCCTGGTCTGCTGGCTGTGACACCTGACCTGCGGTTGCAGGCTCGGCGTACCACGCTGCGCCCCTGCTGCTGCCCCTGCTCGGCTCCACCGCCGGGCACCCCGTGCTGTACGCGCTGCCGCTCGCGGCCGCGGACGCCGTCAGCGGCCTGGCTCTTGCGGGCTTTGTGTGCGCGCTGCGGCGGCAGGGCCGTGCACCTGCCGTCCCCGGTGAACCATCCGCTGCTTATCTGGCTCTGGCAGCTGCGCTGAAGGCCAGCACCTGCTGGGGTGCCACTGTTGTTGCAGCCCTCAGCTGTTGTCAGGGCCGCCGGCGTGGAGCAGCACTGCATGACGTACTATCCAGGCAGGTCAGCATCATAAGTATGTGGCCTCATCAAAGTAGAGGGGTAGCAGTGACGACAGCCTTGCCCCGCAGGCAGAGCACGCCCATGTACAGCGCGAGGGTGTGACACATCTGTGTGTTGTGTCCGCCGTCAGGGCCAGCCGCGGCGGCAGCGCTGCACGCGTGGAACCCGCTGGCGGTGGCCGCCTGCTGCGGTGGGTCCTGCGGCGGCCTGGAGGCCGCCGCCACGCTGTGCGCGCTGTGCGCGGCCGCCGGCGGCCGGCCCGCGCTCGCCGCGCTGGCGCTCGCGGCCGCGGCGCACCTGTCTGTGCACGCGCTGCTGCTGCTGGCGCGCCGGCGGCAGTGTGCTCAAAGCTCGTGCCTTGCCCTGGCCCGCGGCGGCATGCCCCAGTGCATCAGCGTGCTCTCGCTTCTTGACTAACATTCATGCCTGTCCTGGCGGTAGTTGGGTGTGTCTGATCCCTCAAGAAGGTCAGGGACTGACTGCAACTCCTCATCCCCTGCTGCCTTTGTGGCGAGCGCACATCTCTCGTGTCATGCGTGTGCTCACGCTTTGTGCAATGCATGCCTTCTTCTGCATGCGTAGTTGTTAGGCCAGTCACAGGCGTTCCCGCTAACTAGGCGGGAAATCTGCATGACTTCCTCACACGTATGGTCGAACCTTACACTGCACAAACTTGCGTGCAAACATCAAGGGGCCTGCAGGCACCGCTGGCGATGGTGTTCCTAAACGGGCCGGAGGACCTTTCTGTTGACCCCGGCCCGGAGCCCAGCTTGCAGCGCAGCCCCAGCGCCGCCGCAGCCTCGGCCTCCCTGTCCGCCTGTCCGCCCCGGCGGCCCAGCCCGCATCCAGCGAACGAGGGAGGCGAACCTGCCAGCGCAGCAGCGCCAGGCGCGGCGTCGCCCGCCGAGCCGCATGCGGCCGCCGGTGCGCCGCCGCCGCGGCCGTCCGCGCACGGCGCCGGCGTGCGAGCCGCGGCCTGCTTTCTGGCATGGTTCACGGTGTGGTTTGCTGCGGCGTGGCGCCTGGCGGACTGGCTGCTGGCGCGGCCTCCCAGCGGCGACGTGGGAGCGCCTGACGCATGCGCGGGCGGGCTGCTGGCGGGGCTACCCGCCGCTGCAGCCTGGGCCTGCCCGGCCGCTGCAGTGCCGCAGCCTGCCTTGGCCCAGCACACAGCCCTGCCCCCTGGGGATGACTTCTGGGACGGCGCGGCGGCGCGGCACTGGGTGGCGGAGACATACGGCTTTGCGCTGCAGGCGCGCCCGTGCCACAACAAAGAACAAAACGCACCCCATTGCCACGCTACATACCTCCAGGGGCTATTGCAGTTGGACGTCATGTGCATGCCCCGTACCTGCATGTCTATTTCTGCGCTTGTGCTAGCAGTGGACAACAGCATCAGGCGAGGAAGTCCACTTGGGTTTTCAACAGTTCGTACCATGGGTCTTGCAAAAGTACATAGCATAGCCTGCCTGCGCCTTGGTCTTCAGTGGCAGAGTCTGGGGATATCCAAGAATGTAGCGAGGACAGAACAGGCAGATGACCTGGAGCCCAACATCGGCCTGCACTGGTACCTGGCGGCGCAGCTTCGGGGCAGCGCTGTGCCGGGCCTGCGCGGGCTGTACCCGTGCTCACGCGCGCTCCTCCACGTCCTGGCAGGCGCGCGCGCGCCTGCCACCCTGAGCGCGCCCGAGGCGCGCCGGGGCGCGCGTCGCATCTCCAGGGCGGTGCCAGCACGCGGGCCGCGTGCGGTGCGATGTCCCCATGCGCACAGACACGCGCACGGCTTGTGAGCCATCTCGTTAGGAGGTTGTGGGCACAGCCGTGCGTCCGCGGACCATGGCCGCGCTCGGGCCGCGCCATCGTGTGTGCGCGGCGCGGGTGAGCGGCGGGGGCTGCGCGCAGGCGCGCTGGCGGCGCCCTTGGCGCTGCGGCTGCCACAGCAGCCGCTGCTGGGGTTCCTGGTGCAGGCCATCGCCAGCTGCCTGTGGAAGCCCTACCCCTCCGTGACGGATGTCGCGCTCTACCTGGTGCGCCCACAACCCACGCCTGTGGGAGAGCCAGAGCCTGGCACGTGCGCGGACACGAGGCGCGGCGTGCACCATGCAAGGAAGGCGGACGGCCTATTCATGACGGGGTGTGGCTTGTGAGGGAGTCTGCTTCCAAGCATGTGTCAGCTTTGCATGCATGCAGCCCAAGCCCTTGCTCAACGCTTTCGAGCATGCTTGCGAGGACCCCCGCGCAGCACGCGTGGCAGCGCCTGCCTGCGCCCCGCACCCCAGAGCAGCGCACGGCATCCCAGCGCGGCAGCGGCGGGGGCGGCTGGCGTGCGTGCAGGCGCTGCTGCCGCTGTTCGCGGGGCGGCTGCGGCGCCTGCCGGCGCCGGACGCCATGGCGGTCAGCTTCCTCGTGTTGGCGGCGGTGTTCCCGGCCGCCTGGCACCTGTGGGCAGAGCGGCGCGCGGGGAACGCCAACCACCTGTTTGCGGCGGCGCTCGCCTTCGGCTTCTGGCAGGCGCGCGCGGCGCTCTTGGTCGGCCTCGCGGCAGAAGCTACTCCGGGCGACATGCTCTCAGGGCCGTGGCAAGGGTAGGGTTAGGGTGGGATGCCCTACCTGAAACCTGTTATGGCAGGCCCGCAAGTGTGGAGCTGGCGCACAGGTGCTGCTGCTGGTGCAGCTGGTGTCCACGGCGCGGGAGCTGGAGGCTGCGGGCGGGCAACGCGCGGCGCGCTCAGCGGAGGGTGAGAGCACGTAGAAGCTTGCAGAGCGCTGCCGCCGCTCTCATGGCTGCCCACAGGCTAGCTGTGTTCCACGCGCCACGCTTGCACATGGTCTTCAATACTGCACTCGACTGGCCTGAGGCCTGTAACAGAAGGCGCGCCTTGCGGACTGGTAGCTAGTGGCAGGTCATTGCACCAAACAGCAGCAGCGCATGGCGCGAATATGTCACGTGTTCATGTCAGGCTGACGGTCTACACAGCCATCCGCCGGTGTGCATCTCATACACGTTTTTCTCAGTTACATTTTACACCTTTCTCATGGCAGCCACACAGACTGTGCAAATCATACCTCACTGCCTCCCTGCCATCTTTGATGGACAGGCCAATCTGTACGCCGTCTGCACAAAGTGCGCGCTTCGCCTGTATCAAGCCGGGCTGCATGCGTAGATGTAACGCCGGGCGTTCAATTATGCTTCCCAAAGGACCAGGTGACAGAACAATTACGGCCCAAGGACTCCGGCTGGCTTGCGCAAGGGATCCTGCCCCACACCACAACGCCGTCCGCCGACCCCCTGCCCAGCAGTGCAGACATCACTGTACAGGGTGCGCTGGCACGCTTATGCTCGCGCACACCTGGCGTGCAGCACACGGCCCTGACCAATGTACCATGTCTGCGCAGGCTGAGCGCTGTGCGGCCTGAGCCCACAGGGGGTTGGCGCAGCCGGCGGGGGTGCGGCGCACTGGCATGTTGCACGGGGCGCGATGTGGCGCGCGCTGCTGCTCACGCTGGCCTCGCTGGCCGGAGCGCGCGCTGCGCCGGAGCTGACCGACATGCAGCGCTGGGCGGGGCTGCTGGCGCAGGCATTCCTGGCGCACAGCGATGGTGCCGCGCACGCGCACGCGCAGCTGCAGCTCTTCAAGCAGCTGGTTGCAAACAAGGTGCGCTGAAGGTCGCTACCCTGCACAGCGGGCACGAGCCTGCTTGCACACATGTTGCGAGGTGAGGTGGTGAGGTGGTACCCTGGGAGCTGCGCGCTATTCGTGTCCGGCAGCTGCTGGGTGCGGCGCGCAGTTGCTTTGCAGTGAAGGAGCATCAGCGCACAGTCGCGAGCTTCTTGCGTGAGTGCGTGTTGCCAGGAACCTGCGACGCATACTCTGTTGGTGACAGTCGTTCCTGCGTGCAACAGCCAGCAGCTTCAGGACCTGGCTGCAACTAGGGCGCTCTGTACGAGTCCTTCAAGCTATGATGCCTTGCACATGACGTATAGGGCACACGATAGCATGCGCCTTGGCTGGGACACTGCCTCTGCCGCTCCGTACTGAGGTACAACACAGCACTGGCTCACCTCGCTTGGCCAGGTGCCTAGAGGCACCTGGGAGCAGTCCTCACCTGCACTGACTGCTGCCCTGACCCTATGATGCAGGGCGCGCGCTGACGGTCTGGCGCGGCCGGCCGCGGCAGGTGGCGGACGCCGCCGCCGGCAAAAGTTTCAGCAACAGCCCGGCCGTGACGGAGGGCGAGGCGAGCAACGACACGTCTGCGCTGCCGACAAACGGCGCAGCCGTGCAGACGAATGGCGCGCACCGGCTCCTGGGCGGCGCGATCACCGTGAACGACCCTGCGCTCTACATGGACGCCTCGGCCAAGGTCGTCAATAACCTGGTTGGCGTGGCGATATCGGGGGCGTTCATCCGGTACGCGCCCTGCCTGATCCTCTCGCAGCCGTACGGCCTGGCCGTCTTCCCATACGGCGTCAATGTCTCGCCGACAGCCGTCTTCATCGTGCCGAACGGCATCAATATCATGCCGCAGGGTGTGAACGTTGCGCCAACGCTGATCTATGTCGGCCCGCTCGGGCGCAACATCGCCCACCAGGGCTTCAACGTGGCGCCCGCGCTGATTTCCATATCGCCTGTTTACAACGTGGACTTTCAGATTGGCAAGGACGTTTCTGGCCCGCCGCGCGTTAAGACTGTTGCCCTGCCACGCGATGGCGTAGGCAACACGACAGTCACTTACGCTGACGGCACAGTCGAACAGAACCCCTGAAGGGCGTGGTGAAGTGCGACGGCCGCGCCCTGCTAGTTTCAGTTCCTGCAGGGTCACTCTCCGTGGCTGAGTGACGGCTCAGGCGGATTGGGCTGTGCATGAGTCCGGATGGGCGCTTGGGTTTAAAGTCACCCTGCAACACTTTAGGCTAGCTGCATGTGACTTGCTTGCTGCCATGGCGTACATGGCGCTGATTTTGTTCCCCCCCCCTCCCCCCCCCAACTATTCTTGAGCTGAGCCACATCTCTGCGGGCCGCGCGGGTTGTAAGCGCGCATGGGGTTTACGGGTTTACGAGTTTGCTGATAGCGCTGCTGTAGCAGCAGGCTGGCACGCTTTACGTGCTGCAGGTCTGCTGTGCGTAGTGCCAAGTGAAGCAAAGACTCTGTCAGCTGCCGGGCTGTGTTCGCAGCGATTTTGCTGGCTATGTGCTGCCTAGACGTCTGTGCACCCTGCCATGGGTTGGGTGCCACCTGCACAATAAATTCATGGCAATTGCATTGCCACCGTCCGAGCTTGAGCAAAGTGCAACTTACAGAAGTGCATGGCTCTGTTCCGCTCACGCCACTCTCCTAGGGACCGCAACAGCAGTGTGGCTCAGCATGGTTGTACTTCCCAACGTGTGACAAAGCATGTGGGTGCTAGGCTTGGCCAGCCACTGGCTGGAGGCAGAACAGCACCTAGACCAGGTCACGGCTTGTGTAGCAACGTGCTGCTGAACGCATGCCCAAGAGAGACTAATTTAAGCAGCCCAGGCAGAACTCACTTAGCACCAGGCGCTTGTACGCCGCACCGCTCACGCCTGGCAGGGCACAGATCTAGCCTGCGACCATCCGTCAGAGCGAAGCGAAGCGCTCACCAGTGTCGTATGCTGCAGCGCATGCACGCTCACAACAGGGAACAGAGTGCGCAAAGCAGCGCAGTGCATGTCATATCCAGGCTGCGCGCTCTCACAAGCAGCGCGCCTCAGTTCGTCGCCCTTCCATGCCCTTGGCGGTCACTTGCGAGCCTTCAAACCTGATACTTCTTGACACGCGGCACACCCGCGGCCCGCTGCAGCATGGTGGGCGGCCAGGACGCATAGCACGCGCTGGCGCGCTGCGGCGCCGCCGCACCTACCCCGGCGCATTGCGCGTGCAGCGAGCCGCTTGACCGAGAGCTCTACTTTATATTTCCGGTCCCGCACCTGGCCTCCCAAACCTAGAACTCAAACTGCATGTCCTTGGCGTACCCCAGCGCGTCCAGGTGCGCGGCCATGGCCTTGTTCATGGGCGGCGGGCCGCAGCGCAGCACCAGCACGCCCGGACCGGGCGGCGGCAGGTGCGCGCGGATCATGTCCGCCGTCACGTGGCCCACGCCGCCGGCCCACCCGGCGGGCGGGTGGTTCAACACATAGTATACCTGCGCCGCGTGAGGCCCTGGGCTTTCAGAGCGGCCGCGCGGGCAACCTGTTGCAGAGAACTGCATGCCAGGATGGAGGCCGCCGGGGGGCCTCTGCTGTGAAGCACCAGGCAGGTCGGGTGGCACTGCTGCAAACGAGGTGCGCAGCACAAGGCATGCGGATAGTTGAGCAGCTTGCAGGGCCGGCACATGCAGCCGCATGTTGAGTGGACAGCAGCGGTGCAGGCCCCTCATGACTGTAGCAGGCTGGATGCGCGCGGAGGCTGGCTCGCGCCGGGGGAGGCGGCGCAGGTGCAGAGCTCCAGAGTGGGCGCAGCGTCCGCTGAAGGACTGAGCGCGGCGAGGCGCCGGGGCCTGCGCCGTGGGCGCGGGCCGCACCCGGAACCGGCTGGAGTGCTCCGCCGCCAGCGCGTCCAGCTCCTCCCGGATGAGCACGTCGTCTGCTGTGACGTTGCCGAAGATGAGGCTCACCTGCGCGCCCAGCGCCCGGGGCGTCGGAGAGGGTGCTTGTGGGTGCATGCGGCCAACTCAGGCTTCACCTGCACGCCCTGCGCCTGGGGCGTTAGAGAGGGGACATGTGGGTGCATGCGGCCAAATCAGGCTCACCTGCACGCCCTGGCACTGTGTCAGGTCAGCAACCTCGCGCGCGCGCGGCGCGCGTCATGAGGCCGCAGTGTTGAGTCGGTGTGCAATAGGCGCCGCGGTGCGCTTGGCTGGATGCTGGTCATGTGGGGTTGCAGAGCAATCACAGAGTCGCTTCCCTGACGCCCGGCGCCGCAGGAGGCGCGGCTGGCAGGGGCAGGGGCACTTCAGGATAGGGTAAATTACCCTAACCCTACCTCTGTCCGGTCCGACGGGTCCTTCAGGATGGCGGCCGCCACCTGGTACATGGGCGTGATGCCCGTCCCGCCCGCTATCATGCCTGCCACACGCGGCAAGCAGCTCAGGGGGGCGTGCGCAGCTTACACGGCGTCGCCTGTGCGCATGCGGGGGCCATGGCGTGGGCCAGCCTCGGCCTTCGAGGCCACCTGCTGTTCCACGTCATGACCCTCGTCTCCGACCGGCGCGCATGCTGCACAAGGGCCGTGTTTGACCTTGCGCTGAGGTGAGCCACATGAGCTGAGGCGTTGGCCAACGCAGTGTACCCTGAGAACGTTTCATGTGGAGGGTGCGCTCGTTCCACCCCTCTCTCCCAGCCTGCATCGCCTTGATACGACCGAGGTGGTGTGCCTACGCTTTGCGCACAGGGGCCAGCGTCCTCAAGACTGCCAGCACTGTTGCGTGGGCGGGCGCGTTGCGCTCGCAAGCATGCGGCCTTACAAGACAAATGGCCGTCTTGCAGGACAGATGAGTTCATAAACGCCCGTACCTATGTGCTGCTTCATGTTGGGGGTGTAGCTGAAGCGCCCCCGGGGCCCCTTGAACCACAGCTGGTCCCCGAGCGCCAGACCATCCATATGGCGCGACATGCGCCCCGCGTCATACACCTGCCGTAACAGGCGGCCTTCTGTGCAGGGCGCAAGGTCAGGATAGAGGCCCCAGGTCGAGCAGGAAGCTGCTGCACCCTATGGCCGGCAGGGTTGCATTGAGTCATGATCGCGCAGAGATGCAGGTGACAGGGCCTGCATGATGTCAGCTATGCCCAGCCAGGCATGCTATCCAAGACGCAATGCAGCGGTATTGAAAGCAAGCTCGTGTGTGCGCAGGCTCCGGACCCCTGCTCACCTTGATAACGAAGTCAACATAGCCGAGCGTGTCGTCGTCGGTGACAGGAGTGTAGGGCTTCATTATGTCGCTGCCGTCCGCGCCAGCTGCCTTCAGAATGATGTGCTGGCCCATGGGCAGGCCCAGCGCTTGCCGCTTATGCGGCAGTGCAAACCTGTTAGAGGAAGTGGAAGCATGTCAGGCCGGTCAAAAGCGCACAAGGGGGTGCCAGCACACCTATTGGTGCACACCTAGACATGCACATTGCAACATGACTGTATGTGCAGCTCATCAGGGCCCCATCTATTAGCGCCGTCTCACCAGGAGTGGCGACCTCTATCCCAGCACTACGCCTTCCCACACTCTTCCCTTCACTTGCCCGTCATTAGTCAACCAGACTTCACCATGACGGGGCCCCCACTGACATAACAGTCTGTGCCCTCCACGCAAGCAGATGGCTGCTGACCAGCCTCACCACGTTTTCGGCATAGCCCCTCACATACGCCACAGGTTGCCTTGGCCCCCCATCACCTGAAGCGGCGCGTGTTGTGCGTGAGCTCCTTCTTGTCAACTAGGGGCAGCTGCTTCCACACGTCTGGCTCCAAGAACGCCTGCGGCTGCCGCTTGCGCTGGG
>JAABUP010008497.1_pt1 | contig 13083 bp, 24 predicted proteins | sample 5559201 | NCBI WGS metagenome assembly JAABUP01 (sample SAMN10711887, study PRJNA513373) | rock metagenome | isolation source: Antarctica rocks | place: Antarctica | reverse complement strand
GATCAGTGGTAGGACGCACGAGCTAGGGGCTGAGCTGAAGGACTAAAACTGCCCAGGAAATTTGCGTTGACCTCCAGGAGATTTGCGTTGACCTCCACAGACCTCCAACCCGAAAGACCCCATAAGTGACAGTCACAGCATTGGCCTCATCAGAAGTTGGTTCTTATGCATGACTGCATATACAGGGAGGACGTTACACAGTTACGTTATTGTTATTATTATTATTATTATTATTTATTTATTTTTTTTATTATTTTTTTATTATTATTATTATTTTTATTATTTTTATTTTTATTATTTTTATTATTCCATACAGAGAGGATGTTGCCCAGGATACCTGAAGCATGGGCCTTCAAGGTGTATGCTGCTGCATGGTGTGAAGACAAAGCCAGCACACTCCTGACCCATGCCCTCAAATCGATCCAGCACATGGTCCAGGGCATCTTTGCATCCCCCAAGAGCCCCTACTCGCGGGTTCCCAGTCACTACCACAAAGTTGTAGCCCTTGTTGACATGGTCTTGCAGCATGGTGAACATGTTGCCCTGTGACAACACAGTCATGAGCCATGGCAATGCACAACACTACAGAATGCCATCGTAGCAACGGAGGAAGAGGAGGAGAAGGTGTTTGTCTTCAGCCAACCAATCAGGTTGTATAGATGTGTCAGAATGAGTGAGTGAGTGAGTGAGTGAGTGAGTGAGTGAGTGAGTGAGTGAGTGAGTGAGTGAGTGAGTGAGTGAGTGAGTGAGTGAGTGAGTGAGTGAGTGAGTGATCCATGGAAAGATGCGGGCAGCTTGTAAAGCATGCATGAGATTAGGATCTCCCTAGCATGAAAGCTTGCATCCACCATTGAATAGACGCTGCAGGCAACAACATCAATATGGTGTAGATTGTGCAGCAGGTGATACCTGAATTCTATCCAACGTCCTCAAAGCAGCGTCTGCCTCATCCAGAACAATCAAGGGCGCAAGACCACGCTGCTGCAGCTTGGACCTCATGCACAGGAAGGTGTCCAGCTGGTACGCACTGTTGTAGCTGCCAACCCAGCACCAGTCATCACAATGTTCGCCCAAGGTACTCCACCAGGATACGCCAGAAGCCTTCTCATTCAGTGCATGCACCCTCACTCTGCAACCCCAGGCAGCACACTCCTGAGTGCAGACTCAAAGCGCACGACGTACAGCAACATAGTACATTGCTCTGAAGCACGGAAGCAAATAGTGCGACCTTGCTTGAACCGATTACTATGGCATGCAGTGTCACTCGGCGGTGCAAGGCAGCACGTTGCTGAATGCACACCTTCAAGGAAAATGCATCACAGGTGGATCAGAAAGTACATTACCTTGATTGAATCAGCTGGAGGGTACATGCAAACACAGCTCAAGGAACAATGCACTAAAGATTATTGTTTAGGTGTTGTGTCGAGCATTGATGTATTGATCACAGTATGCAGGCATTGGTGATGGCACCTGAACATGAACCAGGGAATTGCAGTTCCTGGACAGACAGTATACCGTGAGTAGTCTTGTGAGTCTGCTGTGTGCTGCAACAGCTGCCTGATCTTCTTGCATGTGTCGGGGACATGGCTCTTGGCAATATATGTCAGCACAAAGCATGGCACGTGGAGAGAGTGGCAGCTGGCTACAATGAGAGCATTGAACACAGTCTTGCCAATCTGACAGTGAGGACCTCCCAGATTGTACCAGGAAGGTTTGTTGTCAGCTGGAGAATGACAAGCATGCGACTGCTTGGATTGCTGTTTTGCAATGCTCGCAACCCACACTACCACTTGGATAGCTGCGGGCAGCCATTTGTTCCTCCTGAGACGCTTGGTCAGGCATGGCAGCTGTGATATTAGATGAAGCACTGAGTGGGTTCTGAAGTCCAACGGCTTATTGGGATACAGCTCAGTGTATGCAGCTTCGAGCAGCTCCAGTATTTCATCAGGCTGCACTGGCAACACAGCCTGTGAAGCACGCCTGATGGCGTCAAGACTTGGGAGTGTCAGGCAAGCTTTTGGCAGCAGTTCATGCCAGAATCGATTGGCTTACATTATCGTCTTCAGGGACCGTGACAATTGCTGTCTCTGTGGTTCCTTCAAATATTGTCTGTGGTGACATAGGGGTCAGATCAACTGCATCTTCTTCGTCTTCTAGGTTGTCGGTGTATTGCACTTCGTCGGCTGAAGATGGATCCGACGGCCAGTCCTGGCTGCTGATTGGATTCCGTCCTGGCTTGTCCAGATCAGTCGATTGGGCACAGCTTGACCCAGTTAGGTCGGAGTTGCTGACAGGGCCCTCTTCCTGACACGAGTAGAAAGAACAGTCATCTGATGCATCTGTCAGATCTGACTCCCCGCCGCTGCTAATGCTAGTTTCAGGCCATAGTCTGCGAGCGGGGAAGGCGTGACCCTGAGGACCTGCTTTTGTCAACCCTGATGGGCCAGACTGGCCGACACTTTCCAGATCAGGGCGCGATACTTTTGCCACGAATGCTGGAATAGAAGGAACAGATGTAGCAGTTGGGTTGCTGTTTGAAATACACGGTTCGCTCGCGGAATGTAGATCAAATGAGCCAGCTTGTCTCAGTCGACGAAACCTGCGCCAGTTGCCAGTATGCGGACTCGTCGCCAGCCATAGAGCTTCCTCAGAAACAGTGTTGTCTGCATTCTCGATGGCTCTTTTACGTTTTGACAATTTTCACAGACGGAAGGGTGCGATTGCTTAGGCCTAAAGCTCCGAAGTTACCATTCGATCAATTGCTCCGAAACCAAAAGTCACAGACAGAGCAGCAAAGTTCTTATTTTTAGCTATAAACCCAAGAATAGCAAGCTGCTCTGGAGTACTGAGTGGAGAAAGTTCGCTGCAGCAGCCATGCCTCAGGTGCGGTATGCTGTGCGCGTGAACGACCTCGAGGGGCACCAATATGAACATGTTTTCTCATATCCGGCTCCAGACTGCTTTGTCAGCCGTGCTCCCACGCTGGAAGAAGGGGCTGACTTCGCTATCGAGCTGAACAAAGCACACCGTTAGCAAATATTGGCGGCAAGGCCGTTTCAGTGCGTTGGATGTGGAGGAAAGCCCGAGATGTTGTTGGAGGCTCCCCAAATGTGCCTAACAGACCCCGCATATCTCGTCGTAGAAAGTTGTCCATTTCCAATCTGCGATGACCCGGAGTGTGCCGTGGCAGGCACTCAGTTGGTCCAGCAGGTGCTGCATATGATAGAGGAGGAGCACGGCCCGGGTGTTGCTATTTCTAAATGTGTGGTATGTGGCAAGACAGAGCAGATAAGACATTGTGGAAGATGCGAAGGTGCAAGGTATTGCAGCACTGAGTGCCAGAGGCTCCACTGGCTGTATCATAAAAAGGCTTGCAAAGCCTATGCTAACCGGGATCTGGTGGGTAACTACTTTGCCAGGAAGCACCAAAGCAGGTCATTTGATCGTGAAAATAGTTGATACTACAGACACTGACAGCTACTACACACCAGCGGTGCTGCACATCGCAAGACTGGATGGGGGAGTACTAGGTAATATATGGGCTTGCAAAAGCACTCCTGTTGGTAGCCTGGAATGCTGTCAGAGATGACTGACTCTGGCTCAAACTGCTCTGTAGTCCAGACACAGCATGCTGTGCAATAAACTGTCTGTGCTTAGCAGTGGTGAAGCTTGTGCGACAATAAATGTGTATCAGACATTTGGAAGCAACCTGCAGTGAAGGCACTGTCTGTATACCAAAGCCAGTCAGCAGACATTGAATATCTGCAAAGATTGTCAACATGTTTCAGTGCTCTAAGGAGTGCTATCTCCCACTCTTGTACCAAGGTGAAGGCAACAGCAATGCTTTGTCACGCGTCACATGCGCACTTTGTCCGCCTCCTTTGTGTCTCTGCGCAGACAGCCAAAGTCTGCACCCAGCCTGGGAGAGTATCATTTGATCACTGAACAATTGACGCACTAGATTAAATTGCATCACGTGAGAGAAGCCTGCTGGGGCAGTCACCACATAGTGATACACAGCCACACTGAGATGTTTAGTATTTTGGTGCATGCATATATGCATGGATGCACTGAGTGTTGTACACACCTGGTCTGGCTTGGCGAAACACAGTTGGCAAGCTGTTTGAGTTCTGAAAACGCTTTTATGTAAAAGCATGCACTGTCATTCACACTGTGACACGCATATGGGGACCGCATGTGCACATTGTACCATACCAAAATCATCATCTTTTTGTGTTGCATTGCACTGCAGGCCAATAGCAACCGCACTCCAGCGCGTTCCGATCAGGCTCATCAGTTTCATCAGAATGGCTGGAGCACCTTCAAGGCAAAACTCAAGTCCTAAAGGCTTTTGTATTAGCACAGGAGCAACCACGTAGAAAGATATACAGCCACAACCGCATTCACGTGTGTCGCTCGCTCTCTCCACGCTTCGCGTTTTTAGGTCAAGGCCAACACATCGCAACGAACTGCTATACATCGCTCATCGCATCTTGTTTGCGACAACTACGTAGCAGCGCAGTTCACTGGTATATAACAGGCTACATACATAGGCCATTCTCAAGCTTACAGGTATTGTTTGTGGCTTCACCTATGCTTCGTGCGCAGCTTGCAAGTCGATTGGTTGTTGTAGCTTGTCAGCGCTCATGTCTTGCTAGTCAAACCGGTCGCACAGTACCTGTTTGTTTCGTCGACTCAGCGTCTGCAGCATCGTCTTGGGGTCCTACAGCGCAAGCTGCCCAGGTGCAGGTGCAGGTGCATGCTGTGATCATCGTACTTTAGCTGTGCTGAGTCCACGGTCTTACACGCTGAACGTTTGTTGTGCCTACCTGCAGACCAATCGTAGCTACATAGGCTCCCCGCGATTCGCCTCAACCATGGCCAAGTTCGACGCTGAGACCCTGATCAAGTACGCCACTCAGACCGAGAAGGCCCTCACAGAGAAGACCTTGTCCGCTCTAGGAAACTTGTCCCCCGACGTGGTCTTGCATCAAGAAGCTTTCACACTGAACCACGACGTCAAGGGAGAGGCTGAGGTCAAGAAGTACTTGCAGACCTACTTCGACAAGTATGAGTTTGAGCATGACACTCTGAACTATGCCGTCAACCCAGATACCAGCTGCTCGTTTGCCTTGAGCTACGACAAGGTGAGCAGTGCTAAATATTTTTCGATCCGTCTGTAGGTGTCATGCTTTTGCTGAGTGCATTGATCCTGCACAGTTACTCCAGTTTTGATGTGGTTTCTTGGCTGCAGAATGTTCACTTGAAGAATAAGGGCAGCTTGCCTGCAGAGGCTGTCAAGCCTGCCAGCACAATAGGTGAGCAGCTTCGTGTAGTCTCATTGACAACTCACACAGCAAGATACATGGCATGCTTGGCTCGACCTCAAGCAACAGCTGTTTGCCCTAGACGCTTATCTCTCCTTGGCATACACATGATTTGTTGCAGCATTACGATTTTGTGCATAACTTACACTCACATGCCAGCGTCTGCTTGGAAGTCCCACCGATGGCTCTTTGCGTGCAGGCATCTGGAAGCAGAAGTATGGTTCAGATGGCAAGGTGACTGACATCTTCTTCTACCGCCAGATGAGCTCTGATGAGCTGTACAGTAAGGTAAGAAGTTCCAGCCTCTCTTTTGCATTTAGGTTGTGTGCATGTGTCATGAGTGACAGGTGGGGGTCCCACATTGCACCATTGCATCACGTATTTCATACATCATGTTTGCGTCACCTGACTCACGCACTACACTGCCCACTTTTCTGCTGATTAGTGTAGATGCCAATGCAGCATGTCTGCTGTGTGAGTTTGTCCAAGTGTCAACACTGTAGAACAACATCTTGCTCTTCATCATGACAGCATATATGCTTTTAGCTTGGCTTTGCAGCAGGTGCTATGCATTGTTGCTTTCAGTCCTATCATGGAGCCAGAGTGGATGCAAGCGTAGGCGTAGGCAAGGTCTTCTGGGAGTGGCAGATCAGTGCCGTAACCTTGAGTTCCTGCATGATATGCACAATTGCATGATATGCTGCATATCATATGCACTACAACAAATTTCGAATGGTGTTCAGGTCAAGGATCCATCCAAGGCAGCCTCTGCCAGTGAGGCAGACATCAAGGACCTGGTGCAGTTCCGTGGAGAAGAACTGAAGAAGGATACCTTGGCAGAGGCGAAGACAGATAACAAGCGTTATGACCAGGTTGCTCTCAGTCACATGCTGTGTGCCTCAATGTACACCTCTCTTCTTGATCGTTCGCTGTTGTGTGGTCTGCAAAACTTTCACAGAGATTGACCCCATCCGAGCAAATGATGTTGCATGATGCGTCTGTGCGTGACATGCACAGAATGACTGCTTCTGGGGCACTCTGTTGTGCCTGGGCTATTGCATGCCTTATACTTTTGTCATGCAATGGTGTTTTGCTGTGTCAACTATTGCAAGTGCTGATTCAAATGTGGTGAATATAGTGCAATAGACTCTGCTGCTGTACCTGGCTGCTATGTTTCATGTCTTGCCTATACACATGTATAGGGTACTGTACCAGAATCAAATTGCATGCAGCAATCTAGCAGAGCCTACTCTTCACGTCAGTATACGTCGCGTTGGTGCTGTGTCACAACAGCACTGGCATACATGATATGACTAGATTGCTGATTGTGCCTTGCTGACTGTGCCTTGCTGACCGTGCCTTGCTGACTGTGCCTTTCTGACTGTGCCTTGCTGACTGTGCCTTGCTGACTGTGCCTTGCTAATGGCTGCAGCTGATGAAGGCTGCAAAGGCATTCAGTTCAGTCTGGCAGGATGGCAAGACCGAGCTGGCAAAGCCAGTCTTGGCTGATGACGTTGTGTCCAAGGACCTCTTGTTTGGCAATGAGATCAAGGGATACGAGAACTGGTCCAAGATGGTGCATGGTATTTTTGAGGTCAGTGTGTGATACAGTGGCCTTTGTGCTGAACACCTGCAATCAGCCCACAATTGTGCTGAACACCTACAATCAGCCCACAATTGTGCTGCAGTATGCTACAGTCAATCATGCTGTGCTTTCATCAATTGGCGACATTGTTTCTGGTGGGTCTGTCATGTGGCTACAGGTTGTCTGGTGCCTAAAGCAAGCATTCTTGTGCAGCTGCTGTATCTGCAATACTATTCTATAAACGCTTCGTTGTTGGTGTTGCGTCTGAACAGAGCAGTTGTCAATGTCTGGTGTTTACAGCAAGCATATTAGCACAGCTGCTGTATCTGTGGTACTAGTATGGTAGTACAATTGCTTCATCGTCGGTGTTGCTGCTGAATAGAGCAGGGGGCGACGTGCTTGATTGTCAGTATTGCTTATTTGTCAATATCGCTTAATTGTCAATGTTGCTTAATCGTCAATATTGCTCAATTGTCAACATTGCTGTCAATATCGCTGCAGAATTGGGAGGCGAACAACGAGATCTCAGACTACGCTGTGTCCTACTGTGGAAGCAAGGCCTTCATCCACTGGAGCAACAGGGGCAAGGAGAGCAAGACTGGCAAGGAGAACAACCTGAAGGGAATGTCTCTGCTGATCTTTGGTGACAAGGACAAGGCCAGCCGTGTGCTAAGCTTCAGACAGCCATTGGCAAGCGAGAGGCCTCATGTCATGAAGGAGGAGTGATTCAGTAGCATTGTCTGATTTCAGAAAGGAATTGTGCTGCTGGTTGAACAGCTGTTGCTCTAAAGCTCCTTTAATTGTTGTGCTGATCAGATTGTGCTGATCATGATCTCAGGCAGAAATGGTACTGCTGGCTGGACAGTTGTTGCCCTAAAGCTCCATTGCTTTGTTGTTGTGCCCTGAAGCTCCTTAGCTTTTTTGTTTTGTTGTGTTGTGTTGTGAAATGCCGTATGCTGCTTTGGGTGTAATTGCAGGATGCATTGTTGCATTTGTGTCTCGAGGTGCAAAGCCTTGGCAGCTGAAGAACTGGTATGAGCAGCTGTATGTAGATCTTGCTGCAGTTGCTGCTGCAGCCTGGGTGGCTTCTTGTAACCGATTTCATTTGGCTCAACCTTTACAGACATCTTGTATGCAAACTGCAGATAGGATATAAGTGTCCTACATCACGCAGTACATGATAGGAACAAGTCCCTGCAGTAGTGTACTTGCATCTTGACACCAAGCTGGGTGGGCCAACTGCTTTTCCTAACTGTCCAGCCCAGACCTGGTCTACCTTTACAGTAACACTGCTATCTGACACGCTGCTACACGCTCTGTGTAAAGCTAGCTCTACAAAAGTGTGGACTGGACAACACCGATTGCGTTTATGCAAAACAAGTCATGAGATAGTGGCGCAACACAGTGGTTGGTCAGTAGCCTGGAAAGCTGCAATAATTGAAGACGAAGCCTGATTGAGAAGGTGGCTATACTGCTGACGTATGTGACTGTATGCGGTGCAGCCAAACCAAGAATGGTGTTCCTCTTCGACTTAGCCAGACATGCACACAAGACAGACCCTGTCCTCCCTGTAGTCAATCCAAATCGGTTTGATATTCATGCACGTGATCCCAGTCGTTTATGCTTGTTGATTCTGCCGTAGAGGATAGCGCGCAAAGCTGCTGCAAGGTGCTGCGCCCCTCCCAGCAAGAAACAAACGTACCACGGCTCATCAACTGCATAAATCAGTTTTGCACAGCGGGTGATAACCTTTGTGCCGCCGCGCACAAACAGCATCAGCACCTTGCAAAACACCGAGACTCGACAGCTTTCGCAATGCGGCTTGGGCAGGCACCTGCAGCTGAGAGCCTATGCAGTACTTCCGGCAGATTTGCTTGTGGCACTGCCCCCTTGGCTGCTGCTCCGTTCAGTGCACGCCAGATCAGACGTGCACGGAAAAGCATAGTAGGCCCACAGGCAAGCTGACTGACTGAAGACAACTGCCATGAAAGCGCACAGCTCCGCCTCGGCAGGGTTTGCGGTTGAGTTCTGTTGGAGACAAGTAGTCAAACAAGAGGCTCAGCACTGTTTCTGTAACTTTGCTGCAGGCCGTGTTGCAAGCCACTGAACAAGCAACGCAAGGCTCAGGCAAGAAGGCCAGTCAGAATGGTTTACTTCACCCACAGTATTGTGAAAGCGTGTACAAGTCCCTCAGGAGACCGACTAGGACAATAGAGGTAACACGCGCCAGCTTATCTCTGGGCAGCACACTGTACAGTTCTTGTTGCGCAAGTGCTAAATCACGTGAAACAAGCCTACTGAACCAACCTAAGCTGGTATAGACATCAGTTATGCCACTGACAAGCAACAGCAATGCAGGTTGGCAATGTGAAAGTAGGTAGTCAGCATCCCATAGCCCTGCAGACCATGACAACTACAGACACCAGAAACGTGCAAGCGACTGTGGACCAGGTATGTCTGGCTGCTTGTTTGCAACTATGCATTTCAGCATTGCAGCTCCTTGGGAAAGATGTTGTTGATGTTTGAACTGTTCTACCAGCAGCGCAAACATGCTCATCGCTGCAGCAGATCACCTGCATGTTGGTGCATCCACGCCACATTGATCCTGCAGATGCCAGCGCAGAGTGCTCTGCACGTAGCCTGTGCGCAATCAAACTGTTGGAGCCTATGACATTTCATTCTGCAAACTGCATGCACCATCAATGCTGCATCTTACCTCTTACCCTTCTTACCTTGTAAGTGCACATCAAGAAGTCCGCAGACTGTGCTGCAGACAGTTGCATGCAGAGTTGTCCTGCACCTTGTGTACTCATCTTAGCTTAAGTCTGCAAATGCAGGTGAAGAAGTGCGCAGACTCTGGTGCCAACATGGTCAGGATTACAGTGCAGGGCAAGCAAGAGGCGACAGCCTGCTACAAGATCAGGGAGCAGCTCTTCAAGGACGGGTGCGCATATTGCCTCGCACATTCGCTGGTGCAAAAAGATCTTTACACTGTAGAAACACGTTTTTACTGTCCCCAGACGTTTCTGAGTTTAGATTCTCAGTGTAGGGATGACGTTTCTGATTTTAAGATAGACGTTTTGGGATTGAAAAGAGCAGACATGCAGGAAAACAAAAGTGAGCTTAGCATGCATGGTGACAACCCCCTGGGCAGCCCGGTATATAAGTTGGCTTTTCATGAAATTGACGCTGAAAGGAGTAGTCTTTTCTTTTCTTTTCTGTCTTGTTTGTTTTCTTTCATGGCGGCAGCCCACACCAGACCTTCAGCGCCAGCTTGCCAGCAGGTTCCAGCATGTGTGGTTGCGGTCAGCATCAGACTTTCTGTGCCAGCTGCGTAGCAGGAATCAGTATGTGTGGTTGCAAGCAGGACCAGCCTGTCATTGTCAGCTAGCCAGCAGGAACCAGCATGTGTGGTCTCAACCGACATGACTCATCCTTGCCAGCGTGCTACCAGAAATGGTCCTTGCGCTGCATCGTGGCCAACCTTATTCTTTGCAGTTCACAGTTGATCCAACCTATAGTCAACCTGCAGTCACTCAATCCATCACTCACTCAAGTCTTGCATCTGTCATTGATGAGTTGCAGGTGTGATGTCCCTTGTTTCCAGACAGCGTGCCTACTGTTCTTGCCAGCAGAAGAGCTAGCAACTGGGAAGGTCGACCAATTACACTCCATACACATATTGTGCTGAACTTGCACCTGCTTTTCATGGCTTGCAGGTATGGCGTTCCTCTAGTGGCAGACAATTCAACTGGTTTTGCAGTATAGCAGCCAGGAACTGAGAACGTCGCTCAAACACAGTCAACACAAAAATCATGCTGATGTTTCATCTGTTGTTGATGGCTTGCAGGAGCGATGATGTTCTTTGGTATTGGACAAAACATCTGCCTTTGCCAGCATAGCAGCCAGGAACTTGGAAGCTTGCACAATCGCAATCCACAAACAAACATGCTGACCTTGCACCTGTTGTTGATGGGTTGCAGGTATGACATTCCTCTGGTGGCAGACAACATCACTGTTTTTGCAGCATAGCAGCTAGGAACCGGGAAGGTTACATCACACTCAACACAAGAAGCGTGCTGACGTTGCATCTGTTGTTGATGTCTTGCAGGTATGACGTTCCTCTGGTGGCAGACATCCATTTCCAGCCAGTGGTAGCCAGCATGGTGGCCGAGTGCTTTGAGAAGATCCGTGTGAACCCTGGTAACTTCGTTGATGGGCGCAAGCGGTTCGATGAGAAGGTGTATGATGATGACAGCCAGTTCAAGCAGGAGCAGGAGCACATCAGAGAGGTGAGGAGATACATTCTTTTCATTGATTTTTGTTGTTGTTGGTATTATTATTATTATTATTGGTATTATTATTAGTATTATTATTGTTGTTGTTATTGTTATTACTACTATTATTGTTGTTGTTGTTGTTGTTGTTGTTATTATTATTGTTATTATTATTACTATCATTATTGTTCTTATTTAGTCGTGTTAGGCCTATTATACAAAGCAGAACCTGATGGTTGCCAGCATTATTTTACAGATCCTGCTGAGGCTAAGGCCCTACCCCATGAGCTGTCATCGGCTCTTGTGTAAGGAGATGCATACACAAAGTGGATCAGTGCTGCAGCACACACACCTCGGTCCTATCAATGATTCATCAAAAGCAAACAAACGGCATGCACAGTCAAGCACAGCCAAGCACAGCCATACCAAGGATGTTGAGAAGGATGTAAAACATCCCCCCAATGTAGAAACCCGTTTTGATTGTCCCCAGGCGTTTCGGATTTCCGCTGTATAATGGATGCTTTTGAGTTGAAATAGACAATTTGGGATTGAAAAGGGCTTGCTGTTCTCAGCCAAGTTTGCTTTCAGCAACAAATTGGGATTTTGGTGGGACCTCAATTTGCCTTGGCCTGCTTGCTGGTGCTGATATCAAAGCAGTGATGCGCAAATCCTGTGGGCTAGCTTTGCATGCCTCTTCTGATCATGGCAAATGCCTCTTCTGATCATGACACATGCCTCAAAAGCGCCACACACAGTCTCTCAGTCAAACACAATGCTGTGTCAGGACCTCAAGTGAAAGCTGAGCAGCATCGCTCTGTTTGATGTGCAGGTCTTCACTCCTTTGGTGGAGAAATGCAAGCGCCTCAACAGAGCAATGCGCATTGGCACCAACCATGGCAGTCTCTCAGCACGTATTCTCAGCTACTACGGTGACACGCCTCGTGGCATGGTTGAGAGCGCTTTCGAGTTCGCCAACATTTGCAGAGACGTTGACTACCACAACTTCCTGTTCAGCATGAAGGCCAGCAACCCATTAGTCATGGTGCAAGCCTACAGGCTGCTGGCTGAGGAGATGTACAGTAACGGCTGGGATTACCCGTTGCACCTGGGAGTTACGGAGGTAAGTGCAACTGAACTGGACCACAACTTTGTTTGACCAGTTGCTTTCTCTTCCGGTTGGGAGATGTACAGTAATGGCTGGGATTACCCTTTGCACCTGGGAGTTACGGAGGTAAGTGCTCACTGAAGATGGACTACAGCGTTTGTCATCATGTGCTTTCTCTTCCGGTCTATGAGGATTTGTCCCAATGCGCATTACTGCTTGGCGGGGATTACCCTTTGCACTTGGGAGTTACGGAGGTAAGCGCCTACGTTCTCACTGAAGCTGGACTACAACACTTTTCTACTAGATTTCTTCTCGTCCTGTCTTCAAGAATTTGCGCGTATGCGAGCACTATTGCTTCCCTTTGTGACCAGTGCATGTGTGGTACAGCTCTGTGTAACTGGCAAGGGCGCTAGATCCGTCTTGCCTTTTGTGTATGTGCATGCTGTTTCAGTGCATGTGAACCAGCAGTGACTAGTGATTGCACAGCGTTTGTGGATGGGTGAGCCGAGACGCTGTGCTGTGCTCCTGTTCAGGCTGGCGAGGGTGAGGATGGCAGGCTCAAATCAGCCATTGGCATTGGATCGCTCCTCATGGATGGTCTGGGTGACACCATTCGTGTCTCCCTCACAGAAGACCCAGAGTATGAGCTGGAGCCCTGCAGGTCTGTCCCCTTCCTTTCTTCCTTTCCCTGTCCCTTTCCCTTTCCCTTTCCCTTTCCCTTTCCCTTTCCCTTTCCCTTTCCCTCTCTCCCCTCCCCACCCCCCCCCGCCCCCACCCCCCCCGCAAAGG
>JAABUP010008496.1_pt1 | contig 13083 bp, 18 predicted proteins | sample 5559201 | NCBI WGS metagenome assembly JAABUP01 (sample SAMN10711887, study PRJNA513373) | rock metagenome | isolation source: Antarctica rocks | place: Antarctica | reverse complement strand
ATTGGAATTGCAAGCCAATGCTATGTGAGCACACCCTCGAGCTATGTAAATACACAATGTACCAAAATTACAGAGAAGAATCTGAGTGAGTTACCAAGTGTACAGCAAATCCCCATTCTATCTACCCTTCTTGAATCTGAACTTCAGCTCATCCTCGCTATCGCTATCCGAATCCTGCACAGCAAACCGTTTCTGCTTCTTGGCCACCGTCTCAGAGTCTTGGCTGGGGCCTGGTCGCTTTCGCGTCGTAGTTTGAGACCTGCCTGTACTAAGATTTTCGCCTGTTTGCTGCGTTTGTTCTTGATGTCGAGTCGTTCGCGGGGCTTCAAGATCAATAGCTTCAGGTAGATCACCGTCAATAGCAAGCTCAGACGACACTTCGACAGGCTGACTTCTAGCCGCGGTAAACGGCTGACTTTGCGATTGGGACTGTGATGTGCGCTCCTTTTCCTTACGTTGCTTCTTCGCCTGCTTGCTTTCTAACCAGTAGTCCTCGCCGATGCCGAAATCCTTCCTTTTGACTTCTTCCAAGGGAACGATGACAGTGGCGCCACGTCTAGCTACGTTGCCTTCTCCGCGTCGACGGAACTTCTTGAAATTCTTCCTCCCGTTCCACCGCTCATCCCAGCGACCATTGGCGTTACCATTGGGGTCCCGGCGCTGAGCTCGCTCTGCACGGTCTGGAACTTCCATCTCTTCGACCACAGCGAGATTCTTCATTTGTTCCATACTCATGCCGTCCAATGTCTCTCTAAGATTCTCTTCGTCAAGCTTGGCAGCCTCTTCTTCTGCTTCCCGTCTTTCGCGGACGACGTCTTTAATGTTGATTTGCTTTTTTGGCTTCCTAGCTTTCTCAGTTTTGACCTGACTTTGAGAGGCACCGAATGAGCGGTCAGTTGATACGCCATTGCGCTGGTCTTCTTGAGCCTCTTCGATCCGTCTTCGCTTCATTGCTGCTGCCGCGGGTAAAAGCCTGTCCACTTCGTTTTCATCGTCGTCTACTTCAAAAGATGAAGCAGCCCGCTTCCTAGGATTCGCCTGGGTTCCCCCATTGACTTGACTAGGTCGATCTACGTCCATGGCAGAATCTTCATGAGACACCCCATTCTACGATTGTCAGTTTATTCTTCAGTAGAAAATCTCGATAGCTTACCGAAGCTTTTTGCGATCTCTCACCATTGCCTGCACTGTCAACTTGAGATTCATCAGGTGCAGGGTGAGAGGACACTGGGACGTCGTCATCATCATCAAATCCCTTGAAACGACTGACCACGGGACCACGACCACGAGCACGCCTTGGTTTTGGTTGAGGCGCATCAGGCTCTATGTACTTCTCAGCTTCGACGACGTCGTCTGCTGTTGCCTGCTCATTACTACCTTGCACAGGAGCTAGATTATGTTAGTGCTTGGCTTGACTTGAGGACCAATTTGGGGAAAGAAAGCAGCGTACAGTCTTGCTCCTCTAACGGGAGAGGTCTCCTAAGGTTACTGGCATCATTGAGTAATATGGCATCCAGGAACTCACTCTGCTCGATCAGCCGCTGACCAAGTGCTAAGGCGATCTGTGTAGACAGGTTCGCTGCCCAATTTTCGAGGTCTTTCTTTGCTCTGAAGGCCACTACTACAACTCCTCTGCCCTCGCTTCCGTCTTCAAACTCCCCCAGCCCCTTTTCTCCCGCGACATCTTTGACATAGCGTACAACTTCCTCAGGGGCTGTCTTGCCGGGGTTCAAGTTGAACTCAAGAGCCTTACCACCCCCATTTGTGATAGGAGCTTGTAAGCTCTCGAACTGGACTGTGTCACAGAAGACAAAGGTATAGCCATCAAACACACTATTACGTTCAATCTTTGGGGCAAAATCTTCTGCAGGCCTTTCACTAGGTTCTTTGCTCTTGGCAGGCAAGTGATCAAATGCATTAGGCCAATTAGTGTTGAAATCCTGTTCCAACGGGGAAAGGCTTTCCGGCTCATCCAGATTATCAGGTGTCGTAGCGTAGATCAAAGCATCGATATAGGTCTCTGCCACAATGTGCTTCGCGTTGATAAGAGCTTGGAGTCCTTTGGCAGTATTCCGCTTGCTGCTGACAACATGAGTCGTTGCACCAAGAACGTACGGTATCAGCACCTTGATATCCAGATCCTCGAGCCGCGATCGATAGTGCACTAAAGGGTCTTTGCCGGTCTTCATCTCCTTCGAGCTAAGTGAAAACGTGAAAACGACCGGGTGCCATTTGATTCTTCACTTGATGTTAGCCATTTCATTCATTATATATGCCATAGACCTACCGGAAGACATGATCAGACCTCCCCAACCTGAAAGAGTGCTCGTCGTCCTTCAACAAGATTGTCTCCCCCCTCACCTTGTTTCCATCTATCTCGGTACCGTATTTGGTGGCTTCATCCTTGAGACTGATCCTCGATCGAACATGAACGAGTGACTGCAATAGTCAGACAAATAACTCCAATATTCCATTCATATGCAACCTCACTCCATCGCCCGGCTTGATTTTAGAGACTGATAATGTAAGGTGCTGGCGTGAAACAGACGTTTCGTCTTTGAGTCGAAAGGAACCTAAATGATTATCAGCATGGATCAAAGCAAAATACAGGAGATAGCCCAGGGCCAGGGCAGAGGATGACACTCACCATTCTTGCTGTTCTCTGGAAGTGTTCTCCCAAACAAATAAGTCTTGCCTGGACGCAGCCAGATTCTCTTGTCTGGCCAGAGACGTTAAAAGAAGATTGGGGGTGCTGTGATAGCAAGCGCTTACTTGCTAAAATGTCACCATCGCATTCGAGGGTCCACATGTCGCAGCCTTTCAGCTGGAGGATTGGGTGCCGAGCACTTTACGCGGTTGACATGACAGCGCGTTTCCTCGTCAGACATCAAGGGCTGTGAGAGACGCTCTTGCTGTAGAGTTAGCTCCCACGAGCGTTGGGTGAGGTGCGTTACGCAACAGATCTCTCGGCACCCCAATACATCTAATGTTAAAGATGAGAGTGCTCGATGTAGGCTTCGACTTTCAAAAGCTAAAGTCCGTCAATACGCGTCTCAAATCCGCCGCTAGACTTGAACAAGCAACAGCCCCTCTGACCCCTTAAGGTTGCTTTGAAAGTGTCAAAGAGATCCGACAGCCCAAGGTCAGAAACCCTAAATGGGACTAGCGTGATCATATTCCTCGATAAACTCCTTGGCCAGGGCGATACTCTGACCAATCATATTTGAAGGAGCGACTTTTCAACTATATTACAACATTGTTTTTCGGGGAGTGACTGCGTGTTGGCATGACCTTCTTGAGTCATTGGCACTGCTATCTTTCTTGCATACTAATCACATGCTCGCTGGACATTAAAAGCCGTGTCATTGCGCCAAAGGACAGACCAGAATGCTGTGATGAAGCCCAAAAGTAGAATGTGGCACAAATGAGCCTCCATGAGTGTAGCCACCCGCATCCAGTCTCCCTCAAGCATCAGCTCTCCTAAGGGCTATTCAAAATACGGTGTCTGTCAACATAGAGGTCTCTGATGAAGCTGCTATTGATAGCCACAGTTCCAGGATAGACAATTGCGTACCCCCGGAGATGCTCTTCATCCAGCGCGCCCACACATATTTTCAAAGTCACAGTGTAATACCCATATATACAAGTGAGAGCTCCCAGATGCCTCGAAGTATGCTTGCGGTCCACTTATAGGTGATATCCACAGACCTGCCCGGTAAATGGGATTTGACGATTATTGAAGGACTGTTCGGACCCCGAGCGAATCCTATACCACCACTTAAGATGCTGGCATCACCACGCTTGACGATACACTGCTCGACCATGACATTCAGCCCATCGATCAAGGCACTAGTCAGGACGTTAGCGCCGATTGGCTTATTAGCGCTGGTGGCAACTCGAAAGAGAATCTGTGGCGAAGTGTCGCCAACAGGGTAAACAGAGGGAAAGACAATCCCAGAGACACTGCGTTTTAGTTACTAATTTAAGTCACTGAGATTATAGTCAGCATTTACTTACGCGGTCGCTGAGACAGGAGCTGATGTGGTTGGTGTTCCAATATTTTCGGAGGTCAACTCCGCTCCGTTTTGGTCCAATGATGACGCAGTTGAGGAGAAGAAAAGCAATGGGGACAGAAAGATAAGATTAAAGAATTTCGACATCACAGAGAAGACGTGGCAATGGTGTTGCTTGAGGAGACTAATAAGATCACGAACGTTGATGAGAAAAATAACGCTTAGCATGCATCACTGATTTGATCGAGCAGGCTAGTATTTCGGATCAAGCTCCGGCTATACAGGTAGGCACGCGTATTCAGAAGATGAAACGTGCGAGTATTGCAAGAAAGCATTGACGGTAGAATATGGCATTAAATAGGCTCGAGCTCAAGAAATGGAAACTAATTCTAGTAATGGCGCAAAGCATCAAATGTTTTCTATGCTTTTTGAAAGAAGGTTTCGACATCACGAGCCAGTCTGAAGAGGTCTGACGTGAGTTGTCGTCAAATTCCTCAGCGTATTCATCTACCATGAGACCGTGTCCTCCAATTGGATGCAGCTGCTTGAAAACCGTTAAGCCATCCATGCGGATGGCGCTAGAACTTGCGCAGGGACCTTTGATTGGTGATCTGTAGATCTGGGAACCCGCAGGATTTTCACTTGCAACAACAGACGGGGCCAACGAGCAAAGCACATTGCATCAGAATACAGGAAATGGCCCGCCTCGCAAAAAGATTTGGCCGAGAAAGAAACGGTGCCAAAGATCCTGCTGTCTCAAGCACATCTCGGACAAGTACCAAGAAGACATAGACCGTTGAGTAGAGAAGGGTGCTGTTCCAATGGTAGAGAAACCAAAAGCAACGGGCAACAATCAGTGTGTAGAGTCGGTGTGAGATTGGGAAAAATCAAGTCGTCGAGGTCGCCATGTGGCACTCTACCCGCCGCTAAAACCCCGCAGCCCGCCGCTAAAGTGCGGCTGCACGAGGGTGCGGGGCCGACCCAAATGTTGCCCCTCCAACTCGACCTGCCAGGTGCCTTGGAAGCATCCCGCTAAAGTCCACTTCACTGCCCCAGCAGCACAACATCCCACCACACACACTCTGACACAAACAAAGACATACACCATGGCAAGTACCGAGGTCCCCGTTGACGAGACGCCCCTCTCCCCCATCGAGCGCCAAGAATCCCTCGAAAAGCACCTCCAAATGCGCCCCGACGCCCAAGACCTCAAAAACCGCAACATCCTCCACGACACCAACGCAGCCCCGTATACCAAGCCCCCTTCCCCTCCCCCACACTCCAAAAGCTAATCCCTCACTAGGGCAATCCAAGCCGCCCAAGCAGAGCTCGAGCGCCAACAAGCAACCGACAGCCTGAAAAAAGGCCTAGAGAAGCGTCCCGAAAAGGAAGAGCTGATCGGACGCAACATTCTTTCTAATTCGACGGCTGCACCTTCGTTGCAGGAGAAACAAAGGGAATTGGAGAAGCATATGCGGGCTGATAGTTTGGAGCAGAAGATTCAGCAGAGGCCGAAGCCGGGGGAGTTGGTGAAGGAGGGGATTTTGGATGAGGATCCTACGTCGCCTGCTAAGGAGTAGGATACGATGTTATGAGCCCGATATAGGGATGTGAGTGGTTGCTTGCTAGTGCTGCAGAGACCCTTCGGGTAGAGGAGGCCACAGCTTTCTATATCAAGCTTAGTTGAACTTTGTGTCTGCTTGTTCAGGACTCTGAGACTAAGTAGTTACCTATTTGAGTTGCTTCACCAGTAATCCAGAATGTCACGCTCATCATACATGCATGACCTCAATAACTCTCCACAACCTCCCTCCTTTCCTCCCCACCCAACTCCGGCACCCACCCCTTCGGTCTCTCCCTCCCCCTAATAATCATCCCATACACCGCCCCCTCCACCTTCTCCACACAAGTCCTCATAACCTCCATCTTCTTCCCCACATCCCTCATCAACCCTCCCCCACCCACCGTATCCAAACCCTCAAAACACGCCCTCAACGCCCTTAAGTCCGTCAAGATATCTCTTCCCTGCCCACCATCATCTAGAGATGCACCCCGCGGCAGCTCCCCATTGGTCGCCATGGTTGTGATGGCGAAGCGCATTAGTTCGCCGACGAGGTCGAAGAGGCCGAGGACGTAGTCGTCTTCTGCGAGGTGGATGCCGGAGGGGAGCTTTGCTTGGGCTTGCGAGTAGGTTATGAGGTGTTGGGTTTCGAGGTAGTGTTGGAAGGAAATGGCTTCTATGTATTCTTGGATTCCACCTGAGATGTTGCGCCGGTAGCGCCACGCATTGATGCTCTGTAGATCTGGTATGATGGATGTGAAGAGGTCGTTGATCTGGTTTTCTCGTGGGGTATTCTCCTTAGTGACATTGGGAGTTATTGGGGACTGGAGCTGGCGGACTCTGGGCCACGGATGTTAGATTCAAGATGATGAGCGAGGAATGCAGTATTCACCTTTGCAGCGAGAATATCCTAGTACGATATGAGCATGGTCCCACTCTCTTCTAGGGACCTTGCTCACATCTTCTTGCTGAGAGCTGTGATGTCTCTTGATGCTTTGATGATGCGCTCTCGCCGATCATGATGCTCGTCGAGTTCGCTGCGAAAGGTTTCGAACATGGGCATGAAGGGCAAAACATCTGAGGTCGTCATTTCGTCGTCGCTGCGAGGATGTTTGTTGCCTGCCATTGTGGAAGATGATGGCGCAATAGCATGGTGCCTTTGAAACAGAAGGTTTTCCCGTGCCAAGGGGCTGCAGCGCCAAGGGTAGAGACGACAGCTCTTCCTTCTTTTCGTTCTCTGAGTATCTCGTCATAATCATGGACCCCTTAGACGACAAATCTTTATCGACATGGGACTCCAGTTCGAGGATCTTATTTTTGATAATGATGAGCCCAACCAAATCGGTTCTTACTTTTTCTTTCCATAGCAATTGTAAGAATCCCGCATAAACAGAGTCACAGTTGATCAGATCAGAATCCTCACATCCATCGTGTCTGTTAGCTTTCTTGGGACAGTAGAGTAGCAATTGTAGCACCTGATGTGTAGTTGGCCGCTTGCCTATTGGACTTTGTGCTTGAACGCTCTATTGAAGGAAGACTAGAAATTGAATGTAAGCCCTTGCTTAAGCACCAATCATTATGAGTCAACTCAATGGCAGATGTCGCGGAAGATGATCTCTGTGTGATAATGCATTCTCTTGAGTAAAAGGCAAAGAAGGGCATCAGAGGTTGGCGAAGCGAGAAGGAAAGTCTAGCTAAAGCACGGCAATAATTGCTACAATGACTTGAATCAGAAGGCTTTGGATTGAATCAGAAAAGTCCATTACTTGAGGCAACTGGAAATGAGTACCAGTGCGATCAAGGTATTGGTAAAATGTCTTCTAGCCCAAGAAAATCTGTCGGAGTATTCAGAAGTGCAGAGATTGCTTGCAGTATTTTCTTCCCCGTAAGTAGAGAGAAATCATCTTATTATTGCGAAGAAAGAATGGTTATATGTTGTAATACTGCAGTTCATTTCGTCGCCGGACACAATGGCCGAACGGTCAAATGTGGCTGCTAAAACGTCTAAGTAACTTAGTGCTATAGTACGCGCTTCGTTTGACATTCGAAAGCACCGCACGGCAGTAAACAAGAGCGCAAGTTCGAGTTTCTATAGCAGCTCACCTTTAAAGTTGAGTTGTGAATCTTTTGCCATTTTGTTCTATTTGTCCAAGTATGTTAGATGTCTATTTTTGCTTTTACCTATGCGTGCTCTGGGGGTGGGATAGGGGATTCAAATTTTTGTGGAAATTGGGCGTTCTTCCCGGAAAGGGTGTTTACAACACCACTAGACTCTTTAAGGGGCTAGAAATCGATGATCTCTCTGCGCCGCTAGTGCCATAGGGAGATGTAGCTAGCTCTCAGGTACAAACAGTAAACTGTAAGAGGCTCTCTCATAGTCCTGAGGTATAAGTGCTCTTCGTCTACACCTATTCATATCAAAATAAATTCTATTCCAGAAACAATATATTCCAAATAGTCCCCTACAAACCATACGTCGGACATATGGCCTAGCGGTCAACATGCGGAAGTCACAATCACCTCATAAACCTAATCGGAACGTCACTTCGACTAGATTAGTCAAGGTTCGAGCCTGACAGGCCGCAAATGTCTCGATAAGAAATTTCAAACGGTGTTAGTACGCCCCAGGGCGGACATTCTAGCGGAACGCACTGTGAGAAATTTGCGGAAGTAAACTCGTGAGAGTTTCTGTAGCAGTACACCCCATCGTTGAAACAACGACTGGGCTGTGCTGTGAGTCTTTTATTATTTTGGTCGGATTTTTGGAGTTTGGTTGTCAAGTGTTGAACACTCAGGCAATTTGTGGAATCACTCACTCATTAGGTTTTGCCTCCTATCGAAGTCCTGCTTGACAACGACATTGAATGATTACTGTCTATTATTCTAGTGATACTTCATTGCTCGACTTGTCTCTTGAAGAAGGCCACATCTGATGCATAAAAAGTTAAGCCCAAATGGTCCCCCTTTCTTCACCAAGTCTGCCTGTCAATGCCTTTCGAAAATCAGGCCTGCCTTATCGCGGTCACCATGTCCTGGCGTCCAAGTAAAGCCACCTTCGCTTGGTGTGTTTATCTAAATCATCGTCGCTTTCAATGCATACGCAATATTCTCTCATAATGCAATCATTATTTGGTAGGATTCGACCCCCATTACTTTTTTTCGCAAAGCCTTTCAGAGCTTGTCTTCTACACTGATGGGTCAAGTCTTACAGTATTGTATGTTTTTGTCAGTCGTTTAGGAAATATATCGAACACCTAGCCGCCCAAGAGAGATGGAAAAAACTAGCCCATAATGACTAAGCTCCATAGGCTCGCATGAGCGCATACATCACCACAATTCGAAGAGACCGCATCCCATTCTCCAAGCGCCTGAAGCGCAATAAACTATGCATCGCGTGACCGAAAAAAAAATGAACAAGGTCAACGAGGGAGACAGGCAATGGCGCTGCAGCCAGCAGGTTTAATGGAGAGGGAGGGGAAATTGGGAAATGTCGTGCAAGTAGAAGGCGGTCTAGCGCGGCCACATCAACCAGGTCTCAGTGTCATTTCACCAACAACAGCGACAACCAAGACGACCATTAGAGGCATTGTAGCTTGCTTCTTGACTCGACGAAGCTCGAAAAGGAAAGATGCAAATCAAAGCCAGTCTGTCTCAGACCAGAAGCAAGAATCGGTACCTACACCAAGGGTAGCGCGAAGCAAAGCGTGGATGGAACATAGGAAGAGCGTGGCTGATTTGGAGAAACCGATGGATGGCGTGGGACTGGCGACTGGGAATGGAGAAGGGGATATGAGGGGAGTGATCATTAAAGACTTTGCAACTGTAATCAACAATCCGCCGGTCTCAGAGTCGAATTCGTGTGAGGAGCCGGCTTAGGAGGAGCATCGGAGCTCTGATTTCTGTCTTTTGCTCGAGAGATTCCACGCAAGTCATGAGACTTGCAATCATACCAAAAAGAAATCGTTTCGGCGCTCAGCAAGCACTCAGCAAGCATCGCACGCCAAATCCTTACAACTACCAGAGAGATAATTATACAGATACGTCATCAGAGCTGCAGGGAAGATTAGCGGAATCTCAAACGTTTATTTTGGGTGATGTCTTACCATGACTACCCCAATACCCCCTCTCCGCGAGGCGTCGACGTTATTCTTGGGGTCAACGCCGCCAGCTATGGGTGCGGTCCGGTAATTGTACAGATAATAATGCAATTGCCCATCTCCAGCACCGAACTTCTGTTGCTCGAGGAACAAGGGGTTGTCAAGCAGTGTCAAGGCATTAAAGACGTCAAAATTGAACTTGTGGAATCTAGTTAGCCAAGTAATTCTTAAATAAGATTCGAAACGTGAATACCTTTTTAGCCAGTATCAAGGCGTCTGTCATCAATAAGTTCAGTCTCTCCTTCAGACCCTTCTCCTCTTTCGCAAAAGTTGTTTCTGTTGCATAGTAGAACAGATAAGCAGCCCTAACATTGTCGTGTTTCTGGTTACCGATAACGGATGACTCGAGGCAATAGAACGAGAAGAAGTCGGTAATCTTGTGGGAATTGGCATCTTCCACGACATAGCTCCATATGACTTGCTCAGCCGCTTTCTCATCATGGAGCAGCCAGTGCTCGATCTCTCCACGATCGAAAATTGGTGCCATTTCAAAGCGTTTCAGATATCTCGTAAGCAAGTCCTGTACTGCGGGGACGTCTTTGAGCTGCATCGCCCGGAGTCCTGGGGTGGCCGTGCTGCTGGGTAGATGGTATCTTGTAATTTGCCGAGCCTTGGTTGAATTGGATGGGAGGGGAGAGAAGCCGACTTCATAGAGCTTCAACCAGTCCAGGCTTCTATGAAAGTAACGGCAAGAGCTGACGGGCTTCGGCAGTACGATACCTGCAGTATATATAGCCTGGAATATGCCAAGGACATAGCACCGTCGGGTAATTTCTTGGATGAGTACAGGAGCGAGTCGTTTAGAGCGAAGCTTCTTATGAATACATAAGAAATTGATCTCGGTGCTTTTGAGGATGTTGGAGCGAACGCGGAGTGAAACAGGGACGCCAGATATGAACGCAACAAGTTTGCGGGACTTGGTGGCACGGACACCGACATGCCATTCTTTCCGCCAGCCTGGAGACTTGAGGGCCCTATAGATCATGAGCCAGACTGTACAGAGAACCAAGAGGTCGCATGTGTGTACCAATTAAGGAACGAGGCCGAGTAATTGAATCTGAACATGGCTTCGTCATCTTCCACGTAGTGCCCCATAAGGAGCTCATAGACCTCTTCGAGCTGCTACCCTATCAGCCCCGACACGTTGCTGACGCCCGTGAGTGCCTCCTTACCTCTTTCTCGTCTGTAAGGTCCATTGTGACCCACTCAAAGCCCTCAGTCATAGGCGGTGGCTCTTTTGGGACGGCCTCTGGGTCGATGATCTTAATTGGTCCTTCTTCTACCTTCTTCGGCTCATCATCTACCCACACTCAGCCTTGGACAGCGTGGGTACCTAAAGACTGACCGAATCGTGGCACCGGCTGTGTCTGCCAAAACTTATAGGACGCCATGTCTTTCTGATTCTTCCCACTCACTGACATGCCAGTAAGCAGATCAGCGACATCTATCTTTTTCAGAGTCTCTGCGGCCTCTTCCTTATCCATGCCAGACACCTCGCTCTTCAACGATGGATTCATTTCCAACAGCTGTTCCACCATATTGCCAGTGAGCTTGCTCGCTGGGTTCGAGCCTGATTCATCTTTCCCTGCGTGTTTGCTGCTCACTCCAAGTGCCTTTTTCAGCTTAGCCTTTTTCGACTTCTTCTTCTTCGTCACAGAGCCTGCAGCCACTGAGTCTGGGTCTTTACTGTCCGCGGGCTCAACGTCTTCGGCGCTGTCCTGATCTGTAGTGCTCGACTGGCCGAGGATGTCTTTGGCAGCATCCTCCTCCGCCTTAGGGTCCGTGAGCTTTGACTCAGCGTTCATACTTGGTTGCTGAACGTGTTGTTTACTTTGCGGGGTGGCTAAAGAATCAGGAATAGCTGCCTAGTAAGTGGGATGCAAGGCAGAACCCTGTGTGACATGAAAAGCGGCAATGGATTCTGTCAAAGGATAGTTCTAGGCGAAGAATCTAGTGCGACCTCACCCGAAAAGGGGTCTTTGTTCAAGATTTCGTTTGGCCGGATTCGATCATACATGAGCACGCTGTTCTGGGAAAGATTTGAGCCGAATGGCCAGCTAAAGGACTACCTAATTACGTTTTTGTATCTAGTAGATCTCTACAACTTCATATTGGCACTAATACATCTCCGTACAGTCGTGGGAGCTTGTTACAATTCGAGTCTGAGAGTTCAAAGGTTTGTTTTGGAAGGTCGGCGTTGGAACAAGATACTCATACAGCTCCACAATCCTTCACCCTATCTCTGCCCCATCTTTGCTGCTTTTCGGAAGATCTTTCCCATAGAATGCATTCAAGACTGCTCGGGCCACTATTGGGTATGTTGGAAGCCGATTGTGGCCTTCGTCCACGGTAAGCTACCAAACCAGAGCCGCGCTGAATAGATCATGGAAATCGGGTACCTACCTCCGTGATGAACAATCTCCTGCTTGATTGATTTCCTGCCGCCATCTTCTTCCACGGTTGTCCAAATGTTGGAATGTCCTGACCCACCAAAATCTTGGTGCAGTGTGGCAGCTTCAATCTGCTTCGAGGTCAGACCTCGCTCACTTGTAGCATTTGCTGCTACATGAAAAAGGGTATTTGAATGAGACCATGGGATATCGAAATCGTTCTTGGAATGAAGCAGCTGCAAGTTGACATTTCTGCTCTTCTGCACCAAATTTGCCAATCGCCTGCCTGTGTACCAGGTCTCTTGTACGCGTTTGGCAAAAAACTGCTGTAGGAAGGGGTATGGTCTCAGAGGTGAGAGGATGGGTATGATACCACCGATAGCGTATGTGGAAATTAATGTCGGGATATCAGAGAAGGCTGCAACGAGAATGATCCCTTTGAATTCAATGTTGTCCTCAACAACGAAGCGCTCTGCGACCGCTGTTGCCACTGCTGTTCCAAGACTTTGACCAAGAAGCACTATTCTCTCTGGAGGAAGCTGTGCAACTTCCAGGGCCCACCTTACTGCAGCTATACCGTCATTTATAAGGCCGTCCTCATGTGGACTGCCAGTGGAGTATCCATAGCCACGGTAATCTATAGTCAGAACGTGAAATTTGTCAGGAGCACCATTCGAAAGTGCTCGATACGTGTCAGTACGCCACCCTTGCGCAACAGTGCCAGCATTGCCGTGGACTACCTTTGGTAAGTAATGATGCCGGATAAGATCTCATAGATATCACTGACAGCTAATTATAAGGCGGCTGTCTTGGTCTTTCGCCAGGAGTTTGAAAGCTATCGAAGTTTCCTGGTCATTGCGATAGCTGACGGGTTCATCGATCAAAGACTTCTCGTGTGTAGCGTATACTGAAAGGGGCAAGACATGCCAGGCATAAAGTATTTCTCCATCCGGTGTATTGAT
>JAABUP010008495.1_pt1 | contig 13083 bp, 16 predicted proteins | sample 5559201 | NCBI WGS metagenome assembly JAABUP01 (sample SAMN10711887, study PRJNA513373) | rock metagenome | isolation source: Antarctica rocks | place: Antarctica | reverse complement strand
AACAAGCCCATGACCACGTTGGTCATACTCCAATCTTTGATACTTTGATATTTGTCGAAATGATCGGTGCCGATATGTCTCAGGCGCTCAAGAAAGCTTATGAAAAGTTGACAGCAAAAGCCGCAGGACCAAACCTTTTTCCCACTATTGCGTCGCCAAGTATCCGCCTTCGCGCGGCCTTGATCCACGTCATGTATCCCGTGGCATCGACTCAAATGACGGACTAAAGCATCCCGTCTCTTGTAGGAGTAAGTCCCAGGGTTGAGACTGGAGAATGGTTGGCCTTCGTTTCCAGTCAAGTTTCCTGAGCTGTCCTCTGTCACGCACAATGCACAGAGGAACGTGTATTCATGTTCTTTTTCGTGCTTTTGCCAATCGGAGCTGTTTTTGAAGGCGCGTTGACTTAGGCACTCTGTGCACTGGTAAGGGCGAGGGACGTTGGTAGGCTTTATAGAACTAGATGGTGCAAGTGTGGCGTCTCTCGCGCTGATTTGTCTCGAATTGTACAGGGAGTGACTATTCGGGGGATACATTGCATAATGCGGAGTCTCTGCAGCTGCATAGCCGAGCTCGGAAGCACGAGCTTGATCGTGACTGTCTGTATTCAAGTATCAGTCTTTTATCTTGATGATTTCCGGGGGACACGAGGTACGGATCGCGTGGCATTCGGCAAGCCAGGTACAAACATCTTTGGTTGCGCAACCTCTCAGGGCATTGATAGCCTGTACTTTCTCAGCGGAGAGAATCTCGTGGCCATAGCTGCAGTGGTCAAGCTGTTCAACTGATCTAGCAAGCTTGAGCCATGCGACCACCTCCCTCTCGCCATCATCCTTAAGAATCTTGAGGGCGTAGTGTTGTTATTGACTGAGAAGACCCTTTATTTCGGTTGGTGGTGGTCGGCCAATGAAATGATTAGTCGAGCTGACTGGTGAGGACAGGGGGCAGGCGGCCACTTGTGGCTCGCCCAATCGTAGGCTACCGGTAAAGCAAGGGATCATTCTTGTCTTTTATTGTCATGCAAGGCACGGAGACAAGAAAATTAAAAGAAGAGCACGATAACCATTTCTTGAACAACTTCAAGTCGACGGCCATGGCCTGTCTGCCTCGCCCATCTGTCAAATCACGTCTGGTTCATCACAGAGCCGATTGAGGGAGGATAAGCTAACGACGCAAGAATGAGCAAGGGAGGCATGCTCCGCGCACACGCACCAGGAGAATTCTCGGCTCTGTGCGCTGACATGTAAGCGCATAATATCTCTACAGACTAATACTTGCGTACAAACTTATTGTTATCTTTGTATTTGTAAAGATTTCCTCCTAAAATCTCTCGTTGTGGACTTATCGACAATTATCAACCTTTGGGGTGTGCGGTTCATCCACGTTCGCGATGCCCGCCTCCCAATGTATTCGCAATTACGACGCCAACATATGCAACGAAGAATTGCTTATCAGAATGAACAGGAAGAATGTAGTCATGGTGCACGCAACAACTAAGAGCGTAGTACAATACTTTCTTGATGCCATCGATCCAAGTTCGGAGAGTTTCCTGCGGTATACAGAAGAGACCCCAAGCCTGCGACATTAGACTTTCTTTAGGCTTATAAGATTTACAAAAGTTCGACTATGAGTTGATATACCAAGCTGCATTTACATTGTGCTCCATACGTAGATCCGGCCACCAAAGGGTTTCTCGATTTACACTCTGAAATTTCCCAGCGAGTGGTAAACAATCGCTTCCAATTGTAGAATACTTTTAGCGTTTGCAGAAAGCTGTGGAATCCTTGGTATTTTTTATTTTTTTTCTTTTCCCCACCACAGCTATACTACCCAGTAGCAGCTCTAGAAATAACTCTTCTAATTAAACTAACCTTAGATAAGTAGAGAGCTCTGTTTGAGGCGATTCTAACGCCCTAGAAATTATATAAATTGAGAAAGTATTCGTTGAGTTATCAGGCTTGAAATATAGGTAGTAGGCTTACTCGGTTTGGTAGGGCTTAAGCCAAATTCTTAACCCTAATATCTTCGATCCTAACTATTCGATTAAGCTAATTCCTACGGCGTTAGAATCGCCTTGAATAGAGCTCTCTACTTATGAAAGGTTATTTGATTAAAAGAGTTATTTGTAGAGCTGGTACTGGGTAGTATAGCTGTGGTAGGGAAAAAGAAAAAAAATTGAAATACCAAGGATTCCACAGCTTTCTGCATACACTAATTTACAAAATATCGAATTATAATTTTGTTACACGACCAGAAAGTATGCCCATAGTCGTGAAGCCGATCGCCGCAATATTCTAGCTTGTGTAGTATATTCTCAATGGCCCGCACCCTACCGCGGTCTACCCTCGGAACGGGATGCACGATTCTCATCCTCCATGAAGACGTAACGACTACCACATGGACCAATGAAGGTCACATAACGATTCTGGCCAGGTGGCTTATCTCTTTTGCCATGTTAGTCGAGTGTTTGAGCTCTAGCCTGCTGAATCAGATGTGGAACAATTCCCGGATCACCACACCCATCTCAGCATAAAATATACGATGGTAATGGTACGATCTAATATTCTTACTTCAACACATGAAATCATGGTGGATATCTTAATGAACGGTATAGGCAATGTCATACTCGAATATCGTGGCTCATATATAGCCAAAGTCAAAGTCGATCGGAGAACTCGGTCCGAGCTCCAGGCCCGGCGCTGGCGGTGCTGGAAGAGGCTTCTCGTGACAGGCTTTTGAAACGTCGGCCTGATTCAACAGCATGGCAGAGGCCTCGCAAGCGGCAGGTGAAAGCGACATCGATGTATCGTTCCGTGAATGGAGACGCGGTGGGATTATCCAAGTCTCGGGTTTTGGGGTTGCGAACGATGCTGCGTGCCCTCGACCCGAGTGTAGGACTTGATGCTGTAGGACTTGATGCCTTGGCAGAGCGCGGACTGCACGCGAAGAATCTTGGATGTCTGCGCCAATGCTGAGACCTGGCCATGTCCCACATGGGAATGATGGTTCCGAGGCATTGTGTAGTGGCGGCTGGGTGTGGGTGGTGGAGGATACCGGATCCACAGAAGCACCATCCCAGTCGAAATTCATGTTAGATGCGTTGTTGAAGAATGGTCGGTCCATTGGGGGATAGCTGGCCGAAGCAGAGCTTGAAAGGCATCTGGAATAGTTGGGGCCGCTCCAGGCTGAACAGGTCGAGTCCCCGTGCCACGCTGAAGTATCATACGGTGTCGCCTCTGAAGCTTGATCATGACTCGATTCGAAAGCGGGCCGATACATTGTAGTCGCTGAAGACGGATGGTCGAACGAGAGCGACCCAGCTTCGAGATTGGTCTCCACAGACACTGGCGTTGTCTTTACTTCGTGCTGGCAACAGTCAATCACGTCATGGTTGCTAGCACTTAAAGCTACGATAGCTAATTTATCACAGCCTTGCTTGCCCAATTCAAGATCTAGTTGCAATGTCTCTGCGTCGAGCAGATTCCAGCGGAGCTCTGGAGTAACAATTCTGGGATGAGAACTCAACACAGCTTGCCAAGCATCATTGACAGCTGGCTGTAGCAGCAAGCCTTTAATCACATTTGTCTGAGTCCATTCGTTCATTGCTTGTCCTTTTGCGAAGTGCTCGTTATCGATGTGGTTTAATTGCTCCGTCTGGGTGAAGAATAATGTAACGCAGAAGCCACAGGAAAAGGCTGTCCTGCCAAGCTTGTATCGCCACTTCCCGGCCAGTGCAGAAGCGGCCTGTCCAGTGATGTTGTGCGCTGCAAGGTGTTGGATCATGTTTGACTTTCTTGACTTTGTAAGAGGCAGGTTGGATGACCCAGTGCATTCAGAGGCATGATGCTCTTGCAAATGGCTGAAGCTCGGGTCTCGGATTTCACAGAAGGCGCATTTGTAAATGCCTTCTATATTCTCTATCGGGCCCAATGGCATACACGCATAGACGGTTTCGTGCTCTTTCATATGCCTTTTCCACCCATCACTGGTTGTAAAGATGTTGGAATGCTTGCCATAGGTACACCATCGCTTGTGTGCATACGCATCTTTGGGTATGGTCTCTGGAAGGTCAGATAGTAGACTTCCGTGGCCCAAAGAGCTTCGAGGAGTGTTGTAGGAGGTAGCATTCGAAAATGCAGAGGATGAGCCGAAAGAGCTAACCGATGATTGTGCGACAGACCTTGTTGAAGTCCGTCGCCGCTGTTGCAATGAAGGCTGCCGAGAGCCTGAAGGGCTACCACGCCTCGAGCCATAAAGGTTCTGCTGCTTGTTTGTACCGCCTGCGATACTTCTTCAGCACAGATTCCAGAGAAGCCATTGGAAGGTCACTGACCAGCAAGACGAGCAAATTGGAGCCATGCTAGAACGTTTTCAATACGGCAATCCTGCAATATAGAAAGCGCATCGAGTTGCTCAGTAGAGAGGTTACCAGCGCCAGATCGAAGCCCAAGTCCTCCAGGCCCTGGCTGGATCGAACGAAGGAGTGTAAGCCAGGCAATGACACTGTCGTCGTCAAAGTCTTTCAATGTATTGACTGCCACCTCCTGCTCAGCACAAGGCCAAGTGAATGAAAGTGGAGCAACAGGAACCGCGGTGCTATTAATGAGAGGGGTTCTAGCGAAGGGAGAATGCGATGAAGTGGGGGCAAACGCCGAAGCTACACTGGAAGTGGCCGAGGCTACTACTAGCTGATGATCCTCCCCTTTTCTAGAGCCAGATGATTGGCCAAGCATTCTCAGAGATTATCTCGCATGAGAATCCGAAAATACAGATTGCTCCGGTCAGGGTATTGGTGTATCCTTCTTTCAAAAGAACGTAAAAAAGAAGTTGACGATTAAGTAGGAACCACTGACTTTTTGTAGTAGAAGCTGCGCCGGGGTGCAGGCAGTGTTTTATTTTATCTCACTCACTTGACGAATATAGGAGGAAAGCGCCTTGTTTCATATTTTTACGCGCCTGCTCCTTTGGCAGCCAGGAGTCCAGGGGCTCGTGATTTTGGCCGGTAGCCTTGTGGGTTGACTGAGGGAAAGACCTAAGCGATCAAATCAGGACCAAGTATCTTCTCTTTCCGAAACTCTTTCATCGGAAAACCACTTCTATCGATTACCTAGCATGCTGCAGGAGGTACGAGGCATATGGAGAGTGCATATTTCAAGCCTCAACCTCAGCCAAGCCCTGGTGTCGAAGTGTATCGAGTTGGAACTCGCACCATCCTCATCATCTACCTACATATACACGCGGCACTGCTGCAGCGCGGTATTTTAGGACTGCCTCTTCCGATGGATTTTGGGAATAGCACTAGGGACCGTGGATCCGTTGCAGTCCTGGGGCAGTAGCGCTGGATAATACTCTCGCTGCGCACCACCACTTAATATTCATGGCTGTGCTGCTGCTGACAGCCTTTGCACAATTAGCCATCATATGGAATGACACACTCTACTACTTAGATTCTGGAGATGACGATGTCAGAAGATATGCAAACCCAATAGTCGCGGTAGTAGTGGAATTCCAGGCATTCAGGTTTCACCTATTCTCCATGAGCAATACATGTTGTACCTGCAGTAGTATTTAGGCTGCCTAATTGGGCCTAATCGATTTGTCTTGAATTTCTGTGGTGGTTTTGTGGGCAGATCGACCTTGTAGTATTTCAGGGGAAAGGACACTTCGGCCTTTACCCGTGATAAGCTCTAAACAGTTCCTTGGTTCTAACTCGCTATGATTTATAGTTGACGATGATTAGCTTACGAATCATAAGCTCCCATCTTATATAAGAATCCCCGAAAATGTTCCGAGCGACGTCGTCGTAACGTTATAAGTCTTCGGCCCAGGCTCGACTTTACCAAGCATTCAATACGCTAAAGCGAAAGCCCATGCCTATTAGAAATCCCTGCCAGTGCGCACAACTAGTATCAGGTTCAAGCTTGGGTACATCAGCTACTTGATATCTGATAGGGTAGTAATGTATATCTTTATGATCAGTGTCGTCCGCAGAAGAGAGCAACAAACAGGAGATGCTCGTATGAACGATAAAGAAACCTTGACGAAGCCGTTACTACTAATTTGTCTCCCATAGACATTGATGTTTCTTCTATGACCCTAAATCTCATCGAACCATACCACCATATCCAATATCTTGGGCCTCGGTCAAGAAGATAAATTCTGGTGTCCACCTCTAGATTTTTTCGCAGTTCTCGTTCGGCAAATGACTATTGTTCTTGTTCTCGGCTGCAGAGAACACGCTTTTCAAAAAGTCCCTGCGTTGTGCTGGTAGCTGGAAGAGAATGTTTCAGGGAAGGATGCACGCAGGTGCTTAGAGGTCGTGATCGCGTGGCTGGTATTTTGGCTAGGCAAGCCTATCCATATGGTATACTCACCTTGCGCAAGAGATTCGGCGCTCTGCTCGTCTGAGGGACCCCTCTCAAGTCTGGACTGAAGTGAGCCCACGTTAGGTCCCTGCCAGATCAAGTCTGGGTGGTCCCGGCCATGAAATGTCGTCATCAAGCACTCCCAAGCTACGGCGACCCCAGGCTGAAGCAAAAGACCACGGACCACAATTGTAAAGTCCCATCCATCGAAAGCTTATTCCCTTTCAAAGTGCTCATTGTCGATGTGCTTCAGACGGATCTGGAAGGTCGAGTACAGGAGACCCCAGAAGCCACAAGACCAACATCGCTTTCCACTGGTACGACGTCATTGATCTGCAAGGGCACGTCCTCGAGCGATATCGTGGAGTCCATGGCTTTTGCTCAAGTAGCTGACCAGTTGCTCCTTGCGTTTGCAGGTAATCGTGCACTGCTGGACGTTGTGTCCGCATAGATGATGCTCATCTGGATTGAGTACTCTACACGACATGCACTCATAATCTTGGCCTGCTCCTAGCTATAACCCGCCAAGATGGCAGACGTATGTAGGCTCGTGTTCCCTCTCGTGTTCCTTCCAGTCATTGTGGTTTTATACAACTCTTCGTCCTCCACAAATCGTCCAGCAGTAGCGGTCCGAAATGCGGCAGAAAGCTTTTCGAGCGCCCGTGCCGGCTTGTAGGCAGCAACTTGCAGCCGAGAGGGCTTGGTGGGGTAAGCGTGTCAACTGGCGTCATTGCTAGGTTGACGCAAGCGATAGGCGTCTGTTGCTGATAACTTTGAAGGTGAGCATGCGAAAGGAAGAGATATATTGGTTTGGCTTGCAGTGGACCGGATGACCGGGTCTGGGGAAGACGATTCGCTGCTGAAAGACCTGTTGGGTGCGTCAAGGTTGTCTGCATGCAACGGTCAGCCTTCCTCAACTGGGTTCAGCTGGATATTCATCTAGCGTACGAGCCAAGGAAGTGTGGATTATCTAGTAGCAAAGCTTTTCATCTCTGCAACGACTCAACGTAGACATAGCGTGGACCAGATCGTCTGATAGAACGATACGACCGTCCTCTGGAGGACTATGGCGGTGGATGGCTCTCGGGTGTAAGATCGTTAATGCTGCCAAGGCAATTGGGAAGCTCTATTTCATGCTGACATAATCCCGCTAGACCCGGATCGTCGTCGACGACCAAATATAATGTAGTATTCCATATTCAGACACCCACAGCGTTGGAGAGTGTTGTGTCTCGAAGCATGCAACAATGTCTCCATATTGGGCATGCTCAGTCCTGGCTAATTTTTGGCCGCCTCCAGGTGAAATTGCGTACATGGCTTCTCTGCCTAACGATCTCGAGCAGTGTTTCCTGGTCATCTCTACGGCCATGGCAACTATTGCAATTTCCCGTGGACCTTCATAGGCTTCCGCAACAGGTTGAGCCATTTCCTGAGACTTTTAGAATTTCGATTATGGATGAATGTAGGACGGAAGACCCTCATCTTGAGGTTCAAGATTACGGCAGGCCATGGAGGCGAAACGCCGATAGGGCTGCCATAGTCGACTACAATCCCTTCTTGATACGAACTTTTGCCCTTTCGAACGGAGTCACAGCGTATTCGTACCGTAATCGCCTGAACTTAATATTGCTCTTTGTACCATTGGTTAGCCGCCTCTGTATATGGTACTGCAACCAGGACGGCAGCTCTGAATACCCCAATAAAGACACTGAGGTCTGTTGTATACTCCCAGCGACTACCTCTGGATGCTCTTTGCACTCTCATATTCACGTTCTAGCTTGGTCCTCTAGGTGCGTTGGGCGTATTTTGATACTGGCCCTGTAGTAGCTGATGAGAACCCTAGCAGACTCTTTTGTGATTGCTGGCTATCAGCCCCTTGTCTGCGATAGATACTCTCTCGCTTTCCATTGCTCTCTTATCAATTAAACCAGTCTTATCGTATCTCTAACTGTTCATCTATTATGTGGTGGATCTATTTCATTTCTTCTTTTGCAATGCACCTGAAATGCCCTCAGTACAGCGGAACATAGTAAATTCGCACAAAGCTGCTACCATAGTCCTTGAAAAGGATACGTCACTTGAGAGGACAGCTTCAAAATCACAATTCTGTGACTATCGTAAGAGGCACAATGTTGTACTCAGAAGCGATGACCGCTCTATGAAACAGGGTGCAAAGAGCTGGGAACAGGAACATGTGAATTGTAGCTCTAGCTAATATGACGCAATATCTAGAGCGGCGAGTGGGTCAAGCAATTCCAAATAGAAAAATTGGTAGTAACAACGACCAACTAAAAGATTTGCTCAGAGTTCTATCGAACATCTACCATCCAGCTTCTACATTCGCTTTGGACCTGTGGAGGACTACCAACGGAATAAAACTTGCTGATCGCTCTCCTCTGCAAACGTGTTAAGTTGGTGGGGCAAGTGCAGGAATTCATTCACTTCCCCTACCCACTTAGCGACGGCCAAGCCAGCCGGCGTTAAACCTCAGTCATTTTACAAGTGTGTTGGGACCAATTTTCTCACCTTCTGCTATCCAAACTCCAACACCGAGCAAAGATGGCTTCCCCTTACGAAGGCATGACGCTGATCTTCGTGGCTGGCAATTACTTCGTCCAAACCAAGGACATGGACATGGCGGAGCTCGCAAAGCTCCCAAAGATGAACATCACCAAGCAACTCGCATTAATGTTCCAGGAAGCTGCGGAGGCAAATGATAGAATTCGTAATGACGGTGACGTACCCATGGTCCAATCTCTGCACTGCTTCTACTGACGTCTATACAGAGGTCCGTAATGCAGGCCCTTCTCAACAAGTACGAGCACGCAAGAGTATGTTGCCACTACCTCAACTCTTGAGGCGACTCCGCTAATGGGTATACAGAGCACTCCATTAGGGCACCAGCCCCACGAGCTAGAACCCGCAAGAGTGTGTAGCTCATCTTTACCTTTAATCTTGTGAGGATCATGCTGACGAATACACAGAGCGCGTTGGTCCAGCGCCAAGCCAACGAGACGGGTCGCCAAAAGGTGGCTTACCTCTGTCTCAACCCTTGTGTACAGAGCGTGATCGCATTTCAACGCCAGCGCCAGGCACACCTCCCACGCCATACGCTGGATTGGAGCCAGGTACATCACCTCTTTCCCAAGTCTTGTGATGACCCTGCTAATGGGTACGCAGATGACCATCTCGAGATCTTAGCTCATCAAACACTCTCGTATTATCCAGCCGGACAAAGCAGCGGTAGCTCACCACTATTCCAATCTTGGTGCTACCACTGCTAACTAATATGCAGCCAATGATGTTTCTGACGGTTGCAGTTGCTAGCTTCTATTCCGACCTGTGCGTTGCTCTTGCTGATAGCATACAGTAGACCCTCAGCTCTTTGAGACCCAGAAATACCAACTTTTGCACGCGGCAGGACCCAGTCGCGGTAGCTTATCACTATTCCAACCCTTTTGCTACCCCTGCTAACATTGTGTAGGCTCCCCACCTGCTCCATACGGTTGCTTACCTCTATCTCAATCCATGCTGCTTACACTGATAGCATACAGTTGACTATAATACCGCAATAACCACCCCGGCCCATGACGACGGTACAAATCTTCGTTTCAATGGATGCGCAAGTTTTGCTGACGAAGGTACACAGATTTAATGCAGAAAACCCTCCCCCTGCCCGCGGCAATATTCGAATACACCAAGGGTTCACCATATGACGTCAAGTGGATGGAGGCCAACAGCATTTCTGAAACGCTGCTTCTCGATTTTACCAGCGCCCAAAAGTTCGACTACGTCTGTCGTGCCGGAGCCTTCCAAGTCGGTGACCAATTCACAATGAGATTGGTCAAGGACAGTCTCGAGATAGTCTTAGCAGCAGTAAGCACTCATTTTCCCTTGCATCTCAATCCGTCAAACATTCTTCTTACACTCCCTACAGACCCTCACGAAAAACCCCTCCTCTAAAACCCCCACGTTCAGGTTCGCACCGCACAACACGCCTGGTCTTTTAGCCGAAGTCCCCATCAAAGGCCCCAGAGAATTCGCAGCTCACATGCACGCCATGCATGGGGCGGAACACGGCAGGGCGAGCATGCCGAGGGGTGCATGGTGGGCGATTCGCCTTTGGCGCAACGAGGACTTAGGCAGCTTATTCAAGATCCGCAATGCGCTACATCTTTGGGTTGAGCAGAAAGAGATGTGGGAGCACAACCAGGGCTTGAAGACTTCGGTGAAGCGAAAGCTGGACCTGCCTCCTGACAAACATGGGACGTCCAGGAGGTGTACTCAAAGCATCAAGAAGCCACACAATTTGTACGGCCTGTAGGTGGGTGACAGATTCGATATGGATCGATGGCGAGACGCGTGTGTGTGAAGAGAATGTGCTGCGACGAAATTGTGCTTTAGCTCCTATTTCTTAAGCAAACAACTGTCCGTTGTCTAGATCAGATGTGTATTATACAATCGAAGATAGGCTACGGACACAATGAACACAATACAAAAACAAGACTCTAGAACAATAAGTGAGCTAAACAGCACTTTTGTCCTAGATGTGTTATGTCCCATACGCGAATCGATCGACCAGCTTGGCAATTCGACCACGCTTCCCATGCAGTGGTAAAAGTCTTTCTTACTCCAACAAGACGTCTCACACAGCATTACGGGCCCGTCCTAATTACGCAATCAAGCCATCCGAATTCGCCAACCCAGGACAATCCAGCTATCCCATTAGACTAAGACTAATACGCAGTAACCAGCTAAGCGCGGTGCAGGCATAATTTTCTTAGATAAAAGTCGCCTCCTCTGCCCACCTGCTACATCCCCGCCAGCTTTGCTAATTACCTGCTGGTATAAAAACCTAAGGCCCAAGTGTTACCGCCGCTAGAGCCTCTTTACAGGCGGATCTGGCAGGGGAGCAGCCGGAGGGCAGAGAAGAGGGCAGCGAGCAGAGCGATGAGGGCTGTGAGAGTAATGAAGGTAATACAGGTAAGGTGAGCGTAATGAGGGCGAGTACAAGACAAAGGGCCATAAGAGCGATATTCTATAAGATAGCCTGGTTGCACAATCAAGACGTTTCTCGTAGACCAATTACTGCCTGCCGGAAGAAAACGCCTAATTACGCATTCGAGCCATTTCATTGAGCAAGCCGTCCTGATTGAGCAACCACGACGTCTTTTTTCCGGAATAGGAATAGGAGGGTCGATTTCGGAAAATCGCTCCGTCCTGATGAGTGCATGGGACATAACAGATGCGTTCGAGAAGGAAGTGTACATGAGCTATGTACGTCTGTAATGCTGCGTGAGCATCGCACATATGAGAATACTACTTCCGTCAGATCACTCCACTACACTTATCCCTTCTGCGGGCTTGATACCAGACTAAATACCACCCACTAAAGAGCCAAGCCCGAAAATCGTAGGACTCGAGGTGGGTAAGGCATGGAGTCTATTTATCAGCGCTGCAGCTGCCCTTGATGAAGTAAACAAGATCTCAACATCAAGTCAATACGCCCAATGTGAACAGCCCTCACAGCCCATATTAAGAGTGTCGCGAAGACGAAGCCTGGATAGAAGATCATGGCGGAAAGGCTGGGGCGATTCGTCGTGAGAGTTCTCGAGATCTCTGGTCGATGACTAAATCTTTCATGCCAGTTTTCACGAATACTCCAGGTCAGCAGATATCATTAATAACATCCAGTTCTTACTATCAAGGCTCAACAAATTAGCGATAGTACTGTCCTGCGGAGTCTGAGATCCAGGGGCGTAGTACGTACTAAAAGCCATCTATACGGAGTCCGTGCTGTCCGACGTCGGATAGTACACTAGGCTCTACGCTCTTTCATGATAGGTTCTATAAGTCTAAAAGAATTCAGAATTTAGTTGGCATCAGAGTCTCGGCTTTCGATATAGGTCATGGCGAAGTGGACTCACGGATCTGAGATCGCGTTCAAAACTGGCACATCTCCGATATTCTTGCCCGCTGCATATCCCACTTCATCCTGCAAATTATTCAAGATGTTTGGTATGTTCTTCGTGAAATCGATCTTCGATATGCGACAGATCAGCGTTCATGGCATCTCTCGCACTGGAGAAATCCCTACCTTGACAGCGTGCACCAAGGTATCCGTGATGCCAAGGCCCGTATACTTTCCCAAGAAGCGTTCAGAAACTTGCTCTTTGAAAGTCAAAGTATACTCCGGCAGTGCTTTGATCTCATCAAGGAATTTTGGAGGGATAATGAAAATGGAATGATGAGCGGTTGGGATGGTGAAGGTAGAGTCTTTGAACTGTACGGATGGTGTCAGGCGTGATGACCCAAGGTAAGTAATAGCCTTCACGATCTGACCTGTGTGTAACCTTTGGTCAAGGCGCCCTGAAAACTTGGGTCTCCGGCCTGCCCAAAAATTGGACAATTGTCAACCTTCTTGTCACGCTTAGCGAAGAAGACAAGACGTAGAGCGCAGGCAGTGATTAGCAACGAAAGGCTCGAGTAGATCTCGGGATATTCCAGCATCGCTTGAGAAGAGGCTACAAATATGGTTGCAGAGGGTGAAACCGTCAAGTGGAGTTGGTGACAGCAGAAGAAACCAGTCGAGATGAACCAGTACGCAGAGATTTTGAGGAGAGATCTTTGGAATATGTTGTCGGATGTATTATAGGCTAGTAATGGATGCGTGAATCGGATTTGGCTCATCCAATTCTGTCTGATGTTGCGGCAGTCGTTG
>JAABUP010008494.1_pt1 | contig 13083 bp, 17 predicted proteins | sample 5559201 | NCBI WGS metagenome assembly JAABUP01 (sample SAMN10711887, study PRJNA513373) | rock metagenome | isolation source: Antarctica rocks | place: Antarctica | reverse complement strand
CTACCGGGGACCCTGGCATCTCCCCGGACCGGACTCTCACCGGCTGGCTGCCGCGAACTTGGCGCCCGGTTACGTCATGACCACTCCTTCAGTCATGGCGCCCGGACTACTGGACGCACGCGGATCGAGGCTTAGTCCTCGCCGCTGTGCTCGCGGTGGGGATCACGGTGATGCATACCGGCCTCAGCGCAGCCGCGGCGAGCCCCGCACCGCGCCCGGCGCCGACCCGCCGCGATGACCCATCAGGTCCTGGGAAACGGCGGCCCCACCGACTTGATGCCGATGCCGATGCGGGGCACGCCGGGTCGATGTGCCAGTTCGCCCTGCCCGAGGCCTTCGTGCTGGCGGTGGCCGCGATGCTGTTCCTTGCCCTGCCGCTCGACGCTCCGCTCGACAGGCCGCCGCAGTCATCTGGACGGTGGCGTCGCTGGTAGCAGCTGCTCCGACCACCGGACCTCGCTGTTCTCTGCATGCTGCGGGTGTAGGTCGACGGCCCGTCCCACCCGCTTCCCAGCGGATCGGGACACCCGTTCCTCCAACCCAAAGACTCCCAAGGAGAACTGATGCGACGCATCGCTTTTGTCATTGCTCCTCTCGCGGCCGCCCTCGGACTGGCCGCCTGCGGCTCGTCGACCAGCACCAACCACTCGGCCCACCCGGCGCCGTCAGCAGCGGTCAGCGGCGACCACAATTCCGCTGACGTGATGTTCGCCCAGATGATGACCCCCCACCACCGCGGGGCGATCGACATGACGAACCTCGCGCCGACCCGGGCCGCCAGCCTGCAAGTCAAGGCGCTGGCCGCCCGGATCAGCAGTGAGCGGGGCCCGGAGATCACCGAGATGACGGGCTGGCTCACCAGCTGGAACCAGCCGCCGGCCGACATGGCCATGATCCACCCGATGCCCGGCATGATGAGCGAGTCGGACATGACCCAGCTGACGGCCGCCTCCGGCCCCGCATTCGACCGGCAGTTCTTGACCATGATGACCGCCCACCACCAGGGCGCCATCGAGATGGCCAAGACCGAACAGTCGAACGGGATCGACGCGCCGGCCAAGGCCCTCGCTGGAAGCATCAACACCGGCCAGACCGCCGAGATCACCAAGATGCAGAACTTGCTCAAGACCATCTGAGCACCACCGGCGGCGAGCCCACCCCGGCTCGCCGCCCGCGGTCTCACCCGCGCCTGCTGGCGGGTCATAGACGTCGAGAGTCACCGTCGTGGCAGCCCAGCGGACCGAGCGGACTTCGGCGACCGCGTCGTGCACGGCGTCGATCACCTGCCGGCCCGCCGCGTCGGCATCGGCATCGGCATCAGGGCGTGCGGGTCGAGCTGGCCGTCGACGTCGAGCACGAGACTTCGTTCAGTACAGCGCCCCCGCACGGCGACACTTCGGACACTGGGCACGGCGGTGGTGGTGGCGGCCCGCCTGGGTGGTCCAGTTGCGTCCCGGACCATCCACTGGACGCCCGCCGTGGCCGGGATCGGCGGGGTCGCCGCCGCGATGGCCCTTGCGGCCTGGACCCGCGACGGCATCTCGATCGTCGAGGTCTGGACCGCCGCCGACACCTCCAGCGGCGACGGCTCCACCGCCGCCGCGAACGTCCGCACTGCCGCCGAACACGCCGGCGGCCGGTTCGGCGGAGCGCCGGCGCAGAACGCCGACTTCATCACCGCCCGCCGTCTACGGCAACGCCTGGTGGATCGCGCTGATCATCGTCATCGTCACCTTCGCGCTGCTGGCCCTCGCACTGCACTCGATCGTCCTGCCGATCAAGGCCCTGGTTCTCAACGTCGTCTCCATCGGCGCCGCCTACAGCATCACCGGGCTCATCTGGCAACGCGGCGTCGGCACCCACCTGCTGTTCAACCAGGCTGTCTCCGTCTGGGTGCCCATCGCGGTGTTCGCGTTCCTGTTCGGCCTATCGATGGACTACGAAGTCCTCCTGCTCTCGCGCATCCGTGAGGAACACGACCACGGCCACGACACGGGCGACGCCACCGTCCGCGGCGTCGCTCGCACCGGCAGGCTCGTCACCAGCGCGGCCCTCATCCTGTTCCTCGCGTTCATCGCCCTGTCTCGCGTTCCCACTGTCGATGTCAAGATCCTCGCCACCGCACTCGCCCTGGGTATCGTCATCGACGCCGCCGTCGTCCGCAGGCGTCCTGGCCCCGCTCTCGTCGTCGCGCTTGGTCCCGCCAACTGGTGGACACCCCACCGGCGACACGCGCAACGCGAGGACGGCCTGGCAGGCCACGGCCGCCGGCCACACGATGTCGACGCGGCGGAGCCGGCTGGCGATCGCCGTCCCCGTTGGCCGTCGGCTTAAGGAAGCGCGTAGGGCTCGGTTGCTCGGTTCGCCGGGGGGCATGAGGCGTCAGATCAGAGCCCGTACTCCAACTCGTACCGGTGGGTGCCGTCTTCCTCGACCGTGAGGTGGAAGGTCCCGGAAATGCTTGCGAGTTCGCCGCGGCCTGATCCGGGCACTACCTCATAGTGCAGCGTCTGGGAGCCGTGTTGCATCATGCCGAGCTGCTGCAGCGCGAAGCCTCCGTCTCGGCCGCCGAGACGGCCGTCGACCGTCTCGATCGCGACGTAGCCGGCCGTTCCGGTCTGTGGATTGCCGCAGGACAGCATCACACCCATCCCGGTGGCGTCGAGATCACCGCGGAAGGTCTTGGCGAAGTCTAACCGGTCTACCGCTCCGCCGACCTCCGGTGGTCCGGGCGTCATCGCGATATCGAACGTCCCTGTCGCAGTGCTCGTCATGGCGCAAACCTAACGCGCGGAAGTAGGTCAAACGGCGTCCGTGGCTGGGACGGCCGATGTATCGGGTGATTCACATACCAAGGTCGACAAGCGGTCATCCGAGGTCGCTCAAACCGTGCCGCTTGCCGTTCGCTTAGCGGCACGGGCAGCGGAGCTGCCTCGAGGGTTGAGAGGGCCGGCCGGCGGGCTCGAATTCCTCGTGTCCTGGATGGGATTGATGACGGCTTTGTGGTACGGCGATGGCTGAGCTGCCACGGGACAGGGTCAGGCGCAGACCGAGTGCGACCAGGAACCATCCGAGCCGAACCTGTAGGGGGATGTGAGCCGGAACACGCCCGCGTCGAGCCTGTTGCTGTAACCGTCGTGCGTCTGCTTGCCGGCGGAGGTCTCGTTGGTGCTCGGCGGCGGCCTGCTGAATCAGTCTGTAGTGCATAGGTTCTCCTCTGGCGTCGTAACGCTGGTGGGTGGCCGGGTTGCGGCGAGCGATTCGACGTGAACTCGGGGTCGACACGCCGGGCGCTTAGAGGGCATTGGATGCCGCCGCCGGGGGCCACGATTCCGGGCGCGGACCGGCGCGGAAAGACCCAGGGCGCGCAGCCGCAGACGGTCGAGGAGACGGTCGGGCAGCAGGCGCGCAGCGGTGAGCAGCACGCGGGCGTCTTTGCCGACCGGGTAGCGCGTTGCCGGCCGGGATGCGGACAGGGCGGTGAGCACCGCGTCGGCGACGACCTTGGGTGGGCTGCCGCGTCGTTCCCGGGCGACGGCACGGCCGACCATGGTCCGGTAGCGGTGTTCGTACAGCGGCCGCCGTTCGGGTGGGAAGCCTTCGATGGTGACGTCGACGTCGGCGGCCAGGGTGTCCACTGCCCGGGTGGTGATCGACGCGGGCTCGACCAGGACGACGTCGACGTGCCAAGGCGCAAGTTCCATCCGCAGGGCGTCATTGAGGGCGGCAAGGGCGTATTTGCTGGCGTTGAGCGGGCCGGCGAACGGCATCGCGATGCGTCCGCCGACACTGCCGATGTTGACCACCCGGCCGTGGCCGACGCGCAGCAACGGCAGCAGTGCTTGGGTGAGGGCCAGCGGCCCGACCAGGTTGACCTCCATCAGTTCGCGGAATCGGTCGAGGGAGAGAAGCTCGAGCGGGCCGGTCAGTCCGATGCCGGCGTTGTTGACCAGCCCGGCCAGACCTCGTGCTCCGAGTTCACGGGTCAGCAGGTCGGTGACCGTGTGGATCTGTTCGGGGTCGGTGACGTCGAGGCAAACTGGGCGGACCGCGCCGTTGCTGTCGGAGGTCAAGGTGGCCCCGTCGGTGTCGGCGCGCACGGCGCCGAACGTCGAAAAGCCGGCCCGGGCCAGGCTCAGCGCAGTGGCGCGCCCGATTCCGCTGGATGCCCCGGTGACCAGCACCGCGCCGCGGGATGCCGGTTCGGCTGGGGGGACGGCCCGGTGGTCGGCGCCTGCCGTGTGCATCTCGGCTGTTCGAATCATCTTGCTGCGCTCCTGTTGGGTGCGGGGTTGCCTCAGCAGTTCGAGGCGGCTGGGCAGGTCGTGTGGGTGGGGTCGAGGCGGTCGGCCCACCGAGATGCCCGCTGGGTCACGACCCGCACGCGAGCGGCGGTACGGGCGCGGCCGCCTTGGGCGTTCGGTCGATGGGCAGCGTCGGGCACGGTCGGCGCGTCGGGCAGCACGGATTGGGCGAGTGATCGCGCGACGCGGGTCGCGATGTCAAGGGCAATGGGATCGGACACGACGATGAGCCTTTCTGGATGGATCACTGCTGGGTGTGCAGGTGGGTGAGTTTGTCGGGGTTGGCGACGGCGTAGATGCCGTGAATGAGACCGTCGCGGACGTCCAGGGTGGCGAACCACTCGCGGCCCTCCACGGTGGTGGCGATGGCCGGCTCACCGTTGACGTCGATGATGCGTCCCTCATCGAAGGGGTACCGCGAGATCAGTCCGGCGATGAACGTGAGGACGTACCCGCGGCCGGTGACCGGACGCAGGGCGGCGCGGACCTTCCCGCCGCCATCGGTCCAGGCGGTGACGTCGTCGCTGAGGACCTCGCGCAGCACGCTCACAAGTCGCCGCTGTCGGCAGCGCGCAGGAAGCCGTTGAGCAGCCTGGCGTGGTTCGCCCGGGACGGATGGAACCGGTCTGCGCCGTCGCCGAGGCGTCGACGGGCACGGGAGTGCACTGACGGCAGCTCTGCGCTGAGTTGCCGAGAATGTCGGCGATATCGGTGTAGGGCAGCTCGAACGCCTCACGCAGCACGAAGACTGCGCGCTCCGGTGGGACAACCGCCCCATCAGGTGCAAGGTGGCGTAGGAGACCGTGTCACGTAGCTCGGTGGTGTCCAGTGGCCCGAGCCGAGCTGTCGCGACCGTCTCGGGCAGCCAGGGCCCCGCATAGGTCTCGCGGGACGCCCGTGCTGATTTCAGCTGGTCCAACGCCAGCCGCGACACCACGGTGATCAGGAAGGCGCGGGGCTCCCGGATAGCGTCCCGGTCGGTCCGCGTCCAGCGGACGTAGGCCTCCTGCACGACGTCTTGGGCGTCGCACATGCTTCCGAGCAGCCGGTAGGCCAGACCGAGCAGCAGCGGGCGGTGCAGCTCGAATGGCCCTGTTGTGCTAGTGCTGGCCTGGTTTCCCAAAGCTGTGTCTTTCATGGTCAGCATGTCAACGCACCTCGGCACCGTCGAGGAGGCGTAATTCGGCGGGGAACCCCACCCGCCAGCTGGGGTAGCGCGGCCGCCAGTCCAGGCGGAGCTTCGCGCGGGCGTTGTCGGCGCCGCGCAGCCGCGTCATGAATGCCACCCCCCACTGTCCGGCAGCGATCCGCGCCAGCGCTGGCGGAACCTTCTTGGGGGGGCGCTGCGCGAGCAGGTCGGCCAGGAATGGCAGCCATTGCCCCATCGCGGCCGGGTCGTCGTCGACGATGTTCAGTGCGCCGGTGGCGTCCTTGTCCAACGCCGCTGCTATCGCGGTTGCGGCATCGTGGCTGTGGGTGAAGAAGAACACGGCCGTGCCGCTGCCGACCAGAGGTGCCTTGCCGGCCCGGACCTGGTTGGTGAACGAACCGTCGAGGGCGTAGATCGAGCCGGGGCCGTACAGGTGACCGAAGCGCAGTACCAGTCCGCCTGCGTTCCGGGTCCGCCGCTCCAACTCTTGCAGCGCGGCCAGGTTCGCGGCGAACTGTGTGGGTGGGGTGCACCAGAATGCGGTGTCCTCGTCGGCGAGGCCTGCTCCGTCTGGGTCGTAGGCGTAGGCGAGTCCCTGGGTGATCACCTTGCGCACGCCGACCTCCTGCGCGGCGTCGAGCAGGTTGCGGGTGCCTTCCGTGCGCAGCCGGTTCGTGAGTTGGAAATCGCGCGCCATCCGCTTCGGGTTGATCACGGCAGGGATCGCGGTGAGCAGGTGGACCACCGCTTCTGGCGCGGCCTGGCGGACCGCCCGGCTCATCGCGTCCGGGTCCAGGGCGTCAGCCCACGCCACCTCCGCGCCGGCTCGCTCGGCCGCCGCGGCGGCAGCGCGGGACCGGACAAGCGCGATGACGTCATGCCCGACCGAGTGCAGCAGCGGGACCAACGGACGACCCAACACCCCGGTCGCTCCTGCCACGAAAACTCGCACCGCTACCTCCCAAGAAACTGAGCCCTCGAGGGGCGACATGCCAGTAGGACGAGACAGCCCCGGCGATGTGACAGACCGCTGCGGACTGATCAACGTGAGGCTTTGAGCCGGCGCAGCATTCGTGCGTCGGTGAAGCCGACGTCGCGGGCGGCGGCCTCCCAGGACCAGCCTTGGTTGGCCAGCTGCTCTGCCCGTTCCACCCGCAGTTCCTGCTGGTAGCGCATCGGGGTGGTTCCGGTCGCCTGACGGAACAGTCGGGTCAGTGTCCGCTGGCTCACTCCCACCCCCTGGGCGAGGGCGGCGAGGGGCACCGTCGCGGTGAACCCGGCGTCGAGGATGTCTTGCGCGCGGTGCACGACGTCGGCGAGGTGGTCGCGATGACGCAACATGGCACTGGCCTGCGGGAAGGAGCCGCCGCGACGGGTGTACACGACCATCGACCGCGCCGTACGGGCCGCCACCCCCGGGCCGTGGTCGGTCGCCACCAGGTGCAGCGCCAAATCGATCCCGCTGGCGATGCCCGCGGAGGTGAGCACTCGATCTTCGGCGACGAACAGCACATCACGAACCACGCGCACCGCGGGGAACCGCCGGGCGAGCTCGTCCTGGACGTCGTGGTGCGTGGTGGCCCGCCGGCCGTCCAACAGCCCCGCCGCCGCCAGGGCGAAGGCTCCCGCGCACACGCTCGCCACCCGACCGCCACCGGCGTGGTGTGCCACGATCCGCTCGAGGGTCTCCCGGCTCAGAGGTATCGGCGTAGGGCCGTCCCCGGCCCGCCATCCCGGCACCACAACCACGTCCTCGGGCCCGAGGTCCGGCCAGACTGTCCCGGCATGCAGCGCGATCTTCTGGTGGCTGGAGACGACGTCATCTTCGCCGACGTAGGCCAGTTCGTACCCCGCGCCGAAGTCGTCGGCGGTGGAGAAGACCTGCGCCGAACCAGCGAGGTCGAGAAGGTGCACCTTCGCAGCGACGACGAACAGCACGGTCCGGCGTCGCCCGTGGCCCGACGGGCCCGTATCGACACTCATGATCGGTTCAGGAGGCCAGGACATCGGCGACGGTGACGACATCGGCGAAGCGTGCCTGCAACGCGCTGGCCGTGCGCTGGGCGACCTCGTCGGCGCCGATGGTGCCGGTGCCGTCCCATCGGGGCAGCGGATGGGTCGCGGTCGCGTCCAGGACGAAGCGCACCGCGTAACCGAGGTCGCTGGCCACCCGGGCCGTCGTCTCGCAGCACTGCTCGGTGCGGATCCCCGTGACCACCACCTCGCGCACCCCTTTGCTGGTCAGGTGCTGGGCGAGGTTGGTGGTGGTGAACGCGTTGTGGCTGGTCTTTCGGAGGACCAGCTCGCCCTCTCGAGGGTCCAATCCGGGCAGGAGGCGCACCAGACCCCGGTCAGGGTCGAAGAAGCTGCCTGTGCCGGGCTCGGTGTGCAGCACCCAGACGACGGCGTCCCCGCGGGCCCGGGCGCGCTCGACGAGCAGTGCGATCCGGTCAGCGATGTCAGGGGCGGAGATCTGCGCCCAGTCCTCCCGCTGACGGAAGGACTCCTGCGCGTCCACAACAAGCAGTGCAGTGCTCATACCGCAAGGGTGCGGCACCGATCGGTCCACGACCAGACCTGATCGGGCCTGGCAGCGGAACGATCTGGTCAGCATCGGGCCGCGAACTGCCTGTGCGGGTTCTACGACGTCGTGGGCAAGGCCGCCGGCGACGACCTGTAGTCCGGTAGACGATCGTCGTGGGGACGGCAAGTCGAGTCAGTCGGTCGGTCGAGCCGGGTGGCTGCCAGTGTGGTGTCTAGTTGTCGATGGTCGTGGTGGCGTGGAGACCGGCTGCCAGGTCGGTGAGGGCGGCCAGGGCGTGCCGGTGCGGTGCCGGGCGGTGGGACAGCCGGGCGACACCGAGCCGTAGCAGGTGCCCGGGAGGGGGCAGGCCGGGGACGGCGAGCAGGCTGAGTCGTCCCGGGCCGAACTGCTCGCGAGGGTGAAGATTGCGTCGGGGTCGGTGCAGCCGGGCACGAACACGCAGTCGGCTCCGGCGTCTAGGAACGCCTGGCCGCGCAGGAGGGTCTCGTCGAGCAGCGCAGCCGGCGGCGAGCCCTCTGGCTGCAGGTAGCGGTCGGTGCGCGTTGAGGACTAGTGGCACGCCTTCGGCTGCGCCCGCGCGGAGGGCCTGCTCGACGATCCGGACAGCGGTCGGCAGGGGGCGCAGGGCGTCTTCGAGGTTGGCGCCAGCGACTCCGAGCTGCACCGCCCGCCGAATGGTGGTGTCGACGTCGCCGTACCCGAGCTCGAGATCGGCGGTGGTCGGCAGGTCCACGGCCGTGGCGATCCGGCCGATCGCGGCGAGCATCAGCTCGACCGGGATGCACTCGCCGTCGGGGTAGCCGTGCGCGGCGGCGATGGCCGCGCTGGCGGTGGCCACTGCCCGGCAGCCCGGCACGGCGGCGACCGCCGCGCGGATGCGACGTCCCAGACGCTGACCAGGACCAGTAGGTCAGGCTGGATGTGCAGCCGGCGAAGGGCCGCGGCGCTCCCGGGTCTGGTTCGCGGCCGGTTGCTCAGGCACGGTCGGTCTCCAGGTCGGCGGCCAGTACGGCTAGGGCGGCGGCGAGCTCGGCGGTCAGCCCGGCCAGCAGCCGGCGCTCGTTGTCCAGGTGCACCTCGATGAGCTCGTCGACCAGCGCGACGCCGGCGTCGGTGAGCGTGATCCGCCGTACCCGCGCGTCGTCGGTACCGACGGCGCGGGTGATCAGGGCCTTGCCGGCCTGCTTGCTCACCGCTCCGCTGGTGACCATGAGCGCCTCGCGCAGCTGCCCGGCGGTGCGCGCGTGTGGTGGTCCGGTGCGGCGCAGTGCGGCGAGCACGTCGAAGTCGCCGGGTGCGAGACCGGCGGCCGCGAAGGTCGGCCGCAGCGCGACGTCGGTGAGCTGCGCCAGCCGATGGATCCGGCCGATCACCAGCATGGGGCTGCGTCCAGGTCGGGCCGTTCGACCGAAGCACTTGCACTGGCGGTGTGGGCAGCGCGTCCGAGCTTACCCAGTACAGCCCGCTGACGCTGGTCTGCGCACTCGGACCGAAAGACAGTCCGACACGGCTGCTTTGTTGGCAGCGGCTCCCCGAGATCGGTAATCCCGTCGCTTAGGTCGATGGCGGCCAGCTCGAGGTCCGGTGTCAGCCGGGCCGGGCGTGCAGGCGGAGCTCGAGGAACTGGCAGCCGCCAAGCAGACATGCTGTTCCTTCGCGACCTGGAGCGTGTTGATGGTCGAGGGTCATCCAGTGCTGCACGTCGTGTCGCCGACGGACGCACGCTACAGATCGAGCCGACACCGCCGCGACCCTGCGTCGGTAGCCGACCGTTGGGGGACAAGACTCGACAGGAGGCCGGCTACGTAGCGCTGCGAGAACCAGGCCAGATAGCCCTGCGGTTCACACACAGCGGCACGTCTCATCAAGCCCTGTCTCACAACCAGAAATTGAGACGGTCACTGATCCAGACCCGGTCGATACGAGCGGCGGCCAGGCCGGGCTCGGGCACCGGCGCACTGCACCGGCATCCTCGGCACGGGCCGCGTCGCACACGAACTGCTCATCTCGGACGTCCACCTGCCCGGCGTTTGACCACCGATCAGACCGATCCCCGGCTGGGCCAGCAGCGGATCGTCCGCTGGGACTACCAGGCGGGTCGCAGCCGGCCGGGGACGGCGATGGTGTGCAGCGCGTGCTGCAGCTGCTCGAACTGCGGGTCGGGCAGCTGGTCACGCCAGTGCTGCACGACGTCGGCGGCGGCTTGGTCGGCCGCTGCGGTGCACGCCCGGCCGCGTTCGGACAGGACAAGAAGTCGGGCCCGGCGATCCGTCGGGTCGGGTTCGCGGTGCAGGTAGCCGCGGTCGACGAGGTGGTCGACCAGCTGGGCTGCGGCCTGCTTGCTGACTCCGAGGTGCGCCGCCAGCTCCGAGGCGCTTGCTGGTGTCCCACTGAGCCGGGCGAACGCGAAGCCGTGCACCGGACGCACGTCGTGGAAGCCCCGGCGCGCGAGGCCCTGCTGGATGCCATCGACCAGTTGACTGGCCAGCCGCAAGACAGCTCCCGCCGTCGCGGAGTCGGGTTCGTTCATGGACCATGTTGACATACAAGACAAGAACCTTGACCATATGGTCAACCCGCTTGTCCTTGTCGCCAGGAGATGCCATGCCCGTGTTCCACCAGGCCGACGCCGTGCAGTACGAGACGCACGGCAGCCGTTTTCAGTCTTACATCGCACCCTCACGAGGCAGCGAGCAGCTATGTGCCTGGCAGCTGACCGTGCCCGCCGACCTGCGGGGCGTGGCACACCGGCCCAGCCGGGAGGAAGTCCTGCTGGTCCTGACCGGCGAGCTGCGCGTGACGCTGGACGGTACCACGACCGTCTTGCACCCCGGCGACGTCGCCCTGGTTCCCGCGCAGACCGAGCTGCGCGTCGAGGCAGGACCCGACGGCGCCACCGCCTGGGTCACCACCACCCCGGGCCTGGAGGCCGTCACCGCCGACGGCACCTCTATCCATCCACCTTGGGCACGCTAATCTGCTCCGACAGCCGATCGGCTGTGGGACGCCTTGGCACCAGGGTCAGGGCTGGGTCGCGGCGGGAGAAGTGCACGGGACGTACGCCTGGCGATCGCCCTAAGCATGGCGCGACGGATCAGGCCGCTGCCGGCACGGACCGGCACCCATTACCGGGCGAAGGCGCGGCGGCTGGTGGCCCCGCGCGTGGGTGACGACATGATCGGCGCTGCGCTTCTCGCTTACGCGTTGCCAGCTCTGCTGATCACCCTGGAAGTGGGACGACGATCATGTGTCGCCTGCGGCCCTGAGCGGAATTCCGAACCGGAAGAGTCTGACGGAGCCATGATCTCGCCACGCTGCAGCTGGCTGGCGCTCCCGACAGCCGTTCGTATCCCGGAACTCGTCCTGTGCCTCCGCAGCTAGCGACTACGTCCGGGTGGGACGCTCGAGCGGTGGGTGAGGATCGAAACCGTGTGCACGGGCTCGCTGATCCTCGCGGCAGCCGGTCTGCCGGCGTCTCGGCCGGCATCGTCATGGCGCAGACTTTGACCGGTCGGGTCGCCGATGTGGACTCAGTCCCGGTAGCTGTCGATCGAATACGCGCCCGAAGCGCCGTATGACGCGGGTTCCCCAGATTCCGCCCCTGCGGACATCGTCGACTGCTTGATCCGTCGCCGTCACGAGATCCTCGCCGAGTGGCGCTGAGCAGCCGTTGCACGGCAGTCCGCGGCCGGCAGAGCCGCCAGCTGCAACCTCGCCCGAAGCGCGATCGTCAGCTGGACGGGCGGGTGAGGGTCAGGCGACGCCGGCAGGCGATTTCTCGAGCGCGAGCCGGATGCCCAGGCCGACCAGGACGGTGCCGGTGACCCGGTCGAGGCGACGCCGCACACCCGCGCGGGTGAGCACTGGCCGTAGCCGGGTGACCGCCGCGGCCAGCACGGCGTACCAGAGCGCGGCGAGCCCGACCAGGATGGTCGACAGCAGCAGGGTGCGGGGCAGGACCGGTGCGCCGGCGGGCACGAACTGCGGCAGCACGCTCAGGAAGATCAACGGCGCCTTTGGGTTCAGCAAGTTGGTCAGCAGCCCCTGACGAAACGCCGAGCGGACCGGCAGCGGGCCGACCTACGACTCCTGGTCCGGCGGCCTCCGCCGGCGAACCCGGGCTCGGGCGCGACCGGGACGCCCACAAGGCGCGTGCGCCAAGCCAACACAGGTAGACGGCACCAGCCAGCTTGACCACCGTGAAGGCCACCGCCGATGCCGCTAGCACCGCGGACAGGCCTGCCGCGGCAGCAGCCGTGTGCACCAGCAGACCGGTGACCGTGCCGGCGCTGGTGGACAGGCCGGCACGGCGGCTCCGCAGCCCATTGCGCACGACGACGGCGAAGTCCGGGCCAGGCGTCATCACAAGTACTGCAGCGACGCCCACGAAGGCGGCGGTTCGAGAGTCCACCCCGCCAGTCTGCTCCCATGCTGAACACAGCGACGTCTTGCAGCACGATCGTTAATCGGGACGCGCGGCCGGAGAGCCGCCAGCTTCGCGTCAGTCGGCGCGGATGTCCGGGTCTTGGGCGAGGTGCGGCGTCAGGGCTGCGACGGAGGAGGCGAGGTCGCTGCGGGTCGGCGCTGGTCAGCCGGTGACAGGGCAGGTGAGCGTCTGCCGCTCGGCGGCGCGCACGACGGTGCTGGCGGCGTGCAGCCGCTCGCACCCGGCCGGGGTGAGCTGGGTCGGCGGCGCGCGACCTTGGGGTGCGGTGGCTGGTCGGGTGAGCATCCCGCGGTCCTGCAGGCCGCGCAAGACTCGACTCCCCGCCCCGCCACATCTCCCACAGCTGATCCTGCTGCGCAATGCTGAACCCCACCGGACCGACACCCATCCCGACCTCCACCAGGACATCGTTCGTCGACCTGCACTGATGCACCGACCGGTTGAGATCCAGACCGTTTCCGGGACGGTGCCGGCCGTCTCGGCGGCAGGGATCGCTGGGCGTGTGACACGCCGGACGGCGAGCTGGTTCTGCTGCCGGACCAGGACCGGTCGCTCTGGGACCGCGCGCTCATCGCCGAGGGCCACGACCTCGTACGGCGGTGCCTGCGCCGCCGGCAGCCCGGGCCGTACCAGCTGC
>JAABUP010008493.1_pt1 | contig 13085 bp, 9 predicted proteins | sample 5559201 | NCBI WGS metagenome assembly JAABUP01 (sample SAMN10711887, study PRJNA513373) | rock metagenome | isolation source: Antarctica rocks | place: Antarctica | reverse complement strand
TGTTGCCTCCTTTCACGAGGTGATCATCTTCCAGCCATTTGGAAATTTTAGACGAATAGTATAAGGACTTCGCGGAGAGCTGCTGATCCCGAATACCCGGTAATCTTGATGCTCGAGGTCGAACAAATCGGTCGTAGTACGCAGACTTCCATAGCTGTGGGTCTGCAGCCAAGGCTTTCAGACGGTGAGAGAGTCTATTCGGTCAGCGCATTGCTTCTATATGCGCCCATCATACACACCTTTGGCACAGCGTAAGATCAGAAATAGGCAGGTAGGATAGGGTCCTTAGTAGAAGTTCATCACTTAGGAGGGACAGACGGTCTGGTTTGTCCGGTCGGAGCCGCTTTGCAAACCGGGCATTATCACTGTCATCGGGTCCATCCCGAGAGCGTTTGCTCATGTTGATACAAGAAGACAGTTGCTTACTCGTCAGCTTTACGTCGATTGCGAATGGTGTTCCCCCAGTCTCCAGTCCGGTGAAAGTGTCATGGTGTCGTATTATCTACCACCTATCGGACTGTAGTCGGAGATAAGATAAGATAATAAACCCTATGTCGACGCCGCGTTCCCCAACACGATCATAACGCGTATTGTCAGTGAAGAAGCCCCGCGGTTCTCTATGTCAAACGATCCGAGTAATCAAGCCTCCTGAGTGTTCCGAGCACGAAGAGCTTTGTGAACTCTACGAAAGTTCCCTTCCGAGCGACAGCAGTCGGGAATCATGATCTCATGGAGGCACTCAGAAAACATAGAACAACACTTTTCAACCACTTGAGCAAGGAGTTGAATGACTTTGACCAGGCACTAAAAGAAGAAATTGCTCTGCGTACGTCCGGACTGTTCTACTTGAATCTTCTGGACTAGGTCATCTAATGATTGTGCTTATACTATAGGCGATAACGCTTTCGAATCCGAGAGAAAACAACATCAAGATGAGAAAGACAAGCTCCGGGAACGAGCGGATAAAGCTGAAGCGTTTGTGAAACAATGCCAGTCCTTTGATATTGGACGAATAGAGGACCTCGAAAATGTCCCATCGCTACAGCAACGAGCATCGAGGGTCGAAGTTCTTGAGAAGGAAGTCCAGGAGTTCCGAAGCCGCCTAAAACCTGGATCGTCGCTTCCACCTAATGCCTCAGATGTTGACAATGAGGAGTACAATCGAGTGCTAGATCTCTTAGCGAGTTTCGACCGTGATTATGGAAAGCTCGTTGTGGCCCGGAATATTTTAGAGGCCAAGTGTAGGTATTACGAGGATCTCACTAAAGATTGGCGAGCATACGTTCGGAGATGGGAATTGAAGCATGGGAGAAAGTTAAAGGCTGGAGACTCTCCGGAAGTTGTTCTAAGAAGCACGCGTGGCACAGCTGGTGAAAATTATGAGGTTCCCTGTGAACCAGCTCCACCCTCATTCCACGAGCATGTTCTCTCGCCGTCAAGGTCGCTTAGCGCCACCATCAGACATACTTCACCTCCTAGGGAAGTGGAGACAGGCCTGAGAACGCCGACCCAGCGTTTTAGTCCCAGCCCAAGCAGCTCAAACACAGATAAACGCGCAGCTCCTGTCTCCGAAGCTCGTTTGCAGAATACACGTCTATCACCTGTATCGAACGGCAACACCGATTGCGCGGCTACTTCTGACGGTTCTGAACCGCAAGTTGAAGCAGAGCATTTTGTGAACGATAAGAAGGATCCTGCGCTTCAAGGGACAAAACCGCCCATGTGGCTAGCGAAGGATGATTCCGACTTCCCAACCATAATTTCTGAACGATCGTTGAAACGAAAAAGGGCTCCGCCAACAATAGACAACCACACGCGAACACAGCAGAAGGACAATAAAGCGCTTGGCAGTATTTCAAAGCCTGTACACGTCAAGAGCGAGCAAGGTTCGAGCAGTCCAGCGGTACCTCAATTCGGCATTGGATCTGGAGGTGCAAACGATAGTCTAGACTTAGACGATGTTGGGAACAGACTTCTGACCCCAAGAAAAATTAGACGCCTTGAATTGCAGCGTAGGAAATCTTCGACGCTTAAGGCTTCCACTGCTACTGAAACTGGCGAGATACTATTAGGCTATGAATTAGAGGACGCAGATTCTGAAGAGGACAATGGTGATCTCAGTTATAATCTTAAAGGTAAAGGGGAGCCAGAATCCGAACAATATTCTCTATATGATAAGGAATATTACATGAGGAAGGGAGAAGAGTACGGCATGATGTTGTGGGAAGAAGGGCAACGCAAATCTGCCGAGCTTCAGAAGCAGGCTGAATTGGATGCCAAAGTCCCGGAGTGGCTTCGGGGAAGTAAGAACAGAATCCGTGCTCAGCAGTTCTTGCAAAATGAGAGGACTGGAAACAGGCGAGCACGATTGGAAGCCAACCAAAAAGCTATGCCAGCACGAATTGACACCAAGGTAGGTGTGCCTCAGTTATCAAAGTTCAGAATTCCTACAACTTTACCGGAGCCTCCAAGTGACGAGGGTGACTGTAAGCTGCTGTCGAACGTGACAAGTGAAAGGCCACAGGAGCCCGAACCGTCGCATGGTCCTAACGATAAGAGGGCGGAACTCCCCAAGCCTGTCATTTTGCGGCCTAAGGACCCTAATTACCAGATACTACCAAGGACGAGCGAGCATTTAGCCAATCAAAAGCGACGTCTTCCCCCTAGCCGGCGTGATCATGGCACTGCCGCCATACCATTCGTAGCTGAGGATGGAGAAAATCTAGATGCTAGCAAAGACGCTCGGAACACTTCTAGAGCCCCACAGGTTTCAATTGCTAAGAGGGCCGACATAAGCGACACCATCGAGAAGACTCCCAAAGCTCCAGATGTACACCATCGACTTGGGGACTTACTGGCCAAACCGTCGCCTGAAAACCCGTCTCTGTCCTCGGAAGAGCTCGGTCGAAGACTTGCTAAGCCCCCGAAAGAATCAAAAACACCACCAGTTCGGTCACTCAGATCTCACGATGTCGGAACGCCGACGAACCAACGAGCCAACGCCGCTCGGAATGTTAAAGTGAACAGTACAGGAAGCAAGCCCACAAACTCAACTAGGAACAAGCTATCCGCAACCAAACTGCCACCATCTCAAGCACTACGGATCGACTCACCCCCCATCACCCTCCCATCCCATGAACCACTCCGCGCCCGCCCCCTTCGCCGTCTCCGGGCCGAAGACTTCAAGCCCAACCCGACCTTCAACCAAGGCCGCGACTTCGCCTTCTCCGAAGTCGTCCGCTCTCGTGACCAACGCCAATGCCTTCCCGGCTGCGACAAACCCCACTGCTGCGGCGGCCAACTACGAAAAATGGTCCAGATCGGCGGCTACACACCCAGCCGTAAATCCCTACTCGGCGCCGCGCCCTCCCAAGAAGCCGTAGATGAAGACCAGCGCATCCTACTCGACTACCTCGGGTCCGACGCCTCCGCTCGTCTCAAACGCATGTCCGAGGACGAGAAGCAGGAGCTTTTGCTGCAGGCGAAAACGAAGCTGTTTGCGGATGAGTACGGCAGGCATCGGCAGGCATATGGGCGCGCGCCAACGCCGCCGGGTTTCTGGAGGACAGATATGCCAAGTACGCAGGAGGAGGAGGAAGATCGGCGGCAGGCGTGGTGTTTGGAACGGGTGAGGGTGGAGGAGATGTACAGGGAGGCGAGGAGGGAGGGGGGGAAGTGGAGGTTTAAGGATGAGTAGGGGGTGGGTGGGCTGGCTGTATGAGACGTGGTATAAGTATTTCCCAAGCGTTTCTCTCCAAAAACTGGACGGAGTCGGCTCAAGGTGGAAGACTCAAGGCGTGAGTTGACCGGTTCATGTGGGTTAAGCTGCTGGCTTTGAACGTTGCAAAAAGTGCTTCGATAATAGCTTTGAAATTCGTGCTTAGTCTTCAAATCATATTGTTGCGCTCTCGGCTTTCTCCTAATCTTCAACTCCCCCTTGCTGCTGGCGGTGTTCCTCGGTCTAATTCTTAGGCTACGGGTCTTCTATCCAATTCTGTCATCCCACCATCTCCCCTCCTCACTCGCCCTTCGCTTCCAGTCCTGCCTTAATCCGACACCATTTACCCCTTCTTCTTTCCCCATTGATTCTTGCGGTTATATAATAAACATTCTCCAAGCTTTTGGTTTTTTGGGTATACATAGGACAGTAGCAAAGTCACGGTAAACTGCTGGTGGGAATGGTGAGCTTACTGCATGCTCTGAATGCTGTGGTCTTTGGGGGTTATGATGCCTGCCAGAGCGGCTGAGACGGAACTGATAAAAGACTTTCTTGAGAGTTTCCGTGGGGAGAGATGAGTAGACCAAGGTCGCGATGGAACCCCATATCACGAGCATATTACCGCGAACGAAACAGTAGTTCTTCGATGGTAAAATTACAGCAGAATCATCAGTCCAACCCATGTTTACCGCAATCGCAGACCAGCGAATTGTGAGTTTTTGGGTAAATAAGGATTTGGGACACCAGCACGATTCTTGTTTCAGACAGAACAGCATCTTCTCAGCTGTGAGTTTCCCCCATTGAAATTTGCCGGGATGGCAGTGAAAGAGGCATACGACTGTGAAATGGTATTTCCTACCGCCAACGCAAGATGCTGCCGATGCCGATAACCAATACCCCTTGCCTACATGCTTCCTTGCGTCCCGGATCCAATTCCGACAGAACCCCACAAACCCGCCGTAATAGAGCTGCTGTCAAGGAAGCCCGGAACAAGATATCCTTGATAACTCCCCTTACCGCTTCCGCTTACTTCCCATATCCTCCTCCTCCAACCCTCCCTCCCTATCCTTTTTCTTCGCCTTCTTCTCCAACTCATCCCAATCTTCCCCACCACTCTCCTCATCCAGGCTTGCCTCTCCCTCGTCCGCTGACGCATCATCGTCGAAGTCGCTTTCATCCTCCGAAGACTCTTCCGACGCCATGACCTCCGAGTCACTCATCTCGAACGCGCTCTCCTCTTCCTCATCTTCCTGATCTTCATCGTCCGATTCGGTGCCCAGGAACGCCCATCCGCCGCCGGCGAAAAACTCATGCGGGTCCTGGGTGATGGTTTTCATGATGGTAGGCCAGTTGAGATTGAGAGGTCCTTCGCTGTACGCGATATTGACGGAGTCGAGCCAGTCTTTGACTCCTTCGAGAGATTCAACAGGGATGGTGTTGATGTGGGCAGGGGGGCGGTGGAAGTCTTTGAAGACAAGGACCATATCGAAGTTCTTGAGGCCAAATTGCACGCGCTCTAGATGGGCGATTTCAATGTCTTCTAGAGAAATTACGGTGAAGGGCGGTTCTGTGAGCTGGACTAGGCAATCCGTGGTAGGTTGCATATATACATTTGAGCGATGGGGAACGCCGTTGAAGCCGAGTTCCCTGAAGGGAATGTCGACCCCGCTCACCTCTTCTTGACCGGAAACTTGTACCTTGTCAGCAAAGCTCTTAAAGGCTTTATCGAGTTGGGCTCGTCGCCTCCGTTCCTCTTGCTCCTGCTCGAATTCCTCCTCGTCACCATATCGATGTTTGCGCTTGCGATTTCCAGTTTCGTCGAACTGCATGTCGGTAGCTTCGCGATAAAATTGAACATCTTTCGCCTTCTTCTTCCCAATCATGATGGGGTTCTTGAGGTGAACGTGAATAATAACAATCAATTCATGCGTACATGGCTGGAAAAACAGATGCTTTATGTTACTGAAAAGGATATCGATCTTACTGCCCCGGTGATCGACGTAGCGAAGCCCATTCTGATGGACGTCCACATCCCCAGAGACTCGCTTGCCATCCAAAGCTGGCCGGACAAAGACGTTATCGAGGCGCTGAGGTTTGCGATCTGAAATAAATTTAGCATTGACGGAAAACAAGCAGACCAAGAGTTTGTACTTCGGATTTCAACGAGTTTGTCCTGCTCCACAACGTCTTCTAGCTCTTTCTTTTCTTGTTCTCGTCTGACGGAGTTCTTCCTCAGCTCCGTGATTTGCTGTGCGATATCCTGCATCCGGTCTCCGTCCTTAGATCTAAAGGTAAGACTTCGCACGAAATGCGCTGTTGCATCCTCGAATGGCTGATCATCTTTTCTACCAACACCCTGGCCTGGGGATAAGAAATTGATTCGGAGGTAAGCAAACTCTCCTTCGTCACTCTTGCTAGCGTTTTTGATGGTGTTGATATGGAATGGCACCGGCCGGCCCAAGATTGGTAGCACAACCGTGGCTGCCTTACTATCCACGACAATCATGAGATCTTTGACACGTGACGGAAACTGATTGTCACGCTTGTACGATTCAAATTTTTTGAACTTCTTCTGCGCTACTCCATTTTCTGTGCCCATCGCTTGAGAATACTGGGCCTTACCCTCCTGTTGCTTTCTCTGGGCAAGTTCCCTCTGATGCTCACGCCGCTTGGCTTCCGCCCCTTCATTGCTTTGAGTAGTACGTTCTGCTCGCAGCTTTGTCTTTGTGATGTTTGAAGCAGCAACAGCACCGACTTTCGGGTCTTTCTTATTCTTGCTTTTCTGCGCTTGTTCCTCTTCCTCATCGTCTTTGAAGAAGAAGGACGTTGAGCCCAGATCAGAAGGCGCAGAGCTTGTAAAATTCGCGGGATCTTGATCTCTGTGAATCCGAATGGTATCAGAAACTAGCAATGAGTATACTTTGCTTTTCTTGTCCTGTGGATCTGGATTTTGAAGATCAGCGAATCCAGTGGAGATGCACAATGTCATCCCGTCTTGTAACGTCCTGACATTCTTCGAGTTGATGTTCAAGGTGTTGTCCCGGGTTTCTATACCAATGCCCCCACCAGCAACTTTAAGGAAGTGTTTTTCCATCTCTGGCTTCTTAGTTTTGATTATGCCGAGGGCTTTGTTATACAAGTCCTTGACTGCTACGCCCTCGCGAGCATCCTTCATTACCGCTTCATGTATTGACAACAGCAGCTTATAGTTGCTCTCTTGCGACTCGTTGGGATCTACCAAATATGTCCGGGCTACTATCGAGCAATAACTCTTATATCGGAGTCCCAAGCCAGCAATGATAGTTCCAGCGTGAAGAGCGTTAGTGTCAGACTGCGCGGTTAGCTTCAAGTCATAAATACCTCCGCTCTGTACTAGAGGCCCGTATATCCAGTCCAGTTGGCTTGCATCAAAGTCTGCAGGTAGCTTGGATTTGAGGTTCTGGAAAAACTTGGCGTCATCGATCTTTTTATCGATTCTCTCAGCAAGCTCTTTATGCGTCACTTTCTTTTCTCCATCCAATATTTCTGACATCTCTTCCACGAAGAACTCTGCCATAAGCCCAGTGCAAGCTCTTGACGCGTTGCGCATAGAGCGCTGTGTTATGTTAGTACCTTCTTCGAGGAAAAGTCGCCATAGCAGGCAGCTAGCATCTTACCAACTCATTCTCGTCTTTGATAGCCAATGCGGCCGAGGATATTGCAAGTGTGATATCGACCTCCTCCACCTCTTTCAAGATATCACCAAATGCCTTCTTCCACTCCTCAACAAAAGGGCCGGTTGAAGTGTCCTTTGTGATAGTCCCAACTTTCTTCTACTTTTTCATCAGCAAATTCATATTACCACAAATAGCCGTCTGACGTACGCCTGCTCCTTTGATTAAGTCTAAGCATTTTTCGAAATGCCTGGCATTTTGCTCCGCATCCTTGGGATTGCGAACCAATATCTCAACTGGGATCTTGCCGCCTTTCAGAGGCTCGAGGTGTTTTGCTTTATTCAGGTACATTGATCAGCACAGTTGCCTAGAATCTCAGGGGTACAAGGCATGTACCCTTTTTGGCAGTTGTCACGATGTAGAGGGCTTCTGTGGTAAAGACCATCAGCGTTGCAGGAAATTCATATCCAAGAAGCCAAAACTGTAGGACATCATATCCGTCAGTCCTTTGCCATTGTAGGTGGGCTTGAGGGTACATCATACATGCATCGCGTTATTTTTTTGAAAGGTGATATTTCCCTCATTCTTGCCCATCAGCAGCACGATAGATCCGACGCCTGAAAACAACGCGTCATTCGACCTTTTGTCGGCTCTCCATGCTGAAATGAAATGCGAAAGGCGGTCATGGAAGGCCTGCTTATCGATTTTGACTTCGTCCGCCATGCTCGCGGTATGGCGATCTACAAAGCTTGGGGAGTGAGTTGAAAAGAGAGCGATGCTGAAGTGGAGGAAAAGTAGAGAGCCGCGAACCGCGTTAAAGTGGATGCAAATCAGGTTAGGCTCAACGTGAATTAAATACCGAGCTAGATGAGCTTGGTATGGTATCGACGTCATTTCAAGAGAAACTTTCCAAGTTAAGAGCATACAGGAATGATAATGTTTACGGAATACGCAGTCCTATTCCGCTGAGCTGTATAACGCCATGGCTTTGTCGACTCCTTACTCTAGATCAGTACACCAATATGGTTATCTCAAAACAATCACAACCCACCGATGAACAAACACCCCTGCTGGCGCAAACGAGAGATCGAAGGAGCAATGCGGCAACAGGTGCTTCTGCTGCAGGAGTCCGTGCTATTGGATCTCAAATGATCGCATTTTACTTCCGAGCCCCTGCAAAGGCATTTTTCCGTACTCGTGTCGAGTGAGTTCCAAGAATGGGCTTTCAAGTATGAGCGCTGTAGCTCATATACTGGCAGTTACTTGGTATATTCTGCTTTAGCTGAACGGAGCTCCTTTGCTAATCATAACTCAGGCTTTTGCCAAAGCTATTAATCCTCGTGCCCAGGCCAACGAAGCATGGTCGTGGCGCAGGAGCACTCCTGGCCTTCTAGCACATGCTGTACGGGCTCAAGGACTGAGCTTCATTCCCAATTATGTCCTTCCACCGTTGCTGGCTAATGTTGGGTAAAGAAAGGTCAAGCAACGCCTAGGTTCACTTACTGACACTTTGTAGCGTCGGAGCAGTACTCTATACCTCTTACCTTCAAACGCTAGGTTTACTACACCAGCCATCGTCAAAGTCGTTAAAACGGGTCTATCCAGCTCCTCCAGTCCGCAGTACTTTTATGGCTGGCTTCACAGCCGGTGCGATTCAATCAGTCATAGCAGCTCCTCTTGACGCTCTACAAATTCGCTTTCGCACAACTGAGGTATTGGAGGGCAATTACAAAAACATGTGGCATTATGGGTATAGTAAATTGAAAGAGATTGGTCTTCGAGGTGCATTTGCAGGCTGGGGGCTCTCCTTCGTGAAGGATGCTATTGGCCATGCATTATTCTTCGCAACCTTTGAATATGTCAAGGCTCAAGGCTACTACACCTTCCTCTCCACTTGGTACGGTGGTCTGAGCTCTCAATACGTTGGCTTTGAACCTGAGACCGAAGCAACCAAGGAGAGCGGCATCTCTGTCCTCAAACCTCATTATGCAATCGAGCCTGGTTTTCTGATGCTTGCCGGCGTCACTGCATCTGTAGCTCAACGGACCGTCCAGCATCCGATCAGCTTGGTGCAGAGCGTTCACTTTAGATCCTTATCAAATCTGGATAATCAAGCTAAGCTCCACTCTTCCAGCTCAAAAAAGCTACATCATTATTGCAGTGCATACAAGAAGACTTACCACCGGTGTTTGGTAAGGGCTAGGCGTGCCGGAGGATGGAGGCATTGGCTTTATCGGGGCTTTCTGTGGAATACCCTGAAGCAAGTTCCGAGTACCAGTGCTGGACTGATAATCTTTGAGCTCGTCCGAAGACGGTACGGCAATGGAGCAGAAGCCATGAGAATTGAAAGGGAAGGCTATGATATTCTTCTGGCGTAGGCCTCCCTCCGGAGAAAAATCTTGTCCTATGATCTCCTATATTCAACCTACAACAAGCACCGCGATAGTGAGACGGGAACTACGATAGACGCTTCGCGATGTGACAAGCATCAAGGCAGAAGATAAGTGCGAGATCAGAGAAGTTAAAGCGGGTACGTTGTACATCCTGATCGAAGATACAGCATTGGATTCTTTACACCTGTCCCGGCTGCTCAGGAGAAAGAGCTAGACTTTGATAGGCCATTCGTGTTTGGTGAACATAGTGCATATAGAGATCAAAGCAACAGGAACCCAGCGCATTAGGGATATCCACATATTGTGGTTACTCTACTCCGTACGAAGCTTCGCTACCCATCCCTAAATGTCTCGTCTGCTTTCTCATCTACATGCCCTAACATCTATTTAAGGTAACCCCGGTAAATCAAAGATTGCCTGCAGTCAGTCTGACAGTGAAAGGACTGTGAAATGAAAGGAGGCTCGAGAGTGCATTGCTGGACGATGCGTCTTATGTCTGTGCTTAAGCCACCACCACCGCCACCACCACCACAAATCATGCGCACAGACTTGAAGCACTGTTCGATTGCAGTATAATTGGGGACAATTGGCTTTCTTGCGAACATTCCACAGCTTGTTGCAAAATTGAAAAGGTAAAGTGCATTCGGTTAGTACAAAAGGATTCAGAATCAAGCGAATGAGAGATGGTGGGTTACACCAAAGCAAGAACGTGTGATAAGATAAAGTAGACACCAGATCTCGTCTTCTGCTCGCCATCGCGTGTGGACTGAGTGCATGACTTTGTACAGATGAAGGGTGGATGGATGACCTTGAGGTTGGTGGGAGCAGATGACTGCGAAACAGGTTGCACCGAATCCGATGATGGATGACGGCGTCAAGTGGACAGACCTCGGCGATTAGCGATGGAGATAAATATGGTGTGCCGGTAGGCTACTACATCCGTAAATGGTGTTGACAAAGTACATTGAACGTATCAGTTGAAAGAAAACGGCATAGAAGATGAGAAGGCAATTGATACTTCAAGTACCTTACTCTGCATTATGTCTCGAATGCAGTCAGTCCTGCATTTAGTGTATTTGACACCCGCTGAAGCCCTTTTCATCATCCCAGTGGCCGCGTGGCGTTAGTGAGATGCGATTGGGACCCTTCTTTTCTTGCGATGTGCCGTTGTGTCACGTGTGTTCAGTAATTAAGGTACAAATCAGCCACAAAGATGGTGGGGCAAGGATTGTGCCGAGGAAGGGGCGCATGTCAAGCGGGGCTAATTCCATTTATTGCCTAGCCTGGCCCCATTCATCCGTCAATAAGCAATGCCCGATTGTGGCACTGAATGGAGCCCCATTTGCTATTCCCTTTCCCTTTGTTCGCCGTGAGGTGTGGTCACTTACCACACAGTACACTCTGCACATAACTGTTTCAATTGACCAATGATTATCATGGGCTCAACACGCCAGCTGATCAATCCATTGGCGCTTACCATTCTCTCTCAAACAAGTCATGCCTAGGGCCTGGTGCCTTGTGCGCACTCGTTCGCCTCATCATCAGACCGCGTTTTCCCAATTGACCCAGCCCCCAGGAAGACAGAGTCATCCTTCCTTTTGATTCATCCATTGCTGCCTTGCCCTTTCTCTTCCACCGCAGCCTTTCTGACTTCCTTTTAATTCACCTGTGCCCCAGATATTACTCAGGCTTTCGCTTCTTCCTTCCGCCACCTTCCATTACTGCCTATTGTCCTCCATACTATTAATCCAACACTTTTCTGTTGTGCAGAAAAGATACCATTTCATACAAAGCCGACGGTTTGTTCCAGACCCGTCTCACAATTGCGAAACAGATAACGTTGATCGATCCGCCAAGTCATCAAACCAACGATTGCCACCCACCTTTTCGCTTCTTTCGCGTCCACGACTGCCTGACAAATCCAATCCGCATCCTTCCATTGATTTCGGACCGTCACTAGAAGGCTTCCACCCGTTGTCCATCTTCGACAACAACACCCCTCATCTGTAACTCCATCATTTCCACAACCGATTCGCTGAATCGACAAGCATGACACGATTGCCATCAATCCTAAGCTTGATGTCTCCTCCAGAGGCAAAACCTCTCGATAGCTTTATTTCGCCGCATGCCTCCGGTCAGCTTCCATTTTCGACACCCGAGACGTCCTTCAACGCAGACAATACTCTCCCTCCCATCTCCGATTGCGCATCTCCAGACAACGCCACGATGAGAGTACTTCCGTCCCCACCAGTATCGCCATGGCCCAATAAGTCGTTCAAAGAGCAGATTGGTGGCAAGAGAAACGGTATAGTTGGAGACGAGAGCGTAATGGCAAGGGACCCCGTGCTGTATCCTGAGGGCCATACGCAGGCAGGCATCCCAACGGATCAGCCTCTGTTTCCTTTAGAGCCCACAATGGCAATTGCTGAGGAGATCGTCTCGCAGCACATGGCAATGCACATGGCTGAGTTCGATCACAAGATCAATCGGCCCACTCGGGACGAATACCTCTTTGCCTTGTCTTGCATACCCAATATCGGCCGTAGCTACAATCGGAACCCTGGTGCTTATATGAAGAGAACTCGTGAGGAGACGGAAGATCAGTACTGGAAAGCTAAGCGTATTTGTGCGAAGCCTGGTACGAAAGCATTATCTCACGTCAACATTGCTCCAGCACTAGCACCCAAGGCACCTAAGAGAGCGATCAAAGCAGTGTCGTCTGGCAACCCTCTGCCGCGAGTCAAAAGAACGCCGAAGTCTTCTCCTATAGGCAAATTGCAGGCGTATTCCCCAAAAGGGAGGTCTCAGACACCGGAGATCCGAGTACCCGGCACCAAGCGCCCGGAGGACGTCGACTACAATTCTCTACCAGACTACTCACCATCAACCGAGACACTTCCCAAAGGCAACCCAAAGTGTCTGAAAGCCGACTGGCCAAGCAACAACATTCTTAACCTTTCGAATGACCCAGACCGACATTTGCTTCATGAAGCAGAGCTCAACCTTGCGGGTACGCTACGATTAAGCTGTGCTACATATCTTTGCAGCAAGCGTCGTATCTTCGAGGGTCGACTACACGCTTTGAGGATTGGGAAAGAATTCAGGAAGACGGATGCCCAACAGGCCTGCAAGATTGATGTCAATAAGGCTAGCAAGCTCTGGACTGCGTACGACAAAGTCGGATGGTTCAGCAAGGGATACTTTCAACAATGGCTATGAGCTGTTCCCTTTGACCAGTAACATGTTGGATTTTCTATGATTGACGATTACGACGGGGAAGTTTCCTCATACCCCACGGCATCAACACGTTCGCGGCATAAT
>JAABUP010008492.1_pt1 | contig 13085 bp, 15 predicted proteins | sample 5559201 | NCBI WGS metagenome assembly JAABUP01 (sample SAMN10711887, study PRJNA513373) | rock metagenome | isolation source: Antarctica rocks | place: Antarctica | reverse complement strand
GTGACTTTCTGCTAGTAAGTTACATAATTTAACATCTTAAGATTTTTTAAGTCATTATAGATGTTGTGTATGTGAATGATTGAGCTGTTAATCTTATTGAAGATGTAAATATTAAGAATCATAACATTGTTAAAAGTGCTTTTTCATGTGATTTAATTTGAAGAAATGCATTTGTTGATAAAGAAACAGACTTTAACAAGACTGTAATTTTCTGAGATGTTTGAGTAAAGAAGAGTGAAGTGATCTTTAATAAGATGATATATGATTGTCATAAAGAGATTTTGTCATGATTTCTGAATGACAATGACATTAAATTTTAACATTCATGAGTCTCTGAGTCACATTGTCATTATCAGATTCTTAAACTTGTTGATGTTGTATTGAAGAATTGTGAGACATTTTCAATTTATTATTATTGTTACTCAGTCTGTCTCATTAATAACTCTGACTGTTGAAATCTGTACTGATAGTTAAGAAAAGAATTAATCATTTGATCTGTGAGTTCATCACTGCTTATGTTGAAATTTCTTGAGACAATCAGATCTAATCAAAGATTGTGATATTGAGCTGACTCAGCATTGAGATTAAAGCTCTTTGTGTTGTTAAAGACACTGTTAAAGAAAATTAAGAATGTAAGATTATTTGCTTCAATTTCTGCATGTTTCATTGCATTATTGTTATTATTGTTTTTGTTTTAAGCTGAATCTCTGCTTTGTATGTTGATGAGTGCATAAATCATTGCATTTCTGATGCATTTCACTTAGTCAAATTGATTAAGACTTTGTTAATGACTTAAATGATGTGTTTATTTTATCACTGAATAATAAATGATGAATCATCTTTACTTAAGATCAATGTGAGTTCTGAAGCTGTCTTGCATTTCTGTGTGATTGTGAGCTTAATTGACATTGAGTTCTTGAGAATAAAGTGCTTTGTCACTGCAGAGATTATTTGTTGAAAGAATTTTTTCATTAAATTTACTGTGAGCATAACTGATATTGCTGTTGCTGATGTTGAGATGCTGTCTGACTTTAATGAACTCAATCTGAGATATAAGTATGATGTCTTCAGTGAAAAAGTTATTGTGATTGATGTCAGAATGACAGTAAATGTTGAGATGATTGTGAGTTCTTCAGTAGTAGTTATAGTTGTAATGATGACAGTTATCTTTGCTGTTGAAGCTGTACATACAGATTTCTGAAACTTCATAATGAAATCTTGCTGAATATGTCAGAAGATCAGTCACTGTGTCATTATGATTTTCATCTTCTCATACTCTTTCTGTCAATGTGTGCAGTTCTGACTTCAAGCATTGTTGTTATAGCCACTAGAAGCACATGACTGCTTTTCACATCGGGCATGAATTATTCTTTCACCTTTGAGGCAAGGGCGCGTTTCCTGATTCAGCTTAGTGTTAACCTCCTGTCTTAACGAGAGACTATATAACTACACACATAGCTAGCTAGCAAGAAACAACCTTCTTACACACTCATAATTTGACATATTGACAATAGTCATTACAATTGTGAGAACTTCTGCATGCTGTACATTTTCAGTTAACTTTAAATGATGATGATTCTTTGTGAAGCATTTTTCACAGCATTGAGTGACAATGCATTGACTTTCATTGTGTTCATATGTTCAGCAGTTAAAGCACTGCTTGACTTTAGTGTTTCAGTCATACACTGTACAGTGTAACAGCTGTGAGACTCATTGTCTCAATGAATTTCTCATTATATTGCATTGTTTGCTTGTTCTGAAATGATCAGTTCAATCACAGCAAAGATTAACTTTTTGTTCTTGACAAAGCTCTGACTCAGTCAGTCAATATACACAATAGCTGCTGATTCAATTCAGATCTTCAGACAACTAAAGTTAACAATAAACAGAGTTTTCTTAATTCTGCTCTTCTTCTTCTCATCTTCAACATTCATAGTTTTGATTCTGACAGAGTTTATTATGACTTCATAAAAGTTCATATTGATCTGTGTCAGAGCTTCAAATATCTCTACTCACTTAATGAATTGCTTCAAAACTGTGAGATGATTCATGCTGTCTGTATGAATCTTTATGTTGCTGCTCTTCAGCTGTTGCATTATTAAGACTCAAGAATCAGTTCATGAGTCACTCACTATATACAGATGATTTAAGAACATCAATGAATTCTTTACTATAACATCATTGATTTATTTAAGAGTTAAGAGACTCTGAATGTCTCAAAGATGTTTAATGATCTCATGATCTGTGATCTTCACAGTAAGCTTGTGCATGATTGTGAAGCATTCAGACACATTCAAGATCAGCAATTTGAGTCTAACAGTCTTCATAGTTGTCAATGTTCTCATCATCAGCTCTTCAATGTTGTTATTGATGATGTTTATTGTGTTTGTTGTTGTTTTGATCTTCTGTGTGTCTTTCAAGACACATAGAAGACAGATCTGCAAGTCATTCATTGCTGACTGTGTCATTATCTTCATGTGAAGCTTCAAGTAGAAGTTGATGAGGTCAGCAAAGATAGACATTGGGATTGCTTTATTGTTGCACAATTTTGAGTGCAATAGAACTGTCTTGAGACTGTTTTTGAGTGTGTTTGCGTGCATGATTGCATTGTTGAGTCTGGTTTTGCTCAATTTTGGCCATTTTGACGCCATAACTTCAGATGATAAGGTCTGTTGAGTGTCAAAAGACTTCTAGGACTTGGATCTTAAACTTGTGAGTGGTTTTGAGCAAATTAATTGCGTTCTGCGTGGTGGATTTCAAAAATTCATTCCGCACAAGTGTGGTTGTGTGTCACTAATACACTACAATATGAGGTAATCTAGCTAGAGCAAGCGGGCCAAGATCGTCTGTTCAGCTTTGATAGGCAGCTGAAATCATGAAGTCCTCAGGATACAAGAACGGTATGTTTATCAAGGTAAGAAGCAGGAAACAAAGATCTGCTGCTACACAGACTTGACAATATACAAGTTCTAGAAGGGACAGGTGGCGAAAGCAAATGTATGAGTAAGGTGGGATTCAAATGCCTGACTGAATTAAAGTACTGATTATATCACATGTTCAGAAAGTAAGAAGTGCTCTCAGATTCATTGAACATAGATTACTATTACTGACTAGAGGCAATTCTCTGATGTTCTTGTGACACGGAACCCTGGTAATATCTGGCTATTTTGATGAGAAACATGTTGAAATTTAGGGCCTTCAGTAGAGCGTTTTCTGCAAGTGCGAAACTTGCACTTGTAATGTTGATGATCTTGAGCACTTCTTGAATCACATAATATGATCAGTCACGTGGCTCAAATAGCTTGATTGAACCCACTACAGCGGCGGCTACCTCAAATTCAGAAAGCTCCCTCTCTACTGCGTCTTCAAACATTCTTAGATAGACTTGTGAGCAGAGCAGGCTTTCAGAGGAATACCTGTTTCCTAAAGCAAGATGACTGTGTAAGTCGGCAGCGTACTCAGATCTGGACCAGCTAGCTAGAACTGTAGGGCGGCGAGGAAACATGGGCGTGGGGTGGGAGGTGGCTATTAAGATAGTAGATTGTCAATGTTTATATTATGCCTTCCACATGGCAGTGCTTACTACAATTCTAAACTTCTGTCATCGCAGGCGGTGTGTCTAAAATAAGCTTGTAAAAACCAGTAACTTGTGGGGTGGTGGAGGTGGCACAAGATTGGTTACACCACTGGTTCTATCCCCTTGTGGTGGTTTCACTGGATCATCAAGGTTTTCAGTCAAGACAAAATCATCTGGGCCTTTAATTCGCTCTGTTGCGGATGGCTGATGGTTCGGTATATAGTCTCGACCTGTTGATGAATAGATCCACCGTTTTCTACCCTTGATGAAGACGTAAACATTGACATTACAGAGTACCCCCAGCTGAAACGCTTTCTTGAACAAGCCATCGGTTCTCTTCCGCAAGGTAATGGATTGTTTTCGTTCGTCTTGAATTTCCCGGATCGGTATTTTACGTCTACTCATGTAAAAGTAGGTTGATGCACATGTTATCAAACCTCGCACCCAACCCACATATATATTAAGTTAGGTCAAGATCTATATGAAGAAGAGTAAGCTCCGCTTGATTACAATGCTCAAAAACACGCTCTCAGATGTTACGTTGCAACAGCGCGTGTAAGATGGCTAACCTCATTATAGTGGTCTCAGATAAAGCGTTCCTCTCCAACGGGTTTGATTGTAGCTGGTTTATCCGTGACCTTGAGTGGAGGTGGGGGCTTTAACGAGCTCTCGTCAAATTTGAAGCTAATGTGACGGGCTTGATAGGTGTTCACACGCTGCATCTGATGTCGGCGGGATAATCCCCAGCTCAGAAGGGCAAACCCGATCAGGAGAGCGATGAATGCGCCTACCGCCACCCATACCAGTGCCCACCATGGTATGGGAGGCTCCTGTACTACAGTAACAGCAGAAGGCGCTCGCTGTCCTGTGGGGTAATAGTATGTGAAGCTTTGTACTGACGACATGTTGTTGCTCATGAACTTGGAGAATCTCAGAACTTGAGATCACAGGTATATCTTGACGCTGGGTTGCGTTCCATTCAGTATGAAGAAAATCTTGCTCTGTTGAGGTAGTGTCTGTGGCTATGTGCAGGAAGGACAAAAATGTATAAGTGCAAAGAGTACTCACTTTCTTCTTCATTACTGCCCTCAGAAAGTCAAGTGCTATGGTTGTGTAAGGCTGTCAGCGTTCAATGAGTCAGCTTTATCCTGACAGTTTTGCAACAATATAAATTTAAGAGCAAGTGTACTTGAATTTCAATTCAGGCTTACATTGACCATGGACAATTTGTTTGATAACAGCTTTGACTTCTTTCTATCATCAGAAGATATCAAGACTAAATTTGAAGAACAGTATATGCACCCCTTTCTGCAGCCTCTTGACATTGTGCTGACTGCTTGACACAGTGATCAGGAGATCAAGATGCTAAAAGATGCTATAAAGCAGCTTACTTCTAATTATAATGAAATGTGCAACAACTATTACACGTGGTTAAGTAATCATAAACACAGCATAGGTGTAGATCACAATAAGACAGTTGATGTTCATACTATCTAAACGTTTCTTTTAAGTAATCAATATTCATTAACATAAATATATACAAGTATCTGACTGCCCTGACATTTACAGGTAAGGTTTCTACCATGTATATAATCTAAAATAATAAGTTGTAAACTTATCAGTTAGCTATTTAAATAAGAAAAACACTTGATAAAAGTATACACATAGATTATGATCTTTATTAAATGCTATATGTGCTTTAATTTCTAAATGTTAGCTTTTGACAAACAAGATTTACAGTTAAGTGTAGCTGTTTTCAGTCTGGGCAAAATGTAATCTTCATCTGAGAATCACTAGTGTTTAAAGCACAGTTTACAACAGAACTGTCATCAAAAGCATAGCTGTAAGCTTCTGAACAAGCTTCTTTGAAGATAAAGTTTATGGGTTGACAGGCTAAAGAACTATTGTATTTATCACAACAACAAGCAGATGGTGTGTTGTATAGAGCACAATCTGACTTGCATTGAGCAATCTGATGAAGGTCAGCAATACAGAAAGAGGTTATTTGCTTACTGTGACAAAATCAAGTATTTAGTGTAGGGCACATAATTGTATGATCTTTTCTATTTACACCAATCCACCCTGATGCATTGCAGCTTCTAGTGTAACATTTGCCTAGTTGCGCTTGACTTGAGCTCTGCGCATGAACTGAAAATGTAATCTTTACAGAATGTGTGTGCCCATTAACTGATAGAGAACACTTTGTCAGCATCATTAAAGTGCACCATGTGAATGCTCACTTATTTAAGCTTATATCATATGACATATTGTTGTTATGAACTGTCATTTCTGCTAGTGTTGTATTTTGAGATGAAGCATGAGCCTGGTTGCAACCAGAAAAACCACAATCATCAATCTGACACTGTGTGTCATCTTCACTGCAATCTGCTCTAGCCCATACTCACTCAGCTCAAGAAGGAGGAATTGTAAACTGAAATGATTGACTGTAGAGCAGTTTAGGCAGAGTGTTTAACAGTATGATTTTATTAGTAATCAGACTGATATCTGTAATGGCTGATCATAACTCTTCATAAGAGCAGAGGTTCTCAATGTGAACCTGAATGACAAACACTTGAGACATGAAGACAAGGAAGAAACAATAGAAGATATGCAGGTACATTTTCTGAGAGGAATACAGTATGACCATCTCACTATGAGAAGCCTTTCTGACCTTATAGGTCAATCATGCAGAATCATGAATAGAAACCTTATCACCAAATGTACATCTTACCTATGCCGCCTAGAAGAACAAAAATAGTCGCCGTTTTTTTTGAGATCTTGCGACACATATAACTTCAACTCAGGGAATGGTAATTTTTGACTTTAACATGGTTTGATCTGTCAATTTTATCTCGTCATTCACTGTACTTGCTACCTACATTTACATACAAGCGACCGCAGAGTCAGCCACCAACGGAGAACTTAGGGGTACATGCCTGAAGCAGGCTATTAATATTGCTGCTGATCAAGTCAGCAATTTCACAGTTTCATCATTCAGATGCACCAGGGCAGAGCTTCAGTTCTCTGACAGCAGCTTGAAATCACTTTCAGCAGTCCCTGCAGGCTGTTCCTTCTCTAACGCGCAATATTTCTTCTTCTTGTCATTGAGTAATGCTACTGTTGAGGATTCTCTCAATCTCACAGTGTTCTGTCAGGAGGCTGCTCCAGTATGCTTGACTATCAATGTGCAGGCACTGACAGTGAAAACCTCAGCGGCGAACAATGATTTCATGGTTGAGCTTTGCACTTTGTCACATAATCTCACAATATCAACTTGAAATAATTCTGCGCTCTCACAGCAGTCTCAGGGCACAACTGACTCCGAATTGATACTCTCAGTGACTGGCTCTGCTACATTCACACAAACCTCTTCAGAAGCATTCACCTCAGTCTTGTTGTCTAACTCAATCTCTCAAACTGCACAGACAACAGAAACCTCTTAAGAAGAGGCTGCTTTAAGCACTTTGTCTACACAACTGACTCAAACTTCTGTACTCATTATGCAGACTGACTCAACAATGAGATGATCATTGAGTAAAGGCTCTATATTTAATGCAATGTCTCTGCCTACTTCTGATTCAATCTCTCTGACAGGCAAGCCAACTCAGATAAATGAACATGCATTAAATAGCATTAATGAAACAAGCATACAGTCAATGACCATCTCTACTTCACTGTTCAACTCTGTGAACTCAACTCTAGGCTTCACCTCACAGCTTTCAGTCACAGCATCAACAGATGAAACAGTGTTAGCTTCTGAGAGCACATTCTTTTCAACTTCTTTCATCTCTGCTGCTCAGAGTGTCACATTCTGTCAGTGTTCTTGTTTCTGCCCAACAAGTCAATAACAAAAAAGTTCACAACTTACATCAAGAATAAAGTTCTTCTTGAACACAGATAGTCACAATGAGTGCTTCATTGAGAAAAGATGAACAATCAAAGAGAGCTGACAGTGAGTGAGAAGATAATCACATGTGTAAAACACTAGATCAATTACAACATCAGAATTCATATTATTATCATGCTACTTTTATTTAATGCAGAGTTCTGTAAGGTGTCTATGTAGACTGAATTGTGTATTGAAATTTGTGAGAGTAATTAAAGTAGAAAAAAACTGATTGAAAAAAATCAAGATTTTTAAAAAGATACAGTTCAAGTTATCTAAATTGTTGATTAATAAATTTAATTTTACACTAAACTAACTATAGCTATGTAAAACCTTTAAAGTCTACTCTGAAAAATCTTGATGAAATAAAAATCTAGACTGTTATAAAATGTTATTGAAAGAATTTGTGAACTGTTTATGATAGTAATCTTTTAGAAAGTCATCTCTGCTGTATAAAGTTATTATACAGCATAATGTTTATAGTAAAGAAAATTAAATCTCTCAATGCACTTATATATAGATTAAATGTTTATCTCATCAGCTAATAAAAGTTCTGATTTCTTAATGTCTCATTCTGATAATGTGTCTTTTAAGAACAACAACATAACATGAGCTGTTCTTTATCTGATCAGCTTAAAGTATATAGTTCTGCTTGATTGACAGTTTGCTTAGTGAATGATGTGCTGAGAAAATTTAACTGTTTAAGAAAAATATGTGCATTTAATGAAGTGTAGTGCTGTGTTAAACTTATAGTCTTATCACAGCTTACTCAGCAATGACTTATTAGTTAAGTAGTTTAATAGTCTTATATCTGCATCACAGCTTACTCTGCAATCACTTAGCTAGTATTTAGATAGTTACTTTAGTCTTACATTCACTCATTATTCACTTATTATATAGATTTCTCATGAGATCATGTATATTGAGTCTATTAACTACTATGATTATGACATGTTGTCTTAATATAAATGCTTAAGATATTAATGTCAGTGCTTTAAATGCATTGCTGTACACAGTTACTTTTTGCTAATTGCTCAGTGTAGAAAAAGACAAGTTCAACACAATTTATATAACATTGAATGATTTAAGTACAGTCTTAATCATGATCTGCTTTGTGTACTTTGTTTTGATAAATCTAGAAGAAAGTTTGAGTGCATTAACTTTCTGTAATGCAGATTAGATGACTTAAGTTAGATTAACATGTTTGTGTTATTATTTAAAGACATTTTTAAAGATAATTTTTAGATTTTTCACTCTGATTAATATCAGATTTCTTTTTTCTTTACTATACTTCACAATATACAGCATAATGATTGTCTTTCTTTCTGTGTTCACTATAACTAAATATTTATAATTGATTCTTAAGTTACAAAACATATTTCTCTTTAGAGTAACTGTTGAGTCAAATTAAAGTTAAGATTTCTGATCTGACTTAACTCATGAGTCAAGAATTTTGACTTTAGCTTAACTCATACTAAAGTTAAGATTGAGTTAGAGTCAGATTGAGTTATTTACACTAGTTAAAACTATCTTAATGACATCATTTCTCATGCTCATTTCTATTGCTCACATTATTTATGCACAATATATGCATATATACATGCATCATACATAAGATTATGCATATATATCTGAATTATACATGAATTTATACAAAACTAAAATTCATACATGACTTACATAATTCATGAGTTAAGCTAAAGTCAAGATCTTAACTCTAGCTTAACTCAATGAGTTAAAATTTCTGACTTAATCTGACTTAAGTGCAGATCAAATTAAGAAGATCATTAAGTTAGTTTAACTTAATGATCACTTTATTTCTCTTTACTTATTAAAGTTCACTGATCTGTTAATGATCTGTTTAATGTAGTAAACTATTAAAATTGTTATATATACATTTATTGAACAGAAAGATGTTAAGTTGTTGATATCATGACCTCTATTGAAATGACTGTTATTTTAACTAGAATGCAGAGTCTGCATTGACAGCATGACATTGTGTGAGCTGACTAAGCAGCGTCACGTGACACTGCAAGCTCTGACGCTAGATCAGAATAGAACTGAAGTTCTCTGTGAAGTCTTCTTATTTCAACAACATTTAAATCATCTAGACACACTTTGATTGATGATTTATTGTTCTTTCAGTTTAAGTTCTCTTAATAAAGCTTTCATTTAATTTACTTGTTTTGTGCAACATTACTTTATCTCATAATGTTAATAATGCTTTCTGAATCATTTTCATTACAGAGTTTATAAAGTACTGATTAACTTTAATCTTAGTTTATTTCATTTTGTTTCTGTTTAACTTTTTTAATATAACACTGTATTGTGACAGTGATGTAGTGAGATATTGTTAATTCAATGTATCTGTGAAAGATCTGACAGTTTTAAAGTAATAAAGATTACTGTAACAGTTTAAGAAAAGTTTTATGAGACTTTAATCTGATCTGATGATCACTTTACTTAAAATACTGTTATGTAGTCATGAAAGCAGTGTATTTTTGACCTTATATTTCTATTAAGTATTTTACATTTTTTAAATTCTTTAAGTTAACTTAACTGTTAAATTCTGAATCATAGTCTATTCATCAAGCTAAATATTTAGTGATGAAATCTTTTTTCTGTCTATCTGATTTTTTTAGTAGTTGCTCTATTTTTCATTCAGACTTTTCTTTTATCATGACTGCTTTTAATTAATTGAGTCTTTCTTAATGATAAGAGTTGTTTGTGAATGTTCACTCAAGATAAACAATCAAGATTATGTTTTAAATTCTTTAAATCAGTGACATTTTTAAATGATAAGCAAGACAGTTTATTCAGTCAAGAACTCAAGCATCTTAACTGATTCAACAAATTGTTGTTTAAGTTTCTTGTTTCTTTTATAGACTTAAGAGCAAATATTCTTAATGTAGTTATAGATTAATTATATCTTTTAATTTAAAGTAGCAAGATATATGTCTATAATCATAGTAGTGCTTTATGATCATGACTGCAAAGACTATTGCAATCTTTGCATCAATGTAAACTGATTTGTACTGATTTATTTGTGTCAGAGTCATAAGCTTAATGTTTTAATGATTGATTTAAATTTTATTTAAAACAGATTTCTTAACATACATTAAGTTTAGAGTTTCTCTGATACACATGTCAAAGAAAACTTAATTAAAACTGAGTTTCATAAAGGTATATTTCATTAAGTTATTTAACATCATCTGTAATTGTAATAGAACATTTAATTAGTTTTTTATATTCTTTAAGATTATAAGTCAGTATTGAATTGTAATTTTAATGAGTTGATGAATTGCTTTAAAGCTTTCATCAATTTTGAAAATGATAAGTACTTAAATACAGTAAATCAATCTTAAGCTGCTTAAATAGTGACTTTTATTGACTAAAGAGAAACTTTCAGTCTCAGTCTGATATTATTGCTTTAAATATTTCTTAATTTAACAGTGTTAATTAATATTGAACAGGAAGACGTCAAGTCATCAATATCATTGACCTTTATTGAAATGACTGTTGTTCTAACTAGGATGCAGAGTCTTCATCAACAGCATGACATTGTGTGGGCTGACTAAGCAGCATCACGTGACACGGTAAGCTCTGACGCTGGGTCAGAATAGGACTGAAATCCCCCGTGAAGCCCCCTTATTTCAACAATTAATTAAGAAGACTTATAGCTTAGTTTTCATCTGTCATAGTTTTGTAGTTAAATATAAGAATTATTGTCTTGCTAAATTTATCTGTTATTAATATGTTGATGTTGAATTGATTAAAAGACTTAAATGTTGATAAAACTAAAATAAAATTAATTGTAATTGTATAAAATAACTGTAACAGCATAATGATTGACTGCATAGCATCATATGACTTATATTGCAACATTTAATTGATTTAATGTGATGAAAAAGATTCATCAACACTTATATGTCAGGATTTTCATCATGGTATTAACTGACACCATGTGGTTTAATTCTCATGAATCTAGATCATGTAAGTGCAGAAGGGCTAGTCATAGCAAGCATTTAGTGATTAGTCATAGATGAAGAAGATTATAAGAGGTGGTGAGCATACATAAAAGAAAAACAGACATTCATTTCAGTTTCTGAACAGTCAATCAGTTTGTGTATACAGTTTAGATGTCAGATATCTTGTTTTTTTAGTTAGTGAAATATACACAAGTTGTTCTCAGTATTTCAGACAGTCATTGCAGTTCTGTTCATTCAGTTTTGACAGTTCAGTGCACTCAGATTTCTAGTTCTTGTCTTTACAGTGATTATTTAGACAGCTCAGCATAGTCATTCATTCTGTACAATTCATCATCAGTCAGCTACATTCAGTTACAAATTTCATGACATCTTCACAGCAAAACAACAGTGACCCATCTCTTCTATCTATTTTGACATGTTTTATCTCTACTATTAGAAAGAACAACAAACTCAAGTTATTTTCTTCACACTAACATTTTAAGACAATATCTTATATACTCATGAAGATGTTTGAATAAATTATAAATATAAAAGATATTTGTGAGTCTCTCATGTTGTATATGCATAGCTGAGATAATCTGTTTCATTGTGATCAAGTTTAAAAATTTTGTTATACAAAACTAAGAATACACATAGTCTCAGATTCTTCTTAAAATTCTTGTAATAGATCAGCTCATCTTTAATTTCACATAACAATTTAATGATATCTTTATCTAAAAATATATTTTTATTGAACTTTTTCATTATTCTTTGTCATCTATGATTAACTTTATAGTCTCTCTTGATTCTATCTTAAAAATCTTGTAATATTTTCATTAAAGCTTCAGCATAAAAACCTCAAGAAAGGGGCAATATGCTATTAGTCCTATCCTATGTCATTATCTGTTAGCACAGATTATCTAATGTTTCCGTGCAGGAAGGGTAATGATTGCTCTTCAATGTGAAATCTGTGTAATTCAATGCACAATTATCTAGACTAGTGAGATTGAAAGATATAACCCCACGGCTGTCCCATATCAAGTCGTTGTACAGCGAAGGATACTGTCAAGTCAGATCCTACTTCAGCGCCACACTCGTCGAAGATCAAAGAGTCTCAAAAGAGGGGCCTGAAGCTGTCGGGCAGATTGACAAATGCTGTGAATCAGACAGAACAACTCTGCCAGTGCTGGAAGTTGCCTTGAGAGCTGTAGTCTTTGTTGTTGATACCTCGAGCGGCGCTGTGCCTGAGACTGCCGTCAGGCCGGCAACTGTTATGGTTACCTCAAAAAGGGCCAGTAAAGTCGTCTAACGCGGATGCAGATGCACCATACGCAGGTCGAGGCCGAATTATGAAGATAAGGATCAGAGTGGTCCAATCCATAGTCTAGGTGACATCAGTGCAAGCCCTCATAGCATGAGGCGGAGACCTACTCGGTAAAAAACTCAAGAGTATGATCAATACCTTCAGACTTCCGTTCGCAGTCGTGCTGATATTAGAAGCAAGGGATTGTTGACTTTCTTGTGTCGGCAATGAATCTATAAAGGAAGATTGCTGGTGGATCCTCCCCGAACATGATCACTCAAGTATTTTCTTGATTGAACACAAGAGTATATCATCTAGATGTGAGAGAAAATGAATGACTCTTCACATGAG
>JAABUP010008491.1_pt1 | contig 13087 bp, 17 predicted proteins | sample 5559201 | NCBI WGS metagenome assembly JAABUP01 (sample SAMN10711887, study PRJNA513373) | rock metagenome | isolation source: Antarctica rocks | place: Antarctica | reverse complement strand
TTGCAGACTTTATGACTTTGTGTGAACCAAATGCATGTGGTGGTTTCCTTAGGGAATGCTTTGCATGTAGGAAGCAAATCTTGTCTGTATGAATTCACTGAACAGAACTTCTTGTCTGTAAGGTCCCAGTTGCCCCCCAGGACATTAAATACATTGATTGATTGCTTGATTGATAGTGCTTGTGCCTGGAGTGACTGCACCGTTGCACGTCAAATGCACAGCTGCTCATGTCAAATGCAAGCAACGCTTTGGTGTGCGTTGATGCATAAATGATTGTGTCAGGCATTTTGATTTGAGAAGCCACAGGTATCAGATGCCAAGGATTTTGAGTAATTGACCATTAAAAATACCATGACTCTCACAGGTATCAGTGCTGTGAGGCATAAATAAGATTACATCTATAGTCATATCTCAGGTAAGCTTGTGTTTGGAATCTTTTTGGCCCATTTGACTTGAAAAACATTCAACACCAATTATACTCTGCTGTGCCTTTACTTGACACCCTAATCTTTTGATGTGCCTTTACTTGACACCCTAACCTTTTGATGACAGGAGCTGTTGTCTCCACACTGAGTACCTTAGTATCCATCGGCCTTGTCTGCCCGTTCAAAATCTTTGTTTGCTGATTGGATTGCTTTGTAAAAAAGGAACCCTGCAACATGAGGCCATCAATTGTCATAAAGCATGAAATGCACAACACTGCTTCAGCTGTGGATGGAGCAGACTTGAGGGACCATCATGGAGATGCCAGACCTGCTGTGGGGTATCCTGACACACCAAAGAAACCCAAAATGACAGTCCATAGAGGATTGTCAGGGCCCAATACACCAAAGATGGGGTTTTTGTTAGCCAGCTCAAACCAGGAGCCAGTCTGCAGGCAAAAGGTTGGTCATCATGCATAAGCTGTCGGCTGCATCGACTCAAATGCTGCATACAATGGTCATGCCATGGAACTCAGTCTTACCGCCGCTATTGCCACAATTGCTGAACCTAGGAGGAAAACACCAAAGGGTAGGTCTTTCTCTTCCATTGATGCTAATTCCCTCTCCTTCTCTTTGCGAGCCCAAGGTGGTAGCTCACCCTCCTCCTTCACGCCACATTGTATATGGTTGCAGCCCTCAAACAAAGTGACTACAGCCTGTCAACTTGAGTCTCAAGCAAGCTCGCAACCTGTGCAGCGCAGACTTTGTGGGACGCAAGACGTCTACGTTGGTGTACTCGCTGTATCTGACATCTGTTGAGCAGTTTGGCGCTGACAGGCTTAAAAGCTAAAGATCGAGGAAGAGGCAATGCTTGGTACATGCAACACGCAGGAGTTGTGTTGCAACCCATTTGTTTGCAATGCACTTGCTGCATGGCGATAAGGCCGACTTTGAGGCAGGAACAGCGGTCGCTTGCGGAGTCAATATGTCGCTGCAGCTCGAAGTCAACGTCAGCTTGACAACTTGATGGGCAATTTTGACCAAGACATCCCGTTCATGTGCACCGCCGTATAGTCAGATTTCGCGGAGCTGCGGATGAACCTGGCAATCACGACACGGCATTCACCTGCGACTCGCACTCTAGTTGGCCCCTCAGTGGTCTCGGGGCTTCTTGATCGGCCTGAGTCTTGTGGACAAACTGTCTAACACTTTGAGCTCGATGCATGTTTCCCTCGGCAGTGATCGACTCGCCTTGAACTCGCGCGCCTGTACATCCACTCTGCGGTGCACCGGCCCTGTGAGGTCTTCTGACAGGCCAGCACGTTGGAACTGTTGCACGTGCTCGGCTGCGGCGAGTATCTCCGGCACAGGTGACGAGGAGCCACAGCTGGTTGGCTTTGGTTGCATAGGACAGGCGACACGAGCTGCCAAGCATGCCTACAGACTTACGCTGAGTCAAGCTCAACGATTTCAAGCATTGCAGTTGACCGATAGACAAACATCACACCATAGCGGAGGATCTGCTTCAGGGAAAGTCAGGTATAACCTGGGCAGACTATTTGCCAGAGTGGCTATCCAGAGAAGCAAAGTCATGCACACATAACTCACTGAAGTTGTTGTGTCTGTTGCACTTCAGAGGTCCAAGACCTCTCAGCCAGCTCTGCCTGTTACTTGGTGCTGTAATGTTACCTGGCAGAGGGTTTGCGGACCTTGGCCAAAATTATGTCTTCATGGCAGGCTTCTGGGGGTGGTTCTTAGCGCAAAGCTGCAAGGTGCACATAGCTACCTGCACTGTTGCTGAACTGCTAAGCTTTGACAATGCAGTAATCTGACGTAATGAGCTGCTGCAGATCTTCACCAAGAGGTGGCGCAAAGGAGTTTGGGACTTGAAAGCTATTGTTGACTCTGGTGGGATGCCATCTTCACACTCAGCTCTCTGCTCGGTGAGGCATCTTTGTACATCACAATATGCATGTGTTATGGCCTCTGTGAACCACACCCAGCAGTGCTCCTATGCCACCTGTCCTGCATTCATCCTGCCTGCAGTCTCAGCTGGTAGGCTTTGATGAGGCAGCAGTGTTGTGCAGGCTATAACAACTGCAACAGCAATGGAGTTTGGCTTGGGGAGCTCTTTGTTTGCAGTCAGCCTTGCCTTCAGTTCAATAGTGATGTATGATGCAGCTGGTGTCAGACGCCATGCAGGTACAGGTCTTGCTGTTTCATTGGATGTCCTGTGTTGCAGTGCTGTTCATGCAAGGGCTGCCAGCTAATGTACATCATGACAAGCATAAGAACTGTTGTGACATGTCTGCAGGCAAACAAGCAGAAGTGCTGAACATTTTGCTTGAAGATTTGCTTGAAGGTCATGCCGTCAGTGAGACCAAGTTGAAGGAGGTGCTTGGACACACGCCCATTCAGGTGCTGACTCTGGTCTGTTCACTGCATGTTGCGCCTGTGTCATTTCCCTATGAGTTCAAAGCAGTTATTGCCTCGTTGCTTGTCAATGGCGCACGTCGCTTCACATTGCAACCATTCAGAATCTCAGAATGCCTGCAGGTTGGCGTCGGCGCGCTTTTGGGGTTATTAGTTGGGCTCTTCTTTCCAATCCCTCCAGTTATATCAGTGGTCTGAAGTCAGCAATTTGTCCCTTGGCAAGACATGTTGCACACTTCCTGTCAGCAGTGTTCAGAGTGGAGCTCAGGCAGATAATACGCCCTTGAGCACATTCGGGTTGTTGACGATAGGGTTTTGGCATAACTACTTGACCATCACCACAGCAAGGCAACAGCAAGACATTCACTCAGATTGCCTGTTGTAGCTCACAGCCTACAGTTTTCCTTAGAAGTAGCTTGTCGCAGTTCAGATGACATGAGTGTGAGGCAACACAGGCTGACTCATGACTCACGTCAATTATTGAGTTCAACTAATTACAACACGGCTGTTCATCAGCCTGAATAGTTGCCTGTCAGTGCTCAGTACACATACAGAATAGGCCACATATGTATGTTTTTATATAGGCCAGGACCAGGTGCTGCAAATGCAAAAAAGACATGTGTCATCTATCTTTCGGTACTTTATAGGCGCAGCTGACGAGCAAACATGCGCTGTTAAGCACAGCAACTCAACGCATCCCTGCTGTACACCTGCTGCACTTCCACTCAATAAGGTAGCACCCCTTCAAGCATGTACTGTGTCAGCAGTACATGCTGGCAGCCAACAACATATACTGCCCCTCTTGAATGTCATGCACCCACAAGCATTTAGTAAGCTACAGAGCACAAGGCTTCCGCTGGAGCAGCCAACGCCTCTGTCTCCTTCCCTCAGCGTCTGCCAGCAGTTGCAGTGCTGCCAGTGGTGCTCTTTAATGGGCCTACACACACAATCACATATCAGCAAATCACAAACAGGTCATTGATTTGCCCAACAGCACAATGCTGCTGCAGCTATGATACCAGCATGCCGTCATTTATCCTGCAACTGCAATAATTGACAGCTTTGTAGGCATCATTTGATCACCATTCAGCCTCATGCGTACGGCAGCACATTGCAAGTGTTACATAGACCTAAAGTTGCAACGGCGTACTGTGCAATGCGGCGTTGCAACTTCAGGTCTATGAAACACTTGCAGCAACAAGCTTTCTACCATGACACCAACAACAAAGCATACGATGTGCGTACCTGGCACACAGTTACTGACAGCAGGGTTTGAGAGCATGGTCTGAAGTGCACCATCAGCAGCTGGCTCAATGATGCTGCTCCAGGTTGACTCGTTGACCAGAACCTGATTGGTGTCAGGGGGGCCTGCAATATAGCTGAACTCCCAGAAAGCTGCCCCTGCAACATCGCGGCAATTGTGTAAACGACACCACACACACATTCATGTTTAGCAGTAAACTGTGCTGTGACAGCATACAATTGCTATGCAATTTGGCAAATCTACCATTGCTTTACAAACGTATTTGATCCACAGTTTGACTTCCCAATGGGCAGCCAGGTGTAAGCAAATGCAAGCAAAAATCTGACGACTAAGTGAATGCATGCCACACACAGCATGGGGAAGTCATTTCTGTGACACAACAGCTCCACCAATGTTAGACAAACTAAACAGCCTGGTCCTAATGACTCGCTGCTTGAATTCAGCATACCCTTAAAGATGCCATCTGCCTTCAAATTGCTGTTCAGCATGTTGTACACAGCAGTGAAGACTGGGTCTCTGACAGTGCTGATGGTGGTTGGATCACGAGCATTGATGGACTTGCCAAACTCCTCAACGATGAAGGGCTTTCCCAGTGACTGTGCGTTGGCAATGTGAGAAGTCAACCACGCAGTGGTGAAGCTTACAGGGTCTGTCACCTGCACATCATCATGGACAGACGTCAGAGACAATCCTTCATATGGTGATTTGTTATGTGCCTGCATCTACCTGATGCAGCTTGCGCCTGATGGCTTCATGTCTACAACTGTGACATTGAGAGGCTGTCTGTGCAATTCCAAATGCAAGCGAGACTGTGCCGCACTAATAATGTCTACTACCAGAGACTGAGCACCTTGCAGCTGCATGAATGTTGCCAAAAAAAAAGACACTGGCATACTCTCTCTTGGGCATATGTTGAAGCATACAGACATACACACAGAAGCTTCAACTCAGCTATGCTGTGACACCACGATGCCTACTGTGCTTTCGAAGTAATTGCATGCCAAAACACCCCACTGCAAATGCAGCCACAGCTGAAACCTGACAGGCAGCAGCGTCAGGCTCACCGTCCAGAGGTCAGGCCAGATGTGGACACCAGCAAAGTCAATGGTGGCTGGGGCCATGTTCTGGGTGAAGTTCTGCCCTGTCAGGGAGCACCATGTGCCACTGCCTAGGGAAAACATTCATTTATTGGTTATTACAAACTCTAGCATGCCCAGCATGAACAATACCCCATAACACTCAATGCACACATGGACGCTGTGCTTGTGTTGCCACTATTCTTTTCTCTGCAAAAATCCTCTCCAAAGGAAAAGCAGCAAATGAAGCTCATGCACATAGTCCAGATGCGTGCACAAATACTCATGCATACTGAATCATGTGCCTGAGCCTCGTTTGTTGCTTTCTGGTTCCAGGCAAAGCTTCTGAGAAAACAGCAGTGACAGGCAAGGCTTCTGCTGAGGAAACACCAGTGACAAGGTCCACGTGCAAGAAAGGCACACAAGCTGCAAGTTTCAAAGCATTGCATACAGGCTTCGTGAATCTGCTGACACAATGCCTGCAATAAAATCAGGCATGTGCCAACATCTACACAATCTTGTCAGGACTTGAGGTGTGCTCAGACCTGGAGAAGGGTTGGAGCCCAAGTCTGGAGAACCTGGTCCGTAAAACCCTTCTTCGCCCACAGTCACCAGGTGGTTGGGGTCTGCTGCCTTCACAAATGCGCTCACCTCCTCAATCCAGGCCTGGAGATGAGAGTAACAAGATGGGTGTGTTGAAGGCTGCACGTCCCTTCAGTAAAATGCATATTGTGCCCAAGGCAGCTCTTGCGCATGTGTTACTGCCTGATGTGGTTGCCTTGTACGCAGTGCTTGTGCCTTGATGGCAGGCGCCAGCAACTTGTCATGAAGCTACTGGGCATGATCATCATGCAGCAGCATGACAAACATGTACACAGCTGCAAGCAGCAGCAGCAGCAGCAGCAGCAGCAGCAGCAGCAGCAGCAGCAGCAGCAGCAGCAGCAGCGTGATCATCATGCAGCAGCATGACAAACATGTACACAGCTGCTAGCAGCAGCAGGAAGGTGCATGCAATCACCAGACCCTCAAGTGGAAGTGGGCAATCAAGCTCAGGTTGATCCAAACTAACAGCAACACATAGCAAGATGCATGGGAGAGTCAAGCATGCTCTGTGAACCAATACAAATCAAACTCACTTATACTGAGCAAGACAAGAGCCAATACCTGTACAGAGCCGGTGAATGCTGGGTCACAGGTAGCATTGGGTGCACTGGTGTTGCAGCCATCACGCAGCTCATTGATCAGGTCCCAGGCAAAGATAGCGGGCTCATCCTTGTACTGGCGACCATTGAGAGTGTTGGTGCGGTTCACAATGGCAGTCACATGGTTCTTGTAGAGCTGGATGATTGCTGGGTCAGTGAAGAAGTCCCCAGTGGCCATTGAATGGCCCCACTCAACGTACTGGAAGAGGCCATCTTGGAAATGCCAGTTGTCTGTGAAGGGAAGGATGAGCTTGATGCCTGCTTCACTGGCATCATTGATGATCTTGTCCAAGCCTTGGAAAGCAACTTCGTTGTATACACCTGCAATGACAAGCATGCTTTGAACATATGTTCTGAAAAGCGTATGGACATATAGCCATGAGGACACAGTCTGTTATAGTTTGCTTTTGCAAAGCTTACCCGCGAAGGTATATATATTGCACAGCTGAGCAACCGTGAATGAACAAGCTAGGCCTTGCACACAGAACAGATGGTAGAACAGAGCCTCACCTGGTGCAGTTTGCAGAACAAAATCGTCAGAATCGTCTGCACTTCCAGCCAAGGTGCGGATGACAGTGATGTTGCTGGCTTGAGCTGTCGCAAACAGGTACTGGATAAGGTCTCGGCCTCCAAGGTAAGCTGTGTTGTCCGGGTGTAGCTGATTTGACGCAGCCTCTAGCGTCAACCACCTGCACCGACGAGGTACGTGCTTCAATTTTGTACAAGATTGCGGCAAGACAAGCAAGCGAAGCACGAAACGAGATAGTCAAGAGTCTGTCGGGACTTCTTACGAGTTGCCTCTAACAAAGAAGAACTCCTGCAAGCAGCGGGGATTGGTTCAGTCAAATCATGGCTGACTACTCATAGTCTGGACATGGCCCGGGCTGACAGGACTATCATACCTTGCAGTTAGCGTCCACAAACTTGTTGCCTTGGACAGTGATGAACCCCGTGTCACCGAAAGGATTAGTTGGGGTTCCGGCGGGGGCCTCTACAGCTGCCGTTGGTGCTTGAGCTGGTGCCTGGGCGGGGGCTGTCGTTACATTGGTTTCTGTACCTGGTGCCAACACCGGAGGTACTGCTACAGGTGCAGCAGGTGCTGCGCTTGTCGTTGAGACAGCAAGGAACACTACCGCCAAGGCAACAGGCACAAGGGAGGAGGACAAGTGCTGGCTAGCCCGAAGCATGATGCAATGACGGGAACCGGCGGTCGTGAGCAAGGCCGCTTGCCGCTGGGTGTGCAACAAGTATAAGCCTGCTGCCTTGCAGGGTATGAATGGAGCTGTTAACAACGTTGCTGGCAGGGCTCTGATAGCACTTGCCACGTATGACAGGGAGCGCTGCTGCAGCCCGACATAGGCGCTGATGACTTGCTGAGGCGGCTATTTAGTCCACCTAGCCAAGGGGATTTGGCATGAACTTGATGTGTTAGTCAAGATTGTGGTAAGAAAGTGCCTTGTCACCTTCCGCGTTTTCTTCAAGCCCTGCGTTAGACGAAACAGGAAGCTGCGCGAACACGCGCTTTTCGCTGGTGTTTATAGATCAGGTAATTGACTGCTGATCTACGAAGGCTGAAATGCAATTAAGTGCTGAGTCAGCACTGTATTATGAACATTGCTTGATGACCATCAACCAGAAGACTACGCTGCAATCACACAGTAGCCAGCAAAGTCGATAGCAGCCTACGTTGGCGCAACTCAGCAGGTAACATGAGTTGATGCAACACAAATTCACGCAAGCAGAAACATTCATCTGATTTACATTTTGCCATTTGAAACCGTTTTAGTCGTCCAGTCTGTCTGCATTTGGCTTCATTGGCTATTATGCACAGACAGCAGCCATCGATTGGTGTTGCAAAAGGTGATTCAGTCGGTAGTCAGCAAGGTACTGATATATCAAGGTAGATCCCACAATCGCAACTGAATTAAAGTGGAGGTGACCAAGCATGCGCACACTTGTTGTAACTGTGGCCAAGATGGCTGAAGCAGTCCTTTATCGAGTAACATAAGACATAACACACAAGGTGTTAAATTTACGCATCATCAGCCGCTGTTGTCACCACCTTGTCTTGAGACCCAACCTATGTATATCCCAATTGAACAGCTGCTGACCCTCCACTACTGGGAGCTGTCGGGGGAACCCAACACTAGCTCCAAATCGAGCTTCAGCGTTTGCTCCAAGAGCTAGCACCCTCTCATTAAACTCTACGCCTGATGGCCCAACATGAATCCCAGATCCAGCCTTGTTGTCCAGCCTGTTCACCATCAGACAACAAGATGATGTACAACTTAAACTTGAGACAAAACCTAAGTGACACTACACCATGAATACAGCGGAATACAGGTGCATACAGTGGAAGCAAGTCCTGATTGCAAGCAAGCTCCAAGAGTCATCTTCTGGTGTGGCATCAATGTGTGGCATTTGCTGCACAACAATCTTTATTTCATGGCACACACACGCACGCACAGCAAGACCTTGACTCAGCTGGGCATGTGCCTGAACTAACCTGACAAGTAGGCGGGCTGGAGGCTCTAGAGCACGATCCAGATCTTCTAGTGGACAATCATATACCACTCTCAAAGCCAGGCCTGTGTTGCCCAGTGGAAACCTCTTATGTAGCTTCAGCATAGGCCGCGGCAACAACTGCAACAGTCAGAAGAGCCATGCTCATGCACAGTGACAGTGCTGTGACTCACAAGGTGTGTCAGAGCATACACTCTCATGCTATCTCTCACTACATGGAATTGTTTTCATCATCGTGCGTCATTTGACACAGCTATCCAATGCATCTGAACAGTGGGACATGAGGCAGGCAAGATAATCATGCAAGAGCATTGTCATACCTTGATGGAAAGAAAGTCCTTAATCTTCACCCGACACTGCACAGGCAGACATGGGGAAGCGGTCAGAGTGCCTGAGTGCTCAACACATGCCACACCACACAGGAACTATTGCAGGATTTGAGTAGCTAGAAGCAAGAAAGCTCATTATGTTGTCACATGCACAAGCAACAGATTGCATGTGAGCATACACATTCCTTGATGAGTCATGTGAGACTGTCCATGGTGCAATGTTGCTACTGCCAGTTGGGCATAGTTTGCTGCAGTAAATTAATGTAGGCCATTTAGTTGTCCATGATCAGAAACATGTTGTGCAATCTGTTTCTCTGCTTATGCAACTTTGACATTGCCGCACGCATTGGGTGGAATTTGCTCATGCAGGCAGCACATGCATTGCAATTGGCATGCAACTTACAATCGGCTGCATCGCTGCTCTGTCAAGCTCAAAGGAGGCCCCAATGCCAAAGTTGAACAGTGGAGCATCTCGCACAGGTCTAATTGAGGCTGACAGGCGGTCGCCAACATTGTGCAAAGCAGCCTGAACATCACCTGCAGCATTGTCCGTGCAGTTGACACCCTGCACAGATGCCTATCTACAGCACAACAGGCAAGGCCACAGCCTGGTTGTCCTTGGTATGCTCACAGCATACCTTAATGCCAGTAGTGCCTAGCTGATTATTCACTTGCTGCTGACAGTGCTGCACCTCATTATCAAAGCAAAGACAGCCGAGCATTGACTGAGGACATGCATAAGCCTTTCCCGCAACAATTGCATGGTGTGCCTTGGTGTGAGCCCAACTTGACAGTGAGCATGGCGTAAATGATGGTATGCAGAGCTCACCGGCTGTCAGGGTTGCATTGCCTTGGACCTTTTGGTCCACAACCTGATCATAGGGATTTCCTGGCTGGCGATAACGCTTGGGCCCTCTGTTGGGGCCTCCCCACTCTACACATCTAAGAACCTTGCACCGTGCACCTGTCAAAGCGTGAATATGGTTAAGCTGCAGCAGTTGACTGTAGTCATGCTGTAAATAATGTGCTGCAGCATCAGACAGGGATGTCGACATGTACCTGATAGGGCACTGCCAAGGACGCCTGGATTTTCTGCTGCGTAACCATCACCATACGCACCACGAGGCCTGGCATTTGATGTCATAAAGGGGTTGCGCCTGCCATAAAGCATGCAAAATTGAGCATCAGAACAGCCGCACATCTGTCCAGCCTGTTGACTGCACAATATTAGGACCCACAGACAGGCTTCCTCTAGACAGTACCTGCCCACAGTAGGTGCTGCTGGGTTAGTTGGAGCATCTTCCCCGTATGTGGTACGAAGTAGACTGTCTCCAGCATGTCCCCCAGGCAGTCTGCGCCATTTTCGAATATATCGAGTCCTTTCACGTACGTTGTTTTGACGGCATGCACAGTCGGCATGCCTTGCTAGCAAGTAGTAGTTGGTTTACATCCATGCCTTGCATTTGCTTATAGCTTACGTGGGACGCCGCAAATCGATGCTCGCTATGCCTTTGGTTTTTCGCCAGGCTTCCAAGCCTATCCAGTATCCCTGCAACAGATCAGTGAGCCTTCGCTAGCGATTGGAGCCTCACGCGACAAGGGCTTGCTTTCGTACACTGACCAAAGGTGCAGTATCTTGATTGTATTGATCTTGCGGAGGGGACCGTCCGAAGGGCGGTGCTAAGCCTTGCTGACCGCGAGGCTCGTAGCCATGACCGGAACGAGACTCCCTGTAAGGTTCTGGATAGTGTATTGGCTCCCGGTAAGCATCTCTTGCTGGCATACTTGGTTCAGTAGGAGATACAGAACGGCTTGGACTCTGCCCCATGCGGGAACGCCGGGAGTCAAACGATGATGAAGATCTTGACCGTACATGTCCCTGCTGACATTTGACATGCAGCAGCTGAAGCCAAAGTGGCTGTCAGCAAATCTGCAATTTTGCAGATTGCTTTCCGTTCAGCTCATGTGCCGGTCCTTCAACCATCAGTCCTGGCAGGAATGACACACAGTGTACAAGCGTGATACTGCTGAGCAACAAGCTTGCAAATGCTTGATCCGGCCTCATCAGCAATGCCTCATTAAACGTTCTGAGACAAGGGTTCAACACATGCTCTGCCTCAGTCAGAGATGCATATGGTACACGTTTCGTGACATCAAGCAGGTACCATGGCACTGGTGCACCCATGCTGTCCCCTTCACAAAATCATTTTGACCTGCTGAGCACGCCAAATAATATTCGTGCGACAATCTAAGCCGGTGCAACAAGGGAGCTGTAGCATTCACATGCACACAGGATTTGTGTGCAGATGTTTGATGTGTGCTTGACGAAATTGATGACTGACGGAGGCCGTGGCCCACGTGAGCTCCAGCTGGCAAGAAAGCCGATCGGGCCCAGCTAATTGATCGCTGAGACGCTTGCATTCCCTGTTGCTTTCCTGCCAATCATTTGGTCAGCGACCTGCGGTAGCTTCGCCATTCCCTCCAACTTGCTGTTTCTCAAATTTGCAGCGGCGACCCTCACGCACGGTAGCAAATATGGACTCTAGATCGCCAACAACGAACGGTAGTGCGAACAAACCATATAGTGACAGAGGCTATTCAATGGAGGAAGCCGCCATTGTAGACAAAGCAAAAAGGACGCACAAGGAGACTACTCAGTCTGCGGCGCGAGCAGCCAAGGTCAGCTATCCTCGCTTGTGGATGTCAACTTGCTACCTAACGCCAGGCATCACAACGGTTACTGACACACAGCGCATGCTTTACTCATGTAGACAGCGGAGCAGACCAGAGAGATTGCTGCAAACACTCTTGATGCCCTTCACCAACAGGGACAAAAGCTTGAGGTGGTGGAAAGAGACCTGTATGAGGTGTGCTCTTTTGGGTTAATCCATAGTATCTGCATGGATTATGCATATGCTACAGTTTTGTTATCTCACAGGTTTGTTGTCATTTTTACCTGTCACACATGCATTGCACTGAAACAGATGTGCAACTTCAATCATGCTGGAGAAGACATACATGCAGTTACAAACATTTTTTTGCATGACTTCTGCAGCTGTTCTGTCTTTGCAGATCGATGCTGATGTGGTGGAGGCAAAGGGCATTTTGAAGTACATGCGGCGGTGTTGCCTCTTCTTCCTGTGTTCTTGCTGTTGTGAGTGTGATCCCAACGCTCAGCGGGATGAGACTAGGAAAGCACGAGTCAAGCAGTAAGTCGCAACATGCCTCACCTGAAAGTGCGTGTTTGTGAGTGCTCTGTCCCTGAAGGCAGCTCAGCCTTGTGTACAATAAGCCATCTCAAAGTGCAGCCTATGGTGCGGCATGGTGTAGTTTATTACAGCACGTTGTTTGTCCATCATTTTGTGAGAACCATTGCTCTGCAGTCAAAGCTCAGGTCAAACGTGCATTTCTGTAGGCGGCAGAATGCAAGGAAGGAAGAGAAAGAGATGTATGAGATGGCCAAGAAGACAAGGCAGGAAGATGCAGGCGCTGACAGAAGCAGCAACAGAGCAGACAAGCCAGTAAGCATTTTGATGCTGTCAATGTTTAATTTGGCATTCGTGCTTGCTCACAGCTCACCGGGTGTTGCTTTCCAGAAAAACTGCTTGCCAAACATGCCCACATACACTGCTTTGACTTGTACCATGTTGCACAGGGCACTGTGTAATATGAGTGTCATAGGCGTTGTTGCATCATCAGGACGTAAAGTCAGATTCACATGTGCAGATGTCTGAGGAGCAAGCAAGGTCAGAGTTGCTTTCATCAACTCAGCGCCTACGAGCCAACATTGACCCAGAAAAGCATCACATTGGCGATCAACTGGCAGGTATGTCACTGC
>JAABUP010008490.1_pt1 | contig 13087 bp, 11 predicted proteins | sample 5559201 | NCBI WGS metagenome assembly JAABUP01 (sample SAMN10711887, study PRJNA513373) | rock metagenome | isolation source: Antarctica rocks | place: Antarctica | reverse complement strand
CAAGCAAATGCAAGTCTGTGATGGTAAAGGTGAGTATGCCGTTTCGAGAAGTGACCCGAGGCAGTGACCCCATGAAAGCAATACAGGGTAATAGGACACACGGCCACCCGACGCACGGAGGGGTGAACCGAGCTGATGCAGGAAGTGAAAACTGTCCCCACCTCAGTTGGTCCCAACCTCAGTCAGCACGGATGGTGCAGATCAGCTCACATACGTTTCCTGGGTAGATTGGATCTCAGATACACTTTCCCAAGGATACACTAATTTGCAGAGCTTGGTAAAATGCCTGGATCCTAGAGGTGTTGCACCAGATACACTATGCAGTCAAGCAAGGCTGTGTTCTTAAAATGGTTGTCTCAACATAATATAGTTGGTTCAATGCAAACTCATAGCAAGGCTGAGCTGATGGCTCAACTGATCAGCAGACTTTACTTCATGTGATGGTTTTCTCCTGATCATCACTCATTAGTGAGTAATTCCAGTAATACAAATGAGACCTATTGCAGCATTTTTTAAATAAAAACTGCAGAGGCAAACATAAGTCATCAAGATCAAGGCATTCAGTGAAGCAAAGACGACTTTACGTAGAGGAATCAGGTATGCCCCTTATTTCAAGCTTTCCCAAGCTTGCTCCCTTCCCTCTTGCAGGCAATGCATCATCAGGTGTGAGGCATCAAGTGAAACGATGCTGCCAAAGTCTGACATGTGAGGCGGCGTACAACATAGTGCCCTGCAGCAACTGCAACAGACTGCACAAGGCAACACAAACTTGCTAACCAGAAAAGCTCATATGTTTGGCCTGTCTGCATTACAAAAAGCACAATCATGTATTGTTTGCCAGCGTAGTCCTACAGGAAAGGAGACTCCTTCCTTTGCATAATGTTGTAGCCTACTACAAAAACAGCAATCGCCATGCATCTCAATACTTGCATGTCTTTGATGAAATGTCAATGTAAATCAGCACAAACTGCGCTGGGTGGCAGTTGCCATAGGTGCCAAGGAAGTGTCTCAAAATCAACCACAAGCCTGGTATCTCAGAAAGTATTGAACGTCTAAGCATGTTGATTGTACTCAAATGTACAACATACTGAGCTACAGAAGAGCACACAATCATCAAATAAAATAAAATTCACCTTCACAAAAATCCTCATGTTAGAGCTATTGTTGAACATGTTAATTGGCACCTGCAAATGACCTCATCATCTCTTTGCCATACAGTGCCTTGGTGTCTTGCAGGATGGCTTTGACTTCCTTGCTATTCTGCACGTTGCTGTGCAACACAGGCTTCTGGTCAGGCACCCTGACTCGCAGATTGGGAGCTTGCTCACATTTGCCTAAACACTTGCAAGGCACTACATCAAGCTCAGCACCAGCTGTCTTCTTGATGTAATCAAGCAGCTTCTCACTGCCTTCTTCTTGGCAGCTGCCGCCTTGACAGACAGATATGACTGCAGCTGGGGCAGCTGCTGTTGATGCCATGGGAACCGCTGAGGCAAGCTGACCACCTTGCATAAAGTCACTACCAAACTCGCTTCCATCAACTGTAGTGTCCCCACCAACCATTCCCACAGTGGCATGGTTTAGCTCTGCTTCAGGCTCAACAGTGAAGCCTGTTGAGATCATCGAGTCTTTCTCCTTGGTCAAAGCTTTTGCTGCCTTCTCAGCGGCCTTCCTTTCCTTCTTGAGGGCCTTTTCAGCTGCCTTGCGTTCCTTTTTGAGGGCCTTCTCAGCAGCTTTAACCTCTGATTTGCTGTCGATGACTTCCATATGCTGTGCCAGCTGTTGCACTTGCTCGGTCAAGCCTTTGACCTCCTCAAACACCTCTTTGACAATGTCTTGAGAGAAATCTGTGGTCTGCAGCTTGCCCGCGATATCTGCCAGCTTGACTTGTCGATTCTGCAGAGCCGTGTTGACTTGCTGCGGAACGGACGGCGACTTGCTTTGTGAGCTGCTGGTTGCTTGAGATGCAACTCTTGTTCGGTGCTGAGCTACTCGGGTGACATGGCATACTAGACTGCCGCCGTGCACCGCGGGAACCATACGCGCACAATGACCAGATCTGTGCATTTTGAAGGCGTCCAAGTATTGGACGTTGTGGTTGCTGGAGGTAACAGGAGCTTCACTGCAGGTGTTCTCGCACGTTCGAACTCTTCTTCTTCCAAAGGTTAAAACCCAATTTCTGGGTGTATTTGAAGCCACCGTGATGAGAAGTTCTGGAAATCAACGTCTTCCAGTTTATGAGCCTCCCTAGTCAATTCCACCGGTCTCATGCTGCCATAGGTTTACTTGACGTTGAGCAGGATGCCAGACTGTCAGAAATATGTTAGCAGGAACACTGCATTGTGCACTGTCATGTGAAGAGGCTGGTTCCGGTTGACAATTGCTCAGGTACATATAGATTGTCTCTCATGCTTTAGCCAGAGTGTGTATCCAACACATGCGTGCTTCATAGGCAGCGATGATTGAACGCAATAACAAAGCTAAAGCCTGTGCTGCACTGAAGCAAGACTGCATGTTACAATGTTGACAACTAACATTGTAAGGCTATAAACAGCTTCTCAAAATCCGATCCAATTGGCAGAAACAGCTGCCATGTGTGCTTACAGAAATGTTTTCACTTAGTGCAAAACCTATTGTGCCTTGGTCAGGCGTAATAAAGGTGAAGCCATAAGCAGGGCTGCATATTTGCTCATGACCAAGGTAATGGCAACTATGGTGAGCCAGCTTGAGTGACTCAAGAGTATAGAGCCACATGCACCAAAGACTTCAGGTTGAGCTTAAACAACTGAGATTGCCAGCTGGCGCATTTCACTTTTTGGATCAGCTTTTTCCGCCCATGCTCACATCAGTAGCAATTCAGCATAAAACTCTCAGTTGAGCTGGTCTGTGGTTGCTCTCTTAATTTGCAAGAGATGAGAACAGACATCTACTTGCATTGCACTGTGGTGCAGCAGGTATGCCTTGAGCTTGACATGGTTGAGATCTTCTCCAGCATTGCTGCCTGCTCTTGAGCACAATGTCTCCGTGGGCCTCAGATGACCAAAACATGAGCCAAGCTGCAACGCAAGCAAGCACTGTCCTGTCCAGGGCAGCAGCTGCGTCTCATGACCATGCATGCCTCAAATGCAGCATATATTTTTGTGTCTATGTCCTGTCGGACTTCTTGCGCATGCCGTTAAGCTGCCTGTCTATCTCCTCCTGTTGCTCTGATGTCAGTGACATCAGCAACTTGCCAATGTAGCCCTCTTGTCTCTTTCTTCCCTGCAATCACACCTTTGTGTGAGAGCCTTGCCGGTCAGCTATATGCCAGCCTCGCTGGTGAGCTGATTGCTTCACCCACAGACCCTCACAGGTGCAAGCGGGTTTGTTTGCTATATACATGCCTGATTGGTGGGAGTGATGCCCTTGGCTGTGGAAATTGCTTCCAGTAGTTCTGCATCTGTCTCAAGAACAGGAGACACAGCTTGAAGCTGGCGTGGGCCTAGCTTAACCAGCTCTCTTGCTAAGCTTCTAAGGTGCTCGGCTGTAACACAATGTGCATGCTCGAACGTCGAGCTAGAAGAAGTTGACACACGGAGCAGCAAAAAGTAGAGTTGTTTATTCACCTTTTCGTTTGGAGGAGGATTTACTAGGTTTGAGGACCTCACTGGTCAATCGATCATCAGACCACAGTGCAGCAATAGCTGGTGGTGGTCTAGAACCCACACGGTGCCGGCCTGGTGTTGCTGTGGACAGCAAGCGGCAGTTGAAGGCACGGAGCATCTTGTTACTAACACCGCCGCCGGCTGATCGCATCGCGCAGTGTCATTTGCGAGTCTGGGTGAGGCAAGTAGGACTGTTGCAACCCCGCATGTGCAAAACCTCACCGCTTCAAGCTATCGCCATGGTGTTGCAGTTTGACTGGCTTGGAAGAAGAGCAGTAGAATAAGTGTGTGCTAGGATCAATCTGCCCTGCATGAGCGAACAGTCCAAATGCAGAAGCTCGACAGTCTGTGCACAGGGATGAGAGATGCAAGATAACCCTTCTTTCAATTGCTACATCCGACACACTCAGAGTATGGCATTTGGGTTTCGATCCTGGGTCACAAGTATACACATGCAAGCTCATAATTTTGTACGTACTGTATTCAGCTTTGGATGTTTTCACAAGCAAGGCACTTAATACATTCCTCAATGAGGAAGTGTGCCTTGCTACTATTCGCTCAAGGTAGCACTCGAGCCTAGCCCTAGGCAACCAGTGAGTCTTGTAACAAGTACTGGAGCAAATCTTTGCTGGACTACTGACTGAGACACATCATTGTGACAAAAGCAGCCAAACAGCTGGGTGAACAAGAGATTTTCAGCCTTGAGCAAGACTTGAACTGTGAGATCTGCGCTGAGCAACAATTTTCAACAGCTCGTTGCAGTGGTCTGCTAGGTGCTGTCCTTCCCTTTCCAAGCCCTTATTCGACTCTGTGTAGAACTCCTACAAAGGCATACCATCCAGTTGTGCCCGTCAAAGCTGTCAGTATAGTTACTGCTGACATATGATTGGAGATGCAACTGTGTGAGACAGCAGCATTGCATACTCAAACTTCGTCACGCTTTGGAGCTCACAATGCCAGTGTACAAAGGCACCAAGGTATTGTCAATACAGCAAGGTTAATTCTTACCTTGCTGTGGAGAGCTTCAGCACGCAAATCAGTCACATCTGCTTGTGCAGCTTTCAATTTGACCTGGCACTGACTGAGTTGCTGCTCCAGAACTGCTGCATGTGGCCGCAGTTGTGTCAATTCAGCCTCCAGCTTTTTGTGAGCAGTCTCGGCAGTGCCAATGCGCGCCTGCAAGGATGCATGACATTGTGTTCAGCTGTGTGGGCTGATTTAGTAATGACAATGACCAATAGTCTGCATATGCCTAAGCAGAGACTGCCATGAGGCCAGCAACCAGTGTGACAGGATGTTGCTCACACATTGGGAGAGCTACCAGACGTATTGTCTTACACGAGAAACTATGACTCTGACATGAAAATTGTCTTGTCACGTTGAAGGCTTGTGGGGTGCATATGGCTTGAGCCTGCAGTGATGTGCAGCAGCACTGATGATGCGTAGTCACATGGTCACCTGAGCAGTCTGCAGGTGATGTTCTGCTGCCTGAGTGGCAGCCTGCTGAGCCTGCACTGCTTTGCTGCTCTGCTCACGCTCCTCGCCTGCTCTCCTTCTTACCTCTGCCAAAACACTTACCCCTTCACTCACCTTCTCCTCTGCCACCTGCAATTCCCGCCCTAATGCTTTCACATGTGTGTGGCATGCATGAGCTGGAAACTGGCTCCAGCATTGAGCAGTAGGGTCAGAACAGCAGCACTTAAGTAAGTGAGGCACAAACATGCAGGGCTGAGCAAGAGGCAAGCACTGGAATGTCTGCAAGGCACTATCCATGCAGGAGCAACCTGTCGAGTACCTCCAGAGATTTGGTGAGTCGGGTGACGTTGGCATGCAGGTGGGCATTGGTGTCCTGCAGCATGCGCCATTCCTCCCTCAGGCTGTGCAGGGCAGCACGTGACTCGGCGTCTGCCTTCTCCCAGTCAAGGCGCTCCTGCCGCAGCGTACTGCGCGCCTTCACTGCATCTGCTTCAGCCGCCTTTGATGCTTCCTCCCTGCATTGCATTGAATGCCGCACTGACTCAAATCTTGCACAAGGCTCAGCTTGGGGACTGGGCATTTGAGTTCAAAAGGAACAGTTCTTGTTGGCATGTCATATCAGGTTGAGGCTGGCAGGTGTAGTACAAACATGCAGCCATGCTGACAGACATGAGGCACTGCAGCTAGGCTCAAGCCAGGCCTGCAAGAACGCAAGACAGCCACACTGCATGAGAGTGAATGTTCAGCCATCACATCAAGCAGTTGAAAGAAACACAATACCACAGCTTGCAATTGGCCCCTTTACTTTCTGAATGACAGGAGCGTTGCAGAGTGAGCAATGCGTGCAGCAAGGGCTGATACCACTGCATGCAGCAAGGATTGTTGGTGACGCATACAGTAAGGGCTTTTACAGGTACATGCCTTTCAGTGACAAGCCTTGCGAAGTCATCCCGCTGCCGTAATACGCCGGACAGCTGCCGCTGCAGGTCTCCATTTGTGGCCACAGCTGCAGCTGCTCTGCTGCTGGCATCAGCAGTGGCTGCCTCTGCAGATTGCAACTGCTGCAATCGCTCTTCGCTCACACGTCGGAATTGCGTACACTGGTGTGTGCTTGTTGTACAGCGCAGCTCTGCTGCAGCGACCTGCATTTGCAACGTCTGACATGAGGTGTGACGCTCATGAAGAGGCTCATGAACACCAATGCCCCTTGGCTGCTCCCTATCAAAGTATGGGGATTGGGGATTAGCTGCAGATGGGACAGGAGAGACGCAGCAATGCAGCAGACAACGCCCAGAAGCACATCACCGAGTAATAGGACGAGTCAGCTCATTGATAAAGCCAGCTTGAGCTTAGTACTATTGTATATGATGTGTTCCATTTCCATACATGGTCAGCTCATATGACTGAGTATGTCTGGCCACGAAGGCACCCATCAACACCTGCTTTGCAAGTTGCTGCCGCTGCTCTTCAGGCTGTCAGGTTTTTTGACGTTTTGTCAGCTTTGTGCAGACAGCATACTGTGACCCACCTCTGCATGAAGTCAAGTCACTTCAGCTTCTAAATCTCGCCTCTGTCGCAACTGGATGTCCTCTGTGGCAAGCCTTTCAGTCAAAGCTGCCTTAGCCCGTGCCAGATCACCCTCCAGCCTGCTGACTGTGGCTGACATAGCTGCAGCATCATTGAAGGCACAGCCCCCATACAGCGCCGCAGCTGAGGCTGGTAGCATTGCACATGCACCACTCACATTCCTGCATGCCACAGCCTCTCCAATGCTACTGACGCATATTCAGACTGGTTGATGACTGACTGCAGCAAACCTGCACCAACCTAATATGCAAGCAAGCGTGCTTTCAGAAAGACTTAGCAAGGCAGTACATGTCTTAATCAGCACTGCCTCACACAAGAACAGCAGAAGTTGTATGTTTGAAGCATGCACCACATTCCAGAAGCTGCACAGCACACCTGTCAGCCGCAGCTTGAGGCAGTGCTGCATTGCTCTGAGCATGAAGTGGTGGCAAGGCAGCCGTTGCCTCCCTGCTTGGCTGCACAGCCTGACAAGCTGGCACCTGAGCAGTGGCCACCGCTCCTGCAGGAGCCAGGGCATGTTGCCGCTTGCTTGCAGGGCCTGCATCTGTGCTGCCTCTTGCCCGGCTGCGCTTGGCACTGCGCCAGCAACTTGCCTCACACCTGCTGCCAGCACAACATTTCAACCATTGGAACCAGCCTGTTATTGCTGCAGACCCCACAGCCCAGCAAGATGTGGAAGATATGTTTCAAGACTGCCACAGCCATAGACTTCTGCTGATTGCTCAGGACTGCTTGTAATGCAGCATGCATCAATCGCAGTATTTCTTGATAAGATATGAGATGTTGCACTGCTCAAACTTGCTGCCCTACAGGCACTGCAGTATTGCATGCTCTGACAGGATCCCAGCTGCTGTGACTCTGCTTGGCATAGAAGTTATGGGCAGGCCAGAATGACACCTTGCAGGCGGGTCTTCTACAGCTATGTCCAGACTGTGTGGCTGCACAGGGCGCTGCCTTGCATCGGCCTCTGTCACAACACTCAGCGGCAGGCTCCACACATCAGAAGGAAAAGACTGCCCCACGCCGTAACCACCAAGGATGTACAGGCTGTCATTGCAGACAGTCATGCCTTGTGCCGTCCGACCTGCAAGGCCATGCGATGCTGTTGAGTACTGTCTGTTGCAGCCAAGTTAGGCAGTGCAATGCTGGACAACAGCATGAATGCAAGCAGCATGAAAACAAGAGAGCTAGAAGCTTTGAGGAGTACAGGAAGGCTGCCTCAGGCAAGGGCACAGTCTGGATGTCTTGAAGGCAGCACTAGACCTATGCCACGTTTCTCTGGACACCTAGGCTGTAGACAAGCAAGCAAGGCTGCATGCACATGTGCAGATCACTGATCATGAGTCATGCAGCTCAGGCAAATATCATGTACACGTAGTGATAGTGATTGCAATGGGTTGCCAACCATGACAGGTAGCAAAACAGATAAAGAGTGCCAAACATGGTTTGCCTTTTGGTAAGAATAAGTCAAAGAGCGCTACTGTTTTTGACATTCGTTGCATGTCTGGTATATACAATACTTGCACTTCTGTGGATAGTGTAGCAGACAGATCACACACTGCACTATGCATGCAGCAAAGCAAAAGCACATGTCTTCATGCTGACAATCTGCAAGGGGTGTCACACCTGGCTGGAAAGGAGACACTGACAGGCGGCGCCAAGAAAGCTGCCCATTGGAAGCCTGCTTCAGCACACTGGTGTCATTCATTCGCACCTTGCCCTGCCCTGTCCCGCCACAGATGACCAATTGATTCCCTCCAATTACAATCCCTCTGTGACTTGACCTTGCTGGGAAGGTGCCGGACACAGCACCAGGAGACATCCATTGATTGGTTGCCACATCATACATGCATAGCAGTTCATCGCGCGTAAGCAAGGTGTTTTGGGTTGTGCGCCCCCCAACAACAAAACACTTGTTCCCCATTGTGTTGAAGGTGTGATAGGCCCTGGCTGTTGGGAGGGTGCCGAGGGGCTGGACTCGCTCCACTGTCAACCTGTGTCAACAAAGCTGTCATGATGGAATTAGTTTGTCGAGATAGCAGGCATTTGTGCCGCAAGCGCTATAGCAGGTAAGTAAGCACAGTGTGATCATGTAAGGTAGCCCTTGAATTGATCAATGATATGCTGCATATTGTAAGCCATTCCTTCAGACCAGCATGGATTCTGCGTTAAACATTGAGGTCCATCAGGCTCTCTGCATAGTTTGTGCTGAGGGCACGCCATGAATGAGCGCAGACGTTGCTTGTGCAAGACCTACGTGTCAAGTCTCAGGAGGGCAAGGTCATTCAGCCATGCTAAGTCATCAGACCGTGATGCCCTGTCAAAGCCCCAGCCGCCAAACAGCAACAGGGCATTTGCAAGCTTTGGGTGGCTTGTACAACCATGTGCAGAGCGCTGTAACAGCTTGGTGTCACCCCTGCAAACACTGACGCGCACTCACCAAGCAGACTACAGGAGCACAGCCAAAAGTCTACATTGTCTGTGATTCACTGTCATTGTGACCTGTCAATATGCATACTACCGACGACGCAATGCTTGACTTGCCTGAATGCAACTGTGCGCCACTTCAGGGTCTTGGTATTCAGCACATGCACTTGTGCAGATGAGTGCTTGTCGTCGGCGCCCCCGATGACCCATATGTCAGCGCCGATGAGAGTGGCTGAGTGAAAAATGCAAAAGCCGCTAAAATCCTAAACCCTACAACCTATCAAACAAGCCTAACAAAATTGGTGCAAAGCAGACGCTTTTGTGCCACAACTTTCATCGCCATTGCGAGTAAGCCCATTGTCCCTCTCTGATAACTTTCTACGTGATGCAGCGCCACTCAAATCGCGTTACCACGTGCGGCGGTGTTAGGTTCATGTGCCATCACGAAGTTGACGTAAACCTGCAGGCACCCGGCAGCACGGGATGCCTTTCCACAGGTCTGCACGTGCGAAGGCGTGATATGAGGATACTTGAAGCTCAGTGCCTGACGACGATGTTGCCAGCCCTCACCTCTGACACACTATTGACCAGCTTCTTGCAAAGCAATCACTCTCAGTAGGTTTTACGGGTAGGCTCGACTGCCTGCTTTGCCTGTCGCTCGACCCTGTTCACTGACCCGGACACTTTGCGCTTGCAAGATTTGGAATGCTGCAGATCGTTAAGTGATGTGTTTCAAGTCACGGCAGCATAGCACACAGCAAGAGTGCTCCTGTGCCATTTCTGCTGCGCATGCGGAAGTAGCATATGCATATGCATAGCTAGGCAACGTGGTGTACCGTACTGCAGTGTTGACGCTCTGCGGTTGTTGTCCGCAGCAGTTCCACGATGACGCCCCCAGAGACAGTCTGAACAACGCGATTGACCCGGCAGACGTCAGCCGCAAAAACTACCTAGACAAGATCGACCGGTACGTACAGAAGGTCGAAGCGTTCGAATTTTCCCCGCGGCAAGCCGACGTTAAAGGACTCAGGTGCGACATTGTTTTGCTTGTTCTCATTGCAAGTGTGAGTACGGCCGACCAAATGACGAGCTTTCGTGAAGGCACTCTGGCCCACAAGGCAAGGTTGAGCCTCTGACCGTGATTGATGACCCAGCTGACTGGAAGGCTACTGACTGGGAGGTGAGGTGACCTGTTTCATTCTTACCTTCTGGTGATGCTGATTGCAAAGTCGAAGTGCAAGGTGAAGCTACTTGGCTGTCCAGCTTCCGTAGAGGCACTTGCCCTTCTTTTCTTTCTAAAATGCTTTCATAATGCTGTACATGTACTGCATCCTATAGTGAACCCTTTTCATGACCTCACAGCGGTAATGCACTCTGTATTGCACCTGAACAGTCTGAAAGTGAATCAGGATCATCTGCTCAGCAGCAGACTGCGCACACTGCAGCTGTCATGACCAATGCAGGGCCGTGAGGAAGAGTACACATATCATTTCACCAAAGAGGATGTGGCGGAGCTTTCATCTGCTGTGAGCAAGGTCAAGCACTCTGGTGTTTCCTCTGAGCAAGAAATACTTCAGGTCAGTCAAATTGCAGAAGACTGCACCTGATTCCTATGCCACGCATGTGTTGGGTCTGACCTCGCATTGGTGGCATTTGTGTGAGTTGATGCAGCCCAACTAGCCTTGATTACATGATCCATGTTGTGCGGTCCTGTGTGAGCTGGATTAAAAGTGTGAGCTGGATTAAAAGTGCATATTGAAAATTACACAATGCTAGTGCAAATTGTTGCGCTCAGAGCAAGCCAATGTTAGCACAAGTCAGACTGCAAACCTGGGATACGTACTATCCTGCAAGCATGCATATTGACATTGCCGTAGAACACCTGACATTCCTGCAATACCAGTGCAGCTGACCAGAGACCAGTTTCCTCTACCCAAGCTTGCACCAAAGCTGGTTGCAGTTGGGAAGGAGGTCAATGCTGGCAGGGGCTTCAAACTTGTCAGGTAATTTGCGTAAAGCCATTCTTACAGACATCAACACCGAGCCCAGATGCAATAGACAGTGTCAGCAGCTACACATGTACATCTCAATCCGTATCTTGCATATGATTGCTTGAGCCCTCATGAGCCCTCATGAGCCCACAGCCCTGGCATATGCCGTTACAAGTTGCGTCATCCATGCAGCAGATTGGAAGCGTGGCAAGCTTCCTGGCTGCGTATATCCAACATGTGTTGAACGTATGTCGCATTCACAGTTTAGACTCAATGCATACACTTGCAAAGGAAACTCATACAGTGCTGTCTTGCAGAGGCTTCCCAGTGCAGCAGTACCATGAGGACCGGCTGGGATTGGTTCTGGCCTTTTGGGGACTGGGATTGCACCTGGGACGGCCACTCATATCCCAGACTGACTACTTGGAGGATGGAACAATCTTTGGGTCTGTGCTCAACCATGTGACTGATGGCAGATGGACAAACGGTGAGCACTATCACAGTAGTCAATCAAAGCTGCTGTCAATCACATAGCTGCAGCTTGAAATGCCTTAGCACTGGTCTTTGACTCTATTCTTGTTGACTGTCCTGTGGCAACCCTTACTCTGTGCATCATGCTGATATTTCACTTACTGGGTAGCTGTTGCGCAACACGCTGCATCTGAAGGGTATGTCTGTTCAATGGTGGTGGGCAGGGTTTGCAAGCTATGCATATCATGACAGTGTCAGTGTATAGCATATCAGCTGCTATCTGAGTATCAGGTCAGGACATAAATTCCCAAAGCGACATTTGCTATCTGGTCCATGCAGCTTACAAGCAGAAGCAACAGCAAGAAGGCATGTCTGGTACTGACCGGTCAACTTCTACCAGAAAGGTAGACAAGTCTCGCCTGGCCTTCCACACTGATCAAGGGGCCACAGACCTGATTGCTCTGTTGTCCATCAGCGCAGCCCCACAAGGGGGGGAAAGCAAGTGGGTGTCAGCTGTTGCCATCCACAATGAGCTGTTGCGCAGAGGCAGACAGGTAACATGCCTCTCATTGGTTGAGCTGTCTGTGTCCTGTCTGTGTCCAAATTGTTATGCCTACAGCCCAAATCATGTCAGCATAGGAACCTGTTATCATCACAGCTAAAGCCACGTTCCTGTTTCACTGAATGGCAGAGCCATAATGAGCGTCATCACAGTTGTGAATTCTGTGTCTGCACGCACATGCCATGCATGTTCTTGATGGGGAACCCATTGAAGTATAGCTACTGTCTGTCATTAGCAGTCAATTCTGTCTCTTATGGTCTGCTGCACCTGTTGCAAGAGCTTTATGTCAATGACATACAGTACTGGCAGTAGCCCACCACACATTTCCCAAATTTGCCCTAGACCCCTGCCCCACCCATTTTAACCCCCCTAATTTGACCTCCCCCCGCCCAGCTTGCCACAAATTTGTCTGAAAGTTCTTGCAAGGACTCTGCTCACCAAACTGGACTGCTGCAGCTCATCTCTTCTCAATATTGCTGTTTATTGTCTATTTTGCAAGACAACTGAATGTGGTAGGCCCAGCATCAGGACTCAGATTTCAGACTCAAAGTATGCTCAGACTCAGAGTATGCGTGCAGGATCTGGTTGAGGAACTGAGCAAGGAGAAGACATGGTACACTCCCAAGAAGGTCTCCCAGCAAGCCTATGAGCGCAGTGCTGACGGCTCCTTTGCGGGCTATGAAGAAGAGGTATGCGGCATTTGCAGCCGGTATTTCATGGTCTGTCAATGGTCAGAAACACGCAGCTGCAATGTGTGTCACCCTGGTAGCCAGCCTTGCTCTGCCTCTTGTGCGGCATTGCAAGCGTGAAGGTTGCTGTACATGCTTTGCAGAAGAGGCCTTGCCTTACTGTCGAGCTGTATCGGCCTAGGCTAGAGTCAGCAGCACCCCTGAACTCACATGTATGACCCCTTTTCCCCTCTATACTAC
>JAABUP010008489.1_pt1 | contig 13089 bp, 22 predicted proteins | sample 5559201 | NCBI WGS metagenome assembly JAABUP01 (sample SAMN10711887, study PRJNA513373) | rock metagenome | isolation source: Antarctica rocks | place: Antarctica | reverse complement strand
GATACATGGCTATGCAGAGCGGACCTTGCAGCCGAAGGTGTATCTCGCATACATATGGGAAAGCAATTGTTTTATTGAGTTCATCATACGTGCATGAGGTCACGTTTCAGAGCTCAAGGAAACTCGATACGCAAAAGTACAACGAAGGCAGTAAATAAGGCCGCTATGCAGGGTGCTTTGACGCGACCGGAGAAATTGTAGGCTGTGAGATGTCTGAGATGAAGATCTGTCGGATATCCGAAAATGGACAGATCAGGCGATTTTGTCGCGATTCCGCTGAATTGCATAATATCGGATGGAATATGAATGGAAATTGTCAAACGGAAATGAATTTGGAGAAAGAAAATAGAGGTTGAGCCTAGGTATAACGTCGTACCCGCAGAGTAAATATTCTCCTTCGTCTCTCTATTCGCACGTATCAAGCGGCATCCCAGATGCCACGTTCAATTACATCCTCGCCAAGGGTATCCGTTAGAATTGATCTGTAGGCACGGTCAGTGTATGAGCCTAGTTTAAAGTCGGTGTTCAATGCACAATGATGCAGTGGCGGAAGAGGCGAGCCACGAGTCGGGGGGACACGGAAAGCGTACCCAAAGTCATGCTCATTGAGACATCCGTGTTTTCCACCATTTTCGTAAATTCCTCAAAGCTGATTTTCCCATCACGATCCGTATCCGCCTCCATGATTGTTTTATCTACGATCTATCGACGGCCATCTCAACGTCAGCCTGTTTCTTTCCGTTTCTACCGTTTGCGACTTCGAATCCCCCTCAATGGTATTTCTCATTCCAGCATCACTTTTATTTCTCTGCTCGTCCATCGGATATGGCATAGACGCACCTGCTGCAGTTGTTGATCCTTCAAATTACTTCCCACCATCATCTTCAGTACAATGAAGAGCTCTCCATTGCTTATGTACCCATCCCGATCAATGTCGTATACTTTGAACGCGAAATGGAGCTTTTCTTCTTTGTTGCCCTTGGAGCTGAATGCGCTCAGACCTGAGACAAACTCTTGGAAATCAACATCGCCGCCACCGTCTTCGTCGAATATCGCAATCATACTATCAAGGTAGAAAGACACATCAGTCTGATGGTCTTGGGGGTTGGGAGGATGGATCTGGGAGGGTGGAGGTGGAGATATACCGAGTAGCAAGGGGATTCGAGGAGACCTGAGGGAGGGAGAGGAATTCGTCGCGTTCTATCGTTCCTGAATTGTCCTGCAGGGGTGATAAATTCGAGGACTCGAGTAGCAATCCAGACGGAGCGCACCTTATCTAATTTCATGAACCTCTTTCGCAGTCTATCGACTTCATCCCGGTCAACTGGTCGCAAAAGGATTGTCGTTAACACTATGGGGTTTCAGTTTGCGTGCTGAGCGCTTACAATTGGAACCTTCTATGATGTTATCTAGGAACTGGCTGGTCGAGCCTGTTGTTCTTCGACGAGCGTCAAGCAAGGCAGCATTGTTTGGTTCTGCCGTTTCGGTGGACATTGTGGCAGGTGTCGTGTTCAGCACATCACGATATCATCTGTGTCATGAGTTTGGGTCGTGAAGGAACAACACTGTATCGTGGGCAGTAGAATAATGTGTTGGATGTCGTTGCACCAGATCCTGGAGCTAAGTGAGGCAGGCGTGGTAAGAGGGGCAATTTGAATGGATGTGGTTAGGCCTCCCGCCATTAAGCGTCATTGCTGGGCTTGCCCTAACAACAACCCCTAATCATCGACCCCGCCGTTCCCTCGGGCGCAATATCACTGAGGCCGATCAATGAGAAACCACGAGGAATTTCATCAACACCACGACCCAACATTAGGAATTCCATCACAAGATGACGTGAAACCTTCATAATGATTCTTCCAACATCTGCTTTCATCAAAAAGTCGTCGGAAGAGCGCTTTTCCACCTCCCAAACGCCTTCCCAATGACACGAAGTCAGGCTTTTAGGCAACGCAAGCTTAATTATCGCCAGGCACTTTCTATCCTCAGAGACGACCAGATCGAGGACTTTGAGGATGAAATCCAACGGAACGTTCAAAAAATCGATACTGGTGTCGAGCAAGGTGAACAAAATGTGCGTGCAACCTCGTTTTCCTTTGTACCTTTGTTGTTCTTGCACTCCCCTTCGCTTCATTCTAACTTTCCGCCTCTCGTTGCCTTGCACCCCCAATCATGACACGTGACCTGATACCACCACACAGGAACACCATCTGCAAGCTGCCCTTTCGGCATCTCAGGCTGCTGCCGTCGGTGGTAAAGTCGCTCAGATATACATTCCCACCCCAGATGCAGTGCAGAGCTCAGTCCAATATGACAAACTTTATCCTCTCACGTATTCGGAGCCGGCCACGTACGTCCGCTTCTCTTCTACCGTGGAAGACTGTGCCGGGTGTCCATATGACATGGACGAGGAGGATGATGCTTTTCTTCAGTCCATGAACAAGAAGAGAAATGCGTCGACGCAATGCTCCGAAAACCAGTTCGAAGAGGTAATGAATTGCTTTGAGGAAACCGCGCAAGTGAAGCAGCCGTACGCAGCAGTAGACAGCCCACCTGTACTTTCCTATGAGGAGATCGAAAGTTCCATGGATGATTACCTTGAGGATCACACAAGGCCGTTCACCAAAGACATATATGAACACTGGAAAGCCCGCAGACTCCTAGCGAGCAACAAACCATTAGTGGAAGGTCTTAAGGTAAAATGCTCGCCCCAAATTTCCTCGATAGATGCTGATCCCTTCAAGCTCGAGACTGGTGCTGACACTGATGATGCTGATCCATATGTCTGCTTCCGAAGGCGAGAAGTTCGACAGATTCGGAAAACTCGTGGTAGGGATGCGCATAGCGCCGAGAAGCTCAAAAAGCTCCGTAAAGAGCTTGAAGAGGCTCGGGAGATCCTGGCTATGATAAGACAAAGGGAAACCACAAAACGAGAACTACTTGCAGTAGATCGTCAACTGTTCGAGCAACGGACTAACCTTCGACAAGTCAAGCTGAACCTGCCCGATCCGTACAAGGAAGGGGATGAGGACATCTTGATCAACCAGAAGGTGAAGGCGTCTCTGACAATGCTGCGAAGTCGTTTGGTGCTGACACGTTGAATAGCCAAAGAAGAAGCCCTTGGAGAATAATCGCGGGCCCGGCGGTCCTCTGAACTTACCACGAAGGTCGGATGGTAGACCCGCAGATGCTGATCTGACCCTTCTATCGGACCTCTTGGCCGAACAGGAGAGACAGATGTCAGAGCAGATTGACTTGAAGATCGCTCAACATCAGCAATGGAACCTTGGGTACGTAGATTTGACGAAAGCGCCTTTGACGCCTCCATTGGAGACAGATGTCGGATCGACTTTTCGTACCGCAACAACGGAATACTTACCTACACCCCCTGCATCGGTTTCTTCGGGGCATACTGGTGACGTTGCGACTGACATCGGGGCCTTGAACATCGATAAAACAGATTCGGTAGCCGTCCGCTATGCTTCTCCATCGTACGATGGACCCTGTCATAGTCAGCCCTCATTCAGGCGTAGATACGGTCGAGGGGGCCGCCTCTGGATTGATCGTAGAGGGATGCGGTTATCATCAAAACATACAATCTCTCCTCCCATCTCGGATGGATTCAAATTTGATGACGACGACGATGACGAAGACCAGGTACAGGTGTACTTGCACGATCCCTTCGATGCAGAGAGTCTGCAATTTCGAGCGAAGATATTTCCTCCGCAATTATCACACGCGCAAATGCAAAAGCGTGCACAACTGGAAGCACAGGCGGCCAACCAGGCCTCGACCAGGCCGTCTCGTCAACCTGGACCGGATTGAGCGATGAACAAGCCAGCTATTGCAAACAGTGATACCCCGTTTAGCATTTTTCTTCGATAGTAGCGTGAAAAGGGAAGGCACCACAAACCTGGTGACCAAATTGTGAGCACGATGAGCGTATCGCTGATGCTGATGTCAGAGTTTGTCGAATCGTCTGGTGGAGCCGACGTCGTATTGACCTGGAAATGGCCAAAAGGACAGCGCTTTTACGCAGGACTGTTGAGGCATGAAGCCCACTGTTCGGTATGCGCGTAGCATTATTAGGTGGATGAGTGGACAGAGGTGCATAGCGCGGCTGATAACCGTTGCTAGCCTTAGAAAGTCTCCTCTCAAAGTCACATTAATCGACTTTTTGCCTCTTGGCATGGTCTGTGTTCCCATCATGGTTGGCTTCTCCAGTGTGACTCGAAATACGTTTGTCGATTTCACTAGCTGCTAAGGCCAGGATTTCTTTCTCACCAAGTCGAACTTCAATAGCCATTTTGTGTCGTCTTTGCAGCGTAACATCGTTTGATTTGCCGTAGTCCTCAGCTATTGTCGTTTTGTAAGCTTTTTGTCTGGAAGTAACAATCTCCCTAAGGACCAAGTCCAAGGTAGTTAACATGGATGAAGGCGGCTGCTCTGGGGATTCTTCCATGGCTTGCTCAATATCGTCGGGATTGAGCAGCAAAGCGGTAATGGTGAGAATCATTGCTTGATCAAATTCGAATGCTGTAATTTCTAATGGCCGACTAAGGTCATAGCCACTGATTGAGATATTCGAGTCAGCGTCGGGTAAAAGGTATGTCTTCATTGCGATGAGCTCCAAAATCGGTACTTCAAATGGTTGTTTTCGAAACAACATCGGGCACCGGAAAGAATGATAGAAAGCCATTATACGCACTCTTGAAGCACACCCCATGACGCAGCGAGTTCAAGCTGTTTCCGGGTCAGTCGGGTGAGTTTGAAATGCGGCAGTCGCCAAAGTCTTACCCTAAGCTCCTTTTCCTGCATGGATTCAAGAATTAGCATCTCGTCACGGGCATAAAACTCGAACTCAGAAAGCATATTGAAGAGCTTGATGGGAAGTCCGTGAAGTCTCTTCCTAATCACAGCTTCCGCCTTCAAAGGACTGATGAGAATAGTTGCCAACTGGACGTACCCGACTCTCAAGCTTGTTGTATTTACTAGCAGCTTCAGTGATTGTCTCGATGTCCACTTCCACAACGTCCCATCTCTTGTAGTTACTTGTTGTGTAGCCGTACCTTCGAAGAAGATCAGATCTTGGCAGCTGACCGAAGTCATTAAATATTTGTTGTCCTGAAGTAATCTTCCTTAAGGCGATCATTGTCATGGAAGATTCATGTTGTAAGAGATGTGACTGACATCATTAGCACTTGCAGGTGCTGTGGAGGGAGCAGACCCACATTGTTTAAGTGGCCATCAGCATTGAAGAGATCTGCAAATGGAACCATTCCCTTGTTCAGCTCGTAGGCCGATTGAGAAGATCCGTCTACCTCCTCTTCCTCATCTGAGGATGAATCTTCTGCTTCAAGATCAAAACCATACGCCATGATCAACGTGGCCATCCTGTGCGCCAGTTCGAGCAAGACATTCGGGGCATTGGGACCATCAAACTCCGTAGAAAAGCGGCCAAAGAGATCAGGATTCTGTTGCACTATCGGCAACAGGATCTTTATGAAGGAAGCATCAGCTGCGTCCTTGCCAATTTTGTCCAGTACAGCACTGCCTTCTAGTTCAGCTAGCTCCGATGGAGACCAGTAGATCAAGGTATCGAAGTTGTTTGGTAGGACTTGCAGATATGGCCACCATTTTGAGTCTTGTCCTTGTCCATCTTCATGTATCATGCATAGGATCAGTGCATTCCATGCATCCAGGCGCTCGAGTAGAATTGGCTTGACCTGCTGTAAACTCGAGTTCTGGACTGTGAGTAGATCGGACTGGGATATGCTGAATAGCTCTTCATCTTCTTCGATATCCGCTGTAGCAACTAGAGTACAGTAAGAAAACGTTCTCATATGTAAGGGTGGCAGGATATTGAGACCTATCCCTCTGCCAGCATTGTCTTGTCTCAGGTCGGCAATTTGTATCTTTGGGTTAATCCGTGCTCCAGGTAATCGTTGTAGCCATGCCATAAAGGCTCCTGTTTCCGAAAGGAAGACATCCGAATGGTCAGTGGTAGACATACTGCCATAGTGTGTCAGGAGTTGGGCAGTAAGAGTGCCATTTCGGCGAAAGAAAGGATAGTGGGAGGAAAGAAGTTGTGTGTTCTGGGAGCTTGGACCCTTGTCTCTCTAGCTTGCCCGACCCCACTCCACTCGTCTCCGATGTTTTTTTTATCAAACTTAACATCACCATCAAGTCATCTAGCCTTGTTCCCTTCATTCTGAACATGATAGCTCTTGGTCTTGAGGGTTCCGCAAATAAGCTAGGCGTTGGTCTCATCTTACATCCGCCCAAAGGCGGTCCTGCGCAGATTCTGTCCAATATCCGACACACATTTGTCTCCCCGCCAGGCGAAGGCTTTTTGCCCAAAGACACGGCCAAACACCACCGCTTTTGGGTCGTGCGACTCGTCAAACAGGCTATGAAAGAGGCTGGGTTGAAAGTGGAAGATATTGATTGCATATGCTACACCAAAGGACCAGGCATGGGCGCACCCTTGCAAAGTGTAGCCGTTGCCGCCAGGACGCTGGGACTTTTGTGGAAAAAGGAGCTCGTCGGGGTGAATCATTGTGTAGGCCACATTGAAATGGGTCGCGAAATTACAGGAGCCCAAAACCCGGTCGTGCTCTATGTGTCAGGAGGAAATACGCAGGTCATAGCCTATGCCTCGCAGCGATACCGCATATTTGGTGAGGCACTTGACATAGCCGTAGGGAATTGCCTTGATCGATTCGCGAGGACGCTACGGATCTCGAACGATCCAGCACCGGGATACAACATTGAGCAGATGGCGAAGAAAGGGAAGCATTTAGTCGATCTTCCATATACAGTGAAAGGCATGGATTGTAGCTTCTCTGGAATCCTGGCTAGTATCGACATCCTGGCTGAGAAGCTTGAAGCTCAGCAGGGAGGCTGGAAGGACGAAGAAACGGGCGAGAACATCACTAGGGAGGACCTGTGTTTCAGTCTGCAGGAAACAATCTACGCAATGCTCGTAGAGATCACCGAGAGGGCTATGGCGCACGTAGGGTCAAGTCAGGTCCTGATAGTTGGTGGAGTGGGGTGTAATGAGCGCCTGCAGGAGATGATGGGCATTATGGCAACGGATAGAAACGGAAGTGTGTTTGCTACTGACGAAAGATTCTGTATAGACAACGGGATTATGATCGCACATGCAGGGCTTTTGGCATACCGCACAGGTTCTACGACGAGATTAGAGGACTGCACGTGCACACAGAGGTTTAGGACTGATGAAGTCTTCGTCAAGTGGCGAGATTGATTAGCTACGCGGCCAAAGTGGCACTGTCTATGTTGTGTCGTCAAACCGTCCGTGAGTCACATAATGGAGAGCTTAGAATCCCATCTGTGATGGTCTTAATGGCTGATCATTTCCAATCAATCATCCAGAAGAGATTTTGTGGAAAAGTCGGGAAAGCTTGGAGGCGACCATAAGTAGGTGGGGCTCCAAGTTGTGAGCTCCCCTCAAGGAGTCAAAGCCACACTCCGTAGTCATACTACACAAAAGGGTTCCGAGGGAGGAGGGTTTTGGGGGGAGCAGGTGTCGCAGCATAAGTCCTTCAATCGAGCAACTCGGTCGGTTTGTAGACAATCGTGGTGACGTACTAAGCAGAGGTGAGCATTCACGTATATGGGGGGCATAGTGGACAGACTCACCTTCCTCCTGTAGCGGGTGGTAATACTTGTAGCAAGTACTTCATTTTTGATGCTGCTGGTGGCCAGATGGTTCAGAACGGTATGGTTTGGCATATTCAAGACACTGCTATCATCTTTCATGGGTGTCGTCCCATTCAGGATGGATTTACCGAGAAAGAGAGGGAGTCCTGGAGGGGTAGCAAACTCGTGAACGCCTTTAGCAGCACGCTGATAGTGTTGCGTGTGTTCCGCTACGTCGACATCGTGGAGATACTTAGGGACCTCTTTCCCCCAAAAAACTGGCTCGATTGGCGGCTCTCCTTCAACGATATGTGGCTGACGAACTGAATCTGGTGCATGATCCTTTGCTTCTGTACCCTGGTGCAGTACCAGTGGGGGGTAAACGCCCTCCGGGACCTTGTTTTCTTCTGCTGGACCCTTTGGAATATCATCGGCGCTCACCTCAACATAATTAACGAGCATGTTGGTGTAGTCGACCGCGGTGGGCAGGTCGTCCGAAAGCTGCATCTCTCCATCAATAATGAACTTGACATGATGAGTGCCTGGTGGAAGCTGAAGCGTTGTCGAGAGATACCCCGTTGCGTGGCTGTCAGGAGTCTGAGATTAGCAGGCGTATTGCGAGTGTGGAAAGAGCCAAAGTCACGGCGAAGGTGCATGCTTATCGAGGGTAGGTGCAGATTCCAAGACAAGAACACGACAGCAGAGATAGAGGCGACTACTTACTCTCTATTCAAGCGGAATTTCTTACTCCATCCTGCAAAAGTTCCAGTGACGTACACCTTATCTCCCCCTTGCTTCCACTGCAACAGTATTGGCACCGTTCCCCCAGGCGGCTGCTCGTAGGGATACGGCTGGAGCTCATCGCCAGCTACGTCATCTTCAATGGTCGTGCTACTTATGGCGGAAGATTGTCGTGGTATTGGTCCATCGATATCATCTTGGTCTAGTGACGAGGAAAACCCTTGGGGTGCGATGACCGGCGACCCAGGCGCATGAACCTCTTCTTCAATCGGGAGAGGCAGTCGAGGTGGGAAATTGAGGTTTGAGTGGGGTATGTAGTTTGGATCGCGGGGTGGGCCAGAGGGTTCGAACTGTGAATCAGGTCCTCTTTGTCTTTTTGGGTCCGATCCACGGGGAACTTTCATCGGTGTCGATTTGCCATGCTTGGTCTTTTCTCTTTCCTTCTCCCTGTCTCGTCTGACATGGTCTTTGACTTGTTGCCTCGATTGTTCGTTACCCATGTTGTCGTCGACTGGTCGGTGTCGCTGTGATGGAGAAGAATTGGCGGAGTGTGAATGTATGTCGGTGTGTAGAGGTCTTTCCTGAGTTGGTGTGTTTACATGGTGCAGCCGAGGAGCCGGATGAGAGCGAAGCTCTTTCCGTGAAGTTATCGTCGAAGAGCTGGATGAATGATTGGCCACAGGTGAAGCTGGACCATGTGATCCTGCCGGTTTCGACGATTGATTACCCATTGTGCTGGTTCCGAGAGTGAATGTGTAATAGCTCAAGCATGCATCTTTTAACAAAATAAAACGGAGAATTGACAGAGAAGTCGACAATATGATCTCTACTAGACTAGTGAAAATGGGACTCCTTCAGTCTTACTTTATCCCCCACCGAAGCCACCATCATGAAGCTTCTAAATACGCTAGGCAAATGTATTTCTCCGGCGCCGTTACGCCATTGGATCATGCTCAATTCCTCGTCCTTATTGCAAGGGTGTTACTACCTTAAGGGTGATTGACGCGAGAGAACAATGTCTGGGGCGTTTTCGCAATGGACTATTTGTCCGCTGTTGGGAACGCGACATACTACATCGTCTATCCAATTGCCTACTTCCTCAGCCTGATACTCTACATTCTGGGCATCATCACAGCGCCCCTGCAGCACCTCGCGCATTACTTTTGGTATGCATGTTGGTACCCGATCCATGTTCTTGGGAAATTCGAGGTAAAGCACTCCAAATTAAGTCCTGGTGAACCTCTGATAATTACTGTTATAGACCCTCTACATATTTTTCGGTGTTGCCGTGCTCGTTGGAATCCTGACAGGAACTAGCATACACTATGCCTTCAGCTTTGTTCTGTCAGTGTTGGATTTGGACGGCCGTGCTGAGAAGCAAAGAGGAAGAACCCTTTCTATGTATCGGGCAGAGAAACAAAGGAGGCTGGAGGAGAAAGACCCCTTGATGAAGCTTCAGCGGAAGAGTGGCTGGTCGATTGAAGCTGGTGCGCTCAGAGGAGGATTGGGAGACCGGGAAAAACCAAAGGGGAATAGAGGGAGGAGCGGGAGTCGACTGGTACCAAACACCATCCTGGAAGAAGACAGTATCGAGGATGGCTCTAGCGAATGAAGCGTATTTCGATCAATCCAGCTCTCTTTGCTTTTAAGCTTTCTCCCACAGATCAAGATTTGGTGGGCAAAACCATGTCTGGCATACCCCGATAGTATTATCAAGCCCTTGAGCACAGGACCAGCCAACGCCATGCTTTTAAATTTTACAGTCATGGGTATCATAACCAACGCCACTTTCAACGCCAAATCAATCAGCAGAAGAACATCCTCGGCATCCACAGCTGACACATTCGATCGTCTGATCTTCCTTCAATTGCGCTTGAGGTACGCGGCATATGCAAGTCGCATTGAAATTTGTCTCCTTGGTCTGAATGCAGCGCAAGCAACATAACTGAGTTTGAAGTTTTGATCAGCATCCATTTCACGTTTGACCTCGACAATTGGTACGACATACCTTTTCATACCCTTGCTTCTTCCACTTTGCAATCAAATTACCGTCAGCATACCCATTCTTGATCAACCACTCATACAGTTGTTTCGATATTGCTTCCTTGTCGTAGTATAGATCGTAGATGTACCTGGAACCTGTTGATATTCTGGTAAGCCTAGTACTTCATCTTGGGTGGGTGGAGATCATACGCTGGTGGGTGATCTGAAAAATCGGCCACAAGACCTCATGTCGTTTTTTCCCCTCGTGCGACGCATTCTCGGCATCTTTCATCTTGTTGCTAAATTCAAGGAGGGTATCCTCTATGTCATCAAAGCCATCTGGAGGTGGCTTGCGATTGCGCGCTGAGCGAACTGGAGGCATTATGGGGTGCTTCGCTTTGGATTGTTTCCCCCTCCAGACAATATAACGTCCAAGAGCGCTTCGGAACAACGCCTTTGTTGTTCTCTGATAGCTCTATCAAATTTTGGGTGAAAAGAGGACGTAGGTGCTCATATTGAGGCTCTTTCTCTAAAACTATGACGGATCTTCCCGCTTGCTAGCGGCGTCTGATCTCCGCAACTTCACCACGGACACCACAGCTCAAGCTGTTAAGCTGCAGAAAACATGGTCATCAATCCTACCTATCTTGCGCAGCGAACGCGCTCATGTGTGTTTCGGATCCGAACGCAATGTTGGAACTGTACACTAATTGCATACAGCGGTGAGCTGGCAAGACGCCCAGCAGAGGGTCATCCATGCCTACCGACAATGGTTAAGATCAGTGAGTGCGCCCATGGCACAGAGAAAAGGCTTTGTAGACCACTCACTTCTCCTCTCCGACAGGCGCCCGAAGTCCAACAGATGTACTCCCTAAATATGCCTGTTTCCAAAATACGAACGAAAGTCCGGCAAGAATTCGAGCGGCACAGATATGTCAATAAACTGTCCGTGGTGGATATGCTACTGTTCCAACACCATGCAGAATTCCAGGTATGCTGCGTCGTACCAGGCGTCTACAATGCGTTCCCCGAGATCGGAGGAGAAAAGGAGCATGTCGAACGATACCTTGAGTAATTTATGGACTGAGCCTGTGCTGATGTACGCTTTGAATCCAGGAAACTTTGAATTACTGGAAGCAAGTACCGCACGTCATGAAATACTTCCGGGAAGAAGAGAACCCTTCGGCAAGGTTACCTCAAGATTTCATGCAGGGCTTTTTGGAGGTAAAGAATGAATCTTTGTCAATCATGAGGGCGATGGCTAATTACAGTGTAGGGGCGTAATTGAATTCCTAACTTCTCAAACCGGGGTATATTGTACATAGACTTCATGACCCACTTGTCAACCAACATCCTCGTCTCGTAACGCCTTTCATGCAGTCTTCCGTCCACATGAAAACAAATCAGTCCCCCTGCTTCGTATTGAAATCGTCTCGAGCAGCGGTGAATTTGTCAATCACGACTCCACAAAGATCGACCAAGTCATCAAACCCTTTCTCAAGTACATCGTAGACGGTTGTGGCTTCTGTGAACAGACATCAGAAGGCATCTTCGTTGTTGCTTCCCAAACTTGCATACCATAAGTCTGAATCCGTACATTCATCTTCGCCTCTGAAGGATGAGGTATCGAGTATCCACAGAATTCCACATCGGGGCTGTAAACAATTTAGCGCGGTCAGAACCCGAGACACGGTCTTGGCACACTTTTTCATGATCATATATCTCAAGGCATTGCCCAAAGTATGACCCTCTTCCTCGAATTGAAACGACGCTGCTGTATCACTTGCACCAGGCAGCTGTACGAAATGCCTCAGCGGACGCAGTGTCTCGATTGGGATGGGCGACTGACGACTCGTATTCGCTGTTCATTGAGATCTAGGAAACTTTCTTGCGGTTCAGCCGCATTGTTGTCTGCTCCGCCTGAAACATTGCTCATAGGGTGGTCTTCGTTGGCGAGGACTGAAGGCATTGTTGTCATGTTTCACGAATTGAATGGGTTTGGTGGTAGATGTTGGAGAAAAGTTTCACATTGTCTGATAGGATTTTTGCTAGTCCTAGTGGCCGTTTGAGAGGATCGGTCATCTTCGGTAGTCCCCCAACGGTGCTCCTTCAAACAAACGTTTCCTCCCATGTTTCTGTTTACAACGTCATACTTGTTTCACTCTACTAAGATTTTCTTATCTTCCAAGAGTCATTCCACTTATTGCGCTCCATATCAGTGCTGGCGATACTTCAGAGCAGCCGCGCGGTAGGACGCCGACAGCGACGCCAAAGGCACGTAAACATTTCCACATTCGTCTAATGGACAACATCTAGAACACTCTGAGGTCATCTTGCGTCGCACTATCGACTTCGGACGTGCTTCTCAAATGAGCAGCCGCATAAGGCAGAAAGCCGATCCTGTCATTGCAATCAGTATTGGAAGATGCATGTCTCAACTGGCCGGTCGCAGTCAATAATGAGGCCACTATCAGCATTGTGTATTGCCTGCGTCTACCCTCAAAGTAGAGCTATATCTTACCAATATGATGAAGGGGAGTTGCTGTCACGGTAGGAGCGGGTTAGGGGAAGGCGGAAAGTGTCTGTTTCAGAGATGAAGCGTCGCAGCATTCGACTCCCTTAGTAAGACAACGATAGCTTCCCTTTCCTCCGCATGATTGGATACGGATTCGTGCTGCATGAGAGACATGCTGGAGATCC
>JAABUP010008488.1_pt1 | contig 13090 bp, 7 predicted proteins | sample 5559201 | NCBI WGS metagenome assembly JAABUP01 (sample SAMN10711887, study PRJNA513373) | rock metagenome | isolation source: Antarctica rocks | place: Antarctica | reverse complement strand
TGCGCTTCTTCGGCTGCGTACATGACCAGGGTGGCATGGCGGACTTCTTCACCGTCCCCGCCGACCGGCTACACCCCGTTCCCGACGACTTCACCGACGACCAGGCGGTTCTCATCGAGCCATTGTCGATCCCGGTCCACGCCGTCCGTATCGCCGGCCCGGTCGGCGGTAGATCAGTCGTCGTGCTCGGAGGCGGCACAATCGGCCTGATGACGCTGACCGCCGCCCTGCATCAAGGCGCCGCGAAGGTCGTCGTGACTGACGTCTTGGACAGCAAGAGGCAGCGAGCCTTGGACCTGGGGGCTCATGCGGCGCTCGACGCGTCCCGAAGTGATGTTGTCGCTGCAGTTCGGGACGCGCTGGGTGAAAGCGCCGACGTGGTCTTCGACTGCGTCGCGACCGAGTCCACCCTCACTGCCGCGGTGGGCATGGTGCTGAAGGCCGGCACTGTCGTTGTCGTTGGGGTCCCGACCGGCGATGTCTCGCTGCCCATGGCGATCATCCAGGACCAGCAGGTTCGCATCCAGGGCAGTGCGACATACCTGCCAGAGGACTACGAGGAGTCCATGGCCATCATCCGGGCCGGGGGCGCGCGACCCGAAGACTTCATCACCGCCCGGTACCGCCTCGAGGACGTCGCAGACGCCTTCGACGCCTCATCGAGTGGTCATCACCTAAAAGTCGTCGTGACCGTTAACGAGTAAGGCATCGCGGAATCCAAGAATCTGACCGCAGCTGGAGCCAGCGGGACATCCTCGCCTCTGATACCGGTGACATACTTCTCAAGCAACCCGACGCGGGGAGGAGACGGCCATGACGACCATGAAGGACGTCGCGGAACGCGCCAACGTCAGCTCCAAGACCGTGTCGCGAGTCCTGCGGAACGACCGGTATGTCACCGATGGCATCCGTGAGCGTGTCATGGCGGCCGTCCGCGAGCTGAACTACCTGCCCAACATGCTCGCGGTGACGTTCCGATCCGGGCGCGAGGGCGCGATCGGCGTCGCGGTTCCCGACATAGCGGACCCGTTCTTCGCCAGTGTCATCAAGGCCGTCGAGGTCGAGGCGCGCCTCCACCAGACCGCGGTCATCGTCACCAGCCTGGGCTACGAGCCCGATCACGAGCAGGACGCCGTAGAGACGCTGTTGCGTCGCCAGATCACCGGTCTGATCAGCTGTCCCGTCAGCCCCGACCAGTCATACCTTCGTCCGTGGCAGGACCGCACCGCCATGGTGTTCATCGACCGGTCACCGAAGCGACTCACCGCGGACTCCGTCGTCGAGGACGACCTCGGTGGCGCACGAGCAGCCGTCGAGCATCTCCTCGCCCACGGCCATTCCCGCATTGCCTTCGTCGGCGACACCGCGCGACTGTCCACCACGCTGCTTCGGCTCAAGGGCTACCGGGCCGCGCTAAAGGACGCAGGTCACGAACCCGATGACAGCCTCATCTACCTCGGATCTACCGCGACCGCTTCCGTCGACGACGCCTTGGGCGCCCTCGCAGATCTCGACCTTCCACCTACCGCCGTCTTCTCGTCCAACGCACGGTGCACGCTCGACCTGGTCCCCGCCATGCAGCGGCTGGCGCTGAGGGAAACCTCGATCGTCAGTTTCGGGGATTTCCCGATGGCGCAGTCCCTGCGGCCAGCGATCACCGTCATCGACCAGAGCCCGGACGAAGTAGGACGTCTAGCCGCGGAGAGGCTATTTCTGCGTATCGCGGAACCCAACCGGCGACTTCGTCGCCGCACCATGCTTCCCGTTTCCCTCGTGGAGCGCGACTCCTGCAAGCCCCTCGTCGGCGCGAGTCTTCCAGAACGCCCCAAGCTGGCCACGACCACGCTTCGTCCTGTCGGACACCGCTCCGCCTGAGCGGCCTAGCCCCATCGAGTGGGAGGTGGCGCGGGTGTGGACCATCTGGCCGTCTTTCACGTCATCCAGCTGACGACTGGCCTGGTGGCCGCGTCGCCGGGTGTTGTATCCCCCCAAGCAGAGGTGATGTCCTCCACGGCCGCCACGGTCGCCAGTTGCCCGGTGCGGAACGGTGATCCGTCGCGGACGCACTCGGTCTTGCACCAGAGCCGGGCTGGTTCAGCGAGAAGCCGAAATGTAGCCGCTACGAGGCTGAAGATGGCCGGTGGAGCACAGTGGGAGCCTTAGAACCTTGCACCTCGGCGGTGAAGTCGACGTCTTTGGTCTCGGGGCCGAGTGCTGCTCCTACTCCGGTGAGGCCAGCGCCGATGCCAACGAGCACAAGCACCGTGAACTGGGCGGGCACGAGGTTGGTGAGCCACTGCTGGTAGGTGGCGAAGAACGCCGGGATGATGACGGCCAAGCTGTAGCCCAGACCGAATCCCACGGCTCGGTTACTGGTCTTGAATCGTTCTGACAGGTAGGACGTGACCACAGCCCAGGGTGCCACGATCGCCGACCCGGCTACCACAGCGGGCACCATGGCAAGCCACACCGACGGAGAGCCAAGTTGGATGAGCATCGCGTAGGAGGGGATGCCGACGATGAAAGCCAGGAGGGCGGCTGCGATGAGGTACCGACGTCGCCCGATCCGCTGACTGAGGGCGCCTCCGCCGATGTACACGCCGGTGAGGACGATAAAGATCACCATCACGATCAGCGTGGACTCCGAGGCGGTGAGCATCAAGCGTTTGGTCAACACGGGGGGGATCAGTGCCGTCACGCTGTTGAGCAGGAACCACATTCCGCTCATCATCACGAAGACCTGCAGGAAGTTGCGCAGCGCCGTGCCGCGCAACAGGGTCAGCGCCGAGAACCGCGCTGTGGAAGCCTTGATCCATACCGCGGACTCTTCAACTTCGCGGCTGTAGTAGACGAGAAAGGCGAAGGCGAGGGCCGCGCCCAAGAAGAAGGGGATGCGCCATCCCCACTGCACGTAGGGCGAGTCGAGCTTGCCGCCGGGGATGATAGCCAACAGTGCCAACGTCAAGGCCGTCAGTACGACATAAGCGACTGTTGCGCCAGTTTGCACTAGGCCGCCGTAGAAGCCGCGGCGCTCTCGCGGGCTCTCCTCCATGGCCAGCACGTTAGCTCCGGAGTATTCGCCGCCCAAGAATACACCGCCGATGAAGCGGAGGCCGGTGAGGATAAGGACTGCGCCGAGGCCAAGGCTTTGATAGCCAGGGAGTAGCCCCATGAAGAGGGTGGCCACCCCAAAGCCTCCGACAGCGATGAGCGTCGACTTGCGGCGGCCGATGGAGCCGGCGAGGGTCCCGAAGATGAACGCTCCCAGTGGCCGGCCCACCAAGGTGGCGACGAAGATCCAGGAGCCAATCACGGCAACGGTCGCCGCGTCCAGAGTTGGCGGCAGGAAGTAGATCATTGCCGGCCCGAGAGCCACTAGTGGCAAGTAGATGTCGAAGTTATCGACGAGAAAACCGATGAAGGCTCCGCGCACGGCCTTGCGGGCTCGGACGGGCGTGCCGACCTGAGATGACGTCATTGGGATCTCATTCTGTGTGCTGTCTCGCGTGGGCCGATCGGCGAACGCGTGTGCCGCTGGGATGGATCAGCGGTGTCCGTAGATGCGGCGCGCCTCTTCCTCCGAGACGTATCCGGCTGTGACATCTCGACGGACAGCCTCCGAGTCGCGTTCGTTCGGCTTCCCGTAGCCGCCGCCACCACCGGTTTCGACGATCACGGCGTCACCGGGCTGCAGAGTGAGGCCGTCAACCTTGCCGTTGGGGAACCGTGTGATGTCGCTCGCGCCGGCGCGTTGCACGGAGACGCGGTTCGGCAGGGCGTCGCGTCCGCCGTCGATTCCCCAGGGTGGGGTCTGGGTTCTCTCGATGAAGCTGTCGAGGGTCACGGTGTTCTCGGTCACCCAACGTTGAACAGTGCCGAGTCCACCTCGCTGGCGCCCGGCGCCTCCCGAGTCCGGCCGTAAGCCGTACTCGAGCGCATACATCCAGCGGTGCTTGGACTCCTGGGCCTCCACCGGCGCGTTGTGGGTGTCTCCGTCATTGACGCAGATTGTGGCGTTCTCGCCGTCCTTGCTCCGGGTAGCCCCCCAGCCACCGCCCTGAATTCCGTTGTAGAAGAGCGAGAACTGGCCGGTGGCGGGGTTTCTCCCGTAGAGGTTGCTGATGGCCAGGTCCGCGTGATGGCCTGCGATTGACCCGCCAGGCATGGCTGAGGCGAGTGCCCGGAAGATGCAGTCGACGACAGTCATGGGGTACGTCATCCACCATCGCACCGCGGCCGGTTTGATGGCGCTGACGACCGTTCCAGGAGGGAGGATTACCTCAACGGGACGGAACGACCCTTGGTTGATCGGGTACTCATTGGGAGAGGTCAAACACTTGAACGCCACCTGCGCCGCTGATCGACCGGCCGTCTCGCCGGAGTTGTAGTACCCATCAACCTGCGGGCTGACCCCGCTGAGGTCGATCGTCATCTGGTCGCCGTCGACCACCACTCGCACCTTGATCGTCACCGGTTCGCCGAGGTTGACGCCGTCGTCGTCCATGCTGGTTTCCGCGATGTACTCGCCGTCGGGAATGTCGCGTACCGCCTGCCGCGCCAGCGCCTCGCTTCGTGCGAAAGTGGAGGCGAAGCTCTCGCGAATCATCTGTGAGCCATAACGTTGCAGCATGGCCTTCAGTCGCGTCTCGCCCGTGCGGATGGCGCCGATCTGTGCCCGGAGGTCGCCGAGGGCGAACTCGCTGAAGCGGACGTTGCTGGCGATGATCCGGGTCAACTCGTCATCCTGGACACCGGCCTTGAAGATCTTGACGATCGGCATCTGGAGACCCTCGGCAAAGACGTCATGCGTGGTGCCGCCCATGTAGCCGCCGATATCCAGCCAGTGGGCCATCGAGGAGGCGAACGCGATGACCTCACCATCGTGGAAAATCGGGATGGTGAAGATCATGTGGTTCAGGTGGCTACCCATGATGTATGGGTCGTTCGTCAGCAGGATGTCACCTGGTTCCATGCCATCCAGCCCGTAGTACGCGATCTTGGCCTTCACCGAATCAGACAGTCCTCCGACGAACATGGGCAGACCGAGCCCTATCGAGACCGTTTCACCGTCTGCGTCAAACAGCCCGACGGTGAAGTCCTGCGCCTCGTAGATGATTTGGTTGTAAGCGGTGCGCATGAGGTTTGTCTTCATCTCGTCGGTGATGGAAATGAGGTTGCCGCGGATAATTTCCGCGGTGACCGCGTCCAGGGAGCTGTGCTGCCCGGTGGATGTGGCCTGGGCCGACTCGGTCATGACGCTATTCCGATCTCAATAAGGAGATTGCCAATGGGGTCGACGGTCAGGGAGTCGCCGACGCGGAGGACGGTTGTGGTGGTGCCTTCTTCGATCGCGGCTGGCCCGGTGATACGGTTCCCGGCCAGCAGCTCGCGGCGCGAGTACACGGCACACTCGACGGGCCCGTCGCCGGCGTCGAGGGTGACGAGGCGCCGACCGAGTCGCGCCACTGCGGGCGGGCTTATTTGACCGGTGCCGATCTCGGCCCAGTCCGGGCGTGGGATCGAGCCAATTGCCGAGACCCTCAGCGAGACGATCTCCGCCTCCTCCTCGGGGGCTGAGTGGCTGAACCGCTCCAGATGGGCGCGATCGAAGGTCTCTTTGACCAAGCGCATACCAGTCGCGCCGAAAAAGTCAGGGACCTCGATGGTCAGCGAGTGTTCCTGCCCGAGGTAGCGCATGTCGGCCTGGCGGATGAAGCGGATGTTGTCCTCCGCCACCCCGCCGCCGCGGAGGCCAGCGGCGCCCGACGCCTCAAGTTGCCGGAAGTCTCCCTCCAACCGAGCCGCGGTCGTGTCACCTAGGACCTGAATGTCGGTCAACACCAAGTCATGCCGCACGTCAGCCATCAGCATGCCGAGCGCCGAGAACACGGCCGGGACCGGGGGAACGACAACCCGACGCACGCCCAGTTCCCGTGCGACGAGAGAGATGTGCAGAGGTCCGTTACCGCCATAGGCGAAGAGCGCGAAGTCGCGGGGGTCGAGGCCGCGTTCCGTCGTGACGGCGCGGACGGCGTTCGCCATCGACGCGGCGGCGATCTCCAGAATCGCCCGCAGCAGTCTGCTGTGCAGACAACTGGACTCGATCAGCAACACGTGCCACCACCTGATGCGCAGCGGCCGCCCCCAAACTGAGATCCCCCGATAGCGCGCGCTCTGCATCCAGTAGACCCAGGACCACAGCGGCGTCGGTGACCGTCGCCTCGAAACCCCCCTTGCCATAGCAGGCGGGCCCTGGGTCCGCGCCTGCGCTGTGAGGACCCACATGCAGGCCGCCAGCCGCGTCGAGCCAGGCCACACTGCCGCCGCCAGTACCGACCTCGATAATGTCCAGGCACGGGATCCGAATCGGAAGTCCTCGGACGTAACCACCAACGAAGTACTCAGCGGCCTGAGGAAAGGTCTGATCACGGACCACCGCCGCCTTCGCGGTGGTCCCTCCCATGTCGAAGGCAATGGCATCCTGGTAGCCGAGCCGTTTGCACAGCTCGATGGTGCCGACCACCCCACCGGCTGGCCCTGACTCCATCATCTGGACCGCCTGGCGGCGAATCGTCGCCACATCGGACAGTCCGCCGTTGGACTGCATGATTGACAGCTTGGCGTCGCCCCTGCCCTCGGACAGCCGAGTCTGGAGTTGTTCCAAGTACTTGGTAACAACCGGCCCAACGAAGGCGTTTGCGGCCGTGGTTGAGGTTCGCTCGAACTCCCGATACTCGCGGCTAAGCTCGTGCGAGAGCGTGATGTACGCATCAGGGTTCTCGTTCGCGAGGATCCTGCCAAGCCGGACCTCATGCTCGGGATTGCGGTAGGAATGCAGAAGCACGACCGCGATGGCCTCCACATCTACCTCGGCGAGACGCTGCGCCAAGTTGTGTGCCTCAAGCTCGTCGAGCGGTCGATGTACTTCGCCGCTAGCCCGAATCCGTTCGTCGATCTCGAAGACCAGCTCTCGCGGCACGAGCGGACGGTGCTGCTCGAACTGCAGGTCGAAGGCGTTGGGACGGTTGACCCGACCAATCTCGTAGACATCGCGGAACCCGCGCGTCGTCACGATGGCCGCCCGCGAGCCCTTGCGTTCGATCAGCGCGTTGATAACGACAGTGCTGCCGTGCACGATCGAGTCCGCCATCCGCAGATCTGTGCCTGCGTCCTCGACGCCAGCGAGGATCCCGTCGATGAGGTCCGCCGGAGTGCTTAGCGTCTTGCCGATCACCAGGCCGCGCTCGTCACCGTCGAAACCAACTACATCGGTGAAGGTGCCGCCGATATCGACGGCGATCCTTGAGCCCATGAGGAGCCTCTCCTGAGCGACGCGCAGAACGTCAACCGAACCGGGCGAACCGGCTCGTGCAGTCGAATCGGCATCGTTGCCTGTTCTGAGCCGGGCGGCGTGATCGCCGCAGCCTCATCTCACCAAGCGGCCCTGTTATCAAGCAAATAGATCATTCGCATGAGATACATTCATCGCGCGAATGCCGGGTGATCGAGCAGGGAGGCGCGCAGCCAGGCCGCTGCTGGGTCCCCCTGAATGCGCGGGTTCCAGACCAGGTCAACGCGCAAGGGCGGAACCTCCACCGGCAACTCGAGAATACGGATCCCAGCGTGGGGGCCCAGACCGACGGCGAGCCTCTCCTGCACGATCGCGATGCGCTCGGTTCGGGCCACGAGGAGGGGAGTCAGGAGAAAGTTAGTGGTCACCATGTCGAACGTCGGCCGGATACCAAGCCCGTTCAGCGCGACATAGGGCGCCGTGCGCACCATCGGGGACTGGTAGGCGATGTGAGGCATCGAGGCCAAATGCTCCAAGGCCAGACCCCCGCGGACGTGTGGATGGTCCTCGGAGACCACCCCCACCCAACGATCCAGGTAAAACGGCTCCCGCACATACCCGGTGGGCACAGTGTCCGCAAGCAGGGCTACATCCACCGCAGGACGCGCGAACACATCCTCGCCGGGTTCAGGATTGTCGAACAACTCGAAGGTGACCTTGGGAGCGACGCGATCGTTCAGCAAGAGGAGCGCGGGCGCGACGACGAACGCGGTCGAGGTCGACATGGAAAGACCAAATCGCCGAGCATCCCGCCCCGGGTCGAACCCACGAACGTCCAGAACGTTTTCCGACACCTCAGCGAGTAGCTGGCTCACGATCTCGATAAGACTGTGTGCTCGCGGCGTAAGAGCAGAACGGTTACCAGTGCGCACCAGGATTTCGTCGCCCAGTAGGGCCCGTAACCGAGCCAATGTGTGGCTCATCGCAGGCTGAGACAGCCCGACTCGTGAGGCGGCGCGCGTGACGCTCTTCTCCTGGAGTAGCGCGAGTAGAGGGGGGAGCAAATTTAGGTCGATATTGATGAGCCGCCTCGCCAGATCGGTCGGACTCCCGCCAGTGACAGGCATCATGTGAGCCACAGTAGTAAGGCGGCGACTTGAAGGTGTGAAGCCGTGCTCGCCCGCTTTCCGAGGGGCAGAAGTCGACCCGCCTCTTTCCGCCGCCCGGGCCACTGCTGAGGGGATGTCCGCGTCGTCATGGGTCAGCAGTCTTCACGCCCCACGACCGAAATGCGGCGGTCCTTCGCAACTGGCCCCGGCCCGGAACGATGGCACGGGTGGGACCGGCTCACGCGGAATCGTGAAGCACGCCGTTCAACGGCGCGCTTGTGGGAAACGGGGATCCCAGTAGCGACGGCAGAACTGAGGAGCCCCTACGACCAAGACGAGGGGTTCACGGACGGGCGTGTAACCCGCCGGAAACAATGGTGACGTCCCGGGGCAACACCGCTTCCCTAGCGTCAGCCGGGTCCCGTCCGTGCGCGGCCCGGCCGCAGAATCAGGAGCGATGCCCGCGTGTTCTCTTCGAACGATGAATTGGTGAAGTTCATCGCCGACACCGACGTCGAGGTCCTCGACATCCGGTTCTGCGATCTGCCCGGTGTGATGCAGCACCTGACGGTGCCCGCCGCCACTGTGACCAGCGAATCCCTGGACGGGGGTATGGCGTTCGACGGTTCCTCGGTGCGCGGCTTCCAGTCGATCCACGAGTCCGACATGGTGCTGCTGCCGGACGTCGCGACGGCCAGGGTGGATCCGTTCCGCAAGCGCCGCACGGTCACCCTGAACTTCTTCGTGCACGATCCGCTGACGCTTCAGCCCTATTCCCGCGATCCCCGCAACGTTGCTCGCAAGGCCGAGGAGTATCTGCGGAGCACCGGCATCGCCGACACCTGCTTCTTCGGCGCCGAGGCAGAGTTCTACGTCTTCGACGAGGTGAAGTTCACCTCGGACATGAACGGAACCTCCTACCGGGTGGACGCGGCGGCCGGCTGGTGGAACACCGGCCGGGAGGAGGACGGCGGCAACCTCGGCTACAAGGTGCGACCGAAGGGCGGCTATTTCCCGGTCGCACCGTACGACCACTACGGCGACCTGCGCGACGACATGGTGGCTAATCTGGTCGATGCCGAATTCCAGGTGGAGCGGGCGCATCACGAGGTGGGAACCGGCGGGCAGACCGAGATCAACTACAAGTTCAACACCCTGCTGGCCGCGGCCGACGATCTGATGCTGTTCAAGTACATCGTCAAGAACACCGGTTGGCGGGCCGGCAAGTCGGTGACATTCATGCCGAAGCCGCTGTTCGGTGACAACGGTTCGGGTATGCACTCGCATCAGTCGCTGTGGAAGGACGGGTCGCCGCTGTTCTACGACGAGTCCGGTTACGGGGGCCTGTCGGATACCGCGCGGCACTACATCGGGGGCATCCTGCATCACGCTCCGTCGCTGCTGGCCTTCACCAACCCGACGGTGAACTCCTATCACCGCCTGGTTCCCGGGTACGAGGCTCCGGTGAACCTGGTGTATTCCTCGCGTAACCGATCCGCCTGCATCCGGATCCCGATCACCGGGTCGAACCCGAAGGCCAAACGCATCGAGTTCCGCTGCCCCGACCCGTCGTCCAACCCGTACCTGGCCTTCGCGGCGATGATGATGGCGGGCCTGGACGGCGTAAAGAACCGCATCGAGCCGCCGGCCCCGGTGGACAAGGACCTCTACGAGTTGCCGCCGGACGAGGCCGCGGGCATTCCGCAGGTCCCCAGCTCACTGCCGGCGGTGATCGATCGGCTGGAGGCCGACCACGATTATCTGCTGGAGGGCGGCGTGTTCACCCCGGATCTGATCGAAAGCTGGATCAAGATCAAGCGCGAGCAGGAGATCGACCCGATCCGGCTGCGTCCCCATCCCTACGAGTTCGCGCTGTACTACGACCTGTGAGCGGCCGGACGTCATCGGTGTCTTGACATCGATCGGCGGAATCGGTTCACTCCTGCGCGCCGCCGCCGGTGAAGGTGGCGAGCTGCCCGTTCCGGCGACAGCCGGTTGAGCGGAGCGGCCAGTTCCGACGGAGCGGCCAGTTCAGGTGGAGCGGCCAGTTCAGGCGGCGCGGTCGGTTCACGCGCTCGGACGGCATGGTTGATCAGGCGGCGGTGTTGGCCGAAAGTCGTTGGTAGGAGCCGCGTCTTCGGTCCCATAGCACGTGGCCGTCGACGACGGCGCCGGCCAGTTGGTCGCGATGCACGATTGTGTGGTGGCGGCCACACAACAGCGCGCTGTTGTCCAGATCCGTTGCGCCACCATCAATCCAATGTCTCAGATGATGCGCGCCTGTCCAGTGGCACCAGACCCGCGTTGGCGAATGCCGCCAACTCCCCCAGCTCAGCCACAACGTCGCCGACGCCGGCCGTTCGGCGCCTGGTAGGCAACGCTGGAGATCCCTTTCAGCGCAGCGGTAGCCGCAGCGATCAGCTCCCGCACCTGAGCCAGACTCGGCTGACTCTCGGAAACTCCGGCCCACTCATACGACAAGTGTGCGAATCGCCTCCGACACTCACCCCGCCCCGTGAAGCCCTGCCGCACAAGGCCTTCGGTAACACGCCGATAAACGATCACAACGAATCGATGACCCGAAGGTCTTGCCGACAAGGGGTTCTCGAGAGGTCCGAGCCGCGGCTCGTGGTACAGCGACCGGCTGGTCCAGGCGAGGGTGCCGGCCACCCTCCAGGTGGACCACAGTCCTCGCCGCGTCTCTCGGCGGTTCCGAACCATCAGGTGTGCTGAACTGAGCCAGTGAACTCCATCGAACGGCGAACGGATCCCGCCGCCGTCGACCGCATCCTCAGCCGGTTACCCGACTGGTTCGGCGACGACGCAGCCATCCGGGGGTACGTCGCCGATGCGGCCACCTTCCCGAGCTACCTCGCCAAGGATGCGGACGACTCGGTGGTCGGTGTAGGTCTTGTCGCGCGACACTTTTCGGAGTCCGCAGAGATCCACCTCGTCGCGGTCGATCCCGCCAGCCACCGGGCCGGGATCGGTTCGAGGATCGTGCAAGCTATCGAGGACGACCTACGCGCGGAGGGCGTCCGGATTCTGCAGGTCCATACCGTCGGTCCGTCGTACCCGAGTCCGGCGTATGCGCGCCCGCGAGTTCTACCAAAGTCTGGGGTTCATCCCGCTGCAGGAATTCGGAGGCATCGATTGGAGCGGCCCGACACTTGTCTTGGTGAAGGCCTTGTAGCGGTTCTGCGCCGAAGGTTGAGCGGAGACGCTGGTCGGTTCGCCCCCATGCATCCCCGGACGGCGGCACTCAGGCGGTAGGGTCGCCCACCCGGCCGAGGAACAGCGGCGCCCGGGTCGTGGTGTCGTGGATGACGTAGAGGAACGGCCGGTCGACCGTGAACTCCAGCGGTTGGCTGGGCGGCCCGGGCGCCGCGCCGGCCACCGCGATGACGGCCGTTGCGGCAGCTGCCTCGGTGCCGTGCTCGTCCACCGAGATCCTGGCCTGGTGGATCACCGAGGTGACCAGCAGCGGCTCGGGGCCGTCCGACATCCCCAGCATGGGAACGTCGAACGCCGGCGCCAAGCCCAACTTCTTCAGCGGACCGGTCATGTCGACCGGGAAATCCGTCTTGAAGCCCGGCATCGCGAGATCCACCAGGGTGTTCTCCCCACCGCACGCTGCGGCCAACGTCCTGCCGTCCAAAGCGCCGGCCACCTTGTCGAAGACGCCGGCGTCGGGCAGCAGGATCGTCATCGCCAGCCGGTCGCCCAGGTACGGCAGACTCGCCGAACGCCAGCCGTCGCCGCTGGCGACCGCAAGGTGCCGACCGGGTCCGCGCAGCATCTCGACCTGGACGGAGTTCCCGGCAGCGGTGTGGAACGCGGTCTTGTCGACTGACTTCTGCAGCTGTTCCGCCCATTGGGCCTTGAGGTACAGCGCGTTCACCAGAGCCAGCCGCCAGAGGTTGGTGACGCTGCTCTGACCGAGCAGCTCCGGAATCAGCTCGTGGGTCTTGTCCGACACCCAGGAGTTGATCTGCCGACGGGCCGCTTCCGGGTCCGCCCGGTAGTCGGTGGTGAACAGGCTGGCGCCATAGCCCGCAGCGACCGCGTCCAGGAACTCCTGACGCAAACGGGTTCCCCTCTGCACGAACAGCGAGTTCGCCGGGCTCACCACCGCGGCCTCGTTCCTTCGGTTCGAGCCTTCTGCCGCCTTGGCGGAGCCGGCGATGGCAGCTGCGATCGCCGTGTCCACCGCGGTCAGTTGGCCGGCCACCGCGCGGGCATCACCACCGAGCACCTTCGTCATCGCCGCCAGCGCTGAGCCGGTCGCCCCGAACTCGGTCATACCCAGCGCGACCAGCACCGAGTACGGACTGATCACCGCGTTGGCGGTACCCGGCGCACTGGCCCGGAAGAGGTCGGCACCGAACCGGCACAGGTTCTCGGTCGCCGCTGCTGGTGGCGCCGCCGCCATCCGGGCTGCTGCCCCCCGTAGCTCACCGCCACCACTGGTATCCGATGTGGTCGGACTCGCCGGACTCACCGGACTCGCCGTTCCGCTGGTCCGCCCGCAGCCGGTGAGCAGGCCGGCGCCGATGGCGGCGCCGAGCGCCAAGAACGTCCGGCGAGGCACCTTAGCCTGAATCCACCGATCCGGTTCTGGTTGCGGGGCTGGTCGGGGCGAGTTGATCTTGGTCGGTGGTTGGTGGTTGAGGGCGTCGTTGTGCGTCCG
>JAABUP010008487.1_pt1 | contig 13090 bp, 15 predicted proteins | sample 5559201 | NCBI WGS metagenome assembly JAABUP01 (sample SAMN10711887, study PRJNA513373) | rock metagenome | isolation source: Antarctica rocks | place: Antarctica | reverse complement strand
CATCAGGATCTCCGACCAGCAAATGGCCGAACTGAACATGATCCGCAGCGACTTCCATGGCGAGTGGAACTATACTATCGCGCCCCGATCGCAGGAATCAGCGCGGTAAATCATCGACGCTTCCTTACACGAGCGGCTCGGTCGGCGTCGCGTCTTCTCGGAGCGAAGACCCCGAATATCGAAGCGGAGAGAAGGCGCGACGCCGTCGCACGATGGCGCCGCGTCATGGCGGATGGCCTGACGGCCACGCAGGCCGCCAAGGCCGTGGGCGAGCCGCGCTCGACGCTCTACTGATGGGAAGCGGCGCCGTAGCCGCAGGCCGCGCAAGCCAAGCTGGACCCCGGCTCTGGTCAAGGCGGTGGAAGCCTTGCGCGCCGACAACCCGATGTGGGGCAAGCGCAAGCTGTGAGTGCCATAGGCAGTTCGGTCGTGGCTGGCGAGAGTGACCCAATCATCAACAAGCCGGCTGTACTGCCGCGTCGTAATATGGTCGCCTGCGTGGCTTCGGCTTGGGAACAACCAGTCGCCCGAGCGTAGACCGCGCTTCTTCGACCATGCCGAGAGCGCCTCCCAGGCCGGGTCGGTCAGCTCAACGGTACCGGTCGACCGGTCTTCTGCTGGACGACGGTCGTCCATAGCCGGACAGAGTCGCCAAGGTGGATGTCGGCGACGCGCAGCTTGACCAAGTCGCAGCCGCGCAGCTCGCTGTCGATCGCGGTGTTGAACATGACGAGATCACGGGCACGGCCGTCATGCTGAAGGCGGGTGCGAATGCCCCAGATGTGCTTGGGTTTGAGCGGCGGCTTCGGCCCGACGATCCGGCCTTGGTTCCACGAGATGCGGTTGCCTGATTGAGCTGTTGTCATGATACGCTCCCTTCGAAGCACACCGTGCTCGGCCCTTTGTGCTCGGACGCGAATCACTGTCTCGCGCCAACAGCTGCCGTTGGCGCTGCGCCAGCAAGCGGACATCGGCGCGGTCCGGAGCTTCCGGCAGGTGCCGACCCTAGGCGGAAGCTCCGACAGTCCGCTTCAGAGCAGTCCAATTCAGATGGATGACCGATGCCGGCCGCTTTCTGCCAGAACTAATGGCTGCAGCCTTGTTCTTGAGCGCAACCGGAATTCGACAAGTTTGCGTCGCAACGCCTTGCTGACGCAAGAGCCGAACGCGTGGCACCGGTCCGTAAAGCGGTATCAGCGGAGCGCGTGCTCAGCGACTCAGATGCTGCCTGTTCGTACTCGCACTGCCGCCGACAGCAATAGCTTCCTTTCTATCAGCCGCCAGTAACTAAGAGCTTACTCACAAGAGAGCTATAGCCGGTTGCTCTAATATCGTCTCAGTGAAAACTATTTTCGTACTGTCGATGCACGACCGATGGTGAGACGCCGAAGTGATCGGCTACTTGTGCGACTGGCCGGTCCTCTTGCTCGATCATATGAACCACCGCATCCCGCGGAGCCATGAACTCCGCGGCAAAGGCGCGACCTACTGCCTGACGATCAGTATAGAGGTCGGCGACACACGATGCGTGATCCCCAAACGTGATAAAATCACCGATCCCTCGCGCGAGAACGAAAGCACTGGAGCGCGGCCCCTCGTCCTCCACGAGGATAACGGGGACTTCTCCATTGACGCTCTGGAAGGCACGCAATGACCCAGGTGCCTCCGGACTTAGGCCAATGCCGTCATCTGCGCCGAGCAGCTTTGAAAGCCCAATAACGCTGCCGACTGGCTGATCCTCGGCCAGCTTCAATATCGCGCGTGCATTGCGCGCGATCCCGTAGCCGTGCCGATACGGCCTTACTGGAGCGTTGACTCCGCTCCCGCAATCGGCACGCAGTTGCATGAGAACCGGCATCGCGTTGCGCTGGCGGAACTGCTCGAGCCCGCGGCTAGTCCAAAGCTGCCCTTCTTCTAAGGCGTCAGCGAGGACCGCCGAGCTGAAGTCTAAGCGTGCACCTTCTTCGGGAATGAGCTCAAGAAGGTCGCGAATCTGGGTAACGCGACCTTCCTTAAGATCGTACGGCGTCAATCCCAGCGCGCCAGCGGTACGACAGAATACACCCTCGATTGACTGGTTGCGCGATTCCTCCACCCGCCGCAGGAGTGCATGGAGCTGACGCGCACTTCGCCCATTCAGCCAATGATGTGCCGCGAGTGGATGTAGTATCTCCTCAAGAAGGAATTGCTCGAAAGCGGCGATCACAAAGAGTTTCGATCCATGCTCAAGGTCCAACGTTCGGCCATTGCCGCCGCGCGCCTGCAAGTTGATTTGCGCGCCGGAAACCGTGGCGAGCAACGCGTAGGTCGAAGTGGGCTGCTCTTCAAGCGCGAAGTCCCACAAGCGGAACGGCGCGTCACGCCGGTACAGGAGCCGCCACCAGTTCTCCAGAAGCCGGCGCCCGAGCGCATCGAGATCACCAGACGTTCGCGCCGCGATCCTTTCTCGTGAGGAAGACAGCCAAAGCCAGGTGGTCAGCCGCCCATCAATCACGTCGACAGTCGTGTCTTCATCCGATTTCTTGTCTAATTCGACGCTAAAGAGTTCGGTGATGTGGGCTGGGGGAGCGACCGACTCCTTGCCTGCTCCGAGCAGCCCGAGTTCGCGCGCTTTTTCCGCACCAAACTCGGTGATGTGCGGGATGGAACGGCGTCCACTCGCAACCACTTCAACCAGCCCAGCGGAGGCCAATGCCGACAAGGTGCGGCTTACGTTCGGCTGCGCGCGGCCGGTAAGCTCGGCCAGTGCGCCGATACTGGCAGGGCGATGACGCGCAATGAGACCAAGGACTTCGCAATATCCAGGCACGCCGAGCACGCGAACCCAATCCTCGACCTTCGGCGGCGACTGAAGGCGTGCGAGCAGCCGATCGCGCATAGCAGAGGCTGAAATGGTCTTACTCATGCTCGTCATCCATGAACTCCGACGAAACTCCGCGAGCGTCGCAATAGCTAACGACCGTCTCGAAAAAGTCGGTGATCAGCTGCGCGGCCGAAATGAAGTTTTACCGAAAGCGCTGTCCAACACGGCCGGCCTTGTGCTCATGATCCCAGCGATCCTCGATGGCTGCTCCGTCGAACGCGTGAGTGTTGTCGAAACCGAAGATCCGCTCGCCTCGTTCGTCTTGGAGAATAAGGGCGTAGTCCATGCAATGCGGCTGCTGCGGCATCTCGTCGACCCAGTCCGCTCGGATGACCACCTGCCATCCGTTTTCCATCCGGTAGACACCAGCCAACTCGATCAGGTTCGTTAGGTCACGATGGCCGAACATATATCACCAGATGATATGGACTGGAAGAGCGTTGTCAACGGGAAACCTTTGCACCAACAGGCGCTTCAGGATGACCCTTTTCTGGTGCCGAGCCTGCCGGCCGAACGCACTGATTGAAGGCTCGAGACGAGCAGAGTCAAACAACGCTGCAGCAAGTGTGCCGATGCTGGTTAGCTGGCTAACTGCATCTTGCGCTGTCGCAGATGAGGTAGAGGCAGCTAAGCGGCTCCTTTTGGCGACAAGCAGCGTCGGCTTTCGAACGCCTAGCCAGCTTCCGGCTCCCACCCATCTCGTTCGATCGCGGCGGCGCTGGGCCGCCGCGGCCTGAACCCGGCAGCGATCAACTCAAGGAAGCGCCAAACACTGTTCAAACAAACCGAGCCACCTCAGAGGCCTCTTGGATGGCCGCGGACGAGTACGCGCCGAAAATGCAGGTCCCAGGACCGACGCGCCGGCCGTCGATGATGCCACCCTGTTCGCCGGTTATGCGTAAGCCGCGGAGCGCCGCCGAGTAGCGCCTGAAGTCTTATTGGCCGACTGCGTCCGACGTCTTTCATGTCGCTCGTCTGGAAGAGCTTGACAGTAGGTTTTCATCGCGCGACTGTGCGATCGCACGATTTGGAACAAAGGGTGAAACAATGGGTAAGCGTCCGACGATCACCGAGCTCGAAGCGATCCTGCAGCGTGAGGATGAGGTCGAGATCGAGATCCTTCCCAACGGTGAAATCCGCGCCAAGGATCAGACAAACCCTGACGAGCGCGGCAACCGTAAGCCGCTGACGATGCGCGAGGATCTGGGCGGTGAATATGGTGGGGACGCTCCCCAATGAGCCTGCAGCGCGTTCAATCGGATATCCAGACTGCCTCGGCGCAGTTTCCGAACTTGGACACCCTCACGAATGTGGCCGGTGAAGTCTTCGTCAAGGCCGCCCTGCAGACGTCTGTTGGCAAGATGTACGTCGTGGCCATCACGTTTGCCGGCTATCCCTCCGTGATGCCGAAGGTGATGGTGCTCGCCCCGACCGTGCAGCACGGCAAGCACATGTATACCACCGGTCACATTTGTTTCATGCACCCCAGCATGTGGAACCCGGCGAAGCACGACCTGCGCTTCGTCATCGCACAAACCGCGGTTTGGCTGAACAAGCATGAGGTCTATCTGATCAAGGGCACCTGGCCTGGGCCAGGGATAGAGCACTAGCATGGCGATCGATTTCATCCCCTTGCCGATGACGGAGCTGCGCACCCGGCCGGGTGAGATCCTCGACAGGGTCTCCGACGACGGTGTTGCGTTCGTCATCGAGAGGAACGGCCGTCAGAAGGCCTGCCTCGTCCCTTTGTCACTGTTCCTGCCCGACGTGTCTCCGGCGCGGATCGCGCGCGAGCTCGACGAGCTCGAGGGTGCGGGCGAGGCGCCACGCACGACGATTACCGATGCGAGGGAGATCGCGATCCGGTTTGAGAACATGGTCGCTGGAGATGTCTTCGAGATCACCGTTGTGCTTCCGCACACATATCCGAACGCTTGCCCTCGGGTCTACGCGACGCCGATCGATTCGGGCGCCCCGCACCGGTTCGCCGACGGCGCTCTGTGCATTTTCGGCTCTATGAGTTCATGGAATCCGGGCAGGCACTCGGCCCGGGTCGCGCTCGACAACGCGCGGCGATGGCTCGACCTGTACGACGGATGGCGCTCGAGCGGTGAATGGCCTCGATAGGAGGCGGACATGGGTGCTGAAGGCAGGTTGTTTGAAAGGATCGAGCGGCTATACGACGTCGGTCTCCTCGGGTCTGCCAAGGTGCTCGTGGCGGGCTGCGGTTCCGGTGGCAGCCAAGTGGCGTTGCAGCTTGCGATGTCGGGCGTCCACAGGTTCGCGCTGTACGATTCCCAGTCGCTTGGCGAGGAGAACGTCATCCGTCATGCCTGCGGCCTGCGGTACGTCGGACGCATGAAGACGGACGCGGTCGCCGACCTGCTGGCCGACCGCAATCCCGCCGTCGAGGTGGAGCGTCACGACGTCGACCTCATGTCGCTTCCCGACCTCGACGACCACGTGGCACGGGCAGACGTGGTTGTCCTGGCCACCGACAACGAGCCGACACGCTACCGTCTGAACGAGGCGTGCGTGCGCACGGGCACGCCCTTCGTGGTCGGGCGGGTCTTCACGCGGGGGATCGGCGGCGAGGTCTTCGCCTACCGCCCCGGCGACGGCGGCTGCCTCGGCTGTCTCGAGATGGTTCTCGAACGGACGCGCTACAGGGAAAGGGTACGCGAAATCGACCTCGCCAGCGAGGAGGAGCGCGACGCGATGTACGGCATGCCGGTTGCCGAGATCAAGGACTCGCCCGGCCTGAACGTCGACATCGCCTTCATCACGAACTTTCACACCCGTTTCGTCCTGGACGCGATCGCGCGGGGCTTGCCCGAGCGCCCGAAGAACATGGAGCCGATCGAGCACAACTACGTCGTATGGGGCAACCGCCCCGTACATCCTTTCGACCGGCACTTTCAGATCCAGCGCATCGCCGTGCCTGCGATGGATGGCTGCCGCATCTGCGAACAGGTACCGGCATGACGTTCACCAGGGCGACCGACGTGCAGCTCGTGATCCCGCGCGACGCGATCAAGGCCGTCCTCGACGAATGCGACCGCTACGACGCGGACGAGACGGGTGGACGTCTGCTTGGCACCTTCGTCGAGGACGAGGGCGTGTTGAGGATCACCGTCAACGGCGTCATCGAGCCGGGTCCGAAGACGGAGCGCAGCGCCGTCTACCTGATGCAGGACGGCACCTACCAGGAGCGGGTTTTCCGCGAGATCGAGAGGAAGGACCCCTCCGTCGAGCACCTGGGCAACTGGCATACCCATCACATGAACGGGCTGCGGCATCTCAGCGACGGCGACCTTGCGACATACCGGCGTACCGTTGCGCATCCGATGCACAACACGGATTTCTTCTACGCCCTGCTGATCACCGAAAAGAAGCATCGCGAGGAGGGCCTGGACCGCTACGTCTTCAAGAACTATCTCTTCCGGCGGGGTGATCCCAAGGTTTACGAGATACCTTCGAGCGCGATGACGCTCACCGACGGGGCGTTGGTCTGGCCGGCGCCTCCAGAGACAATCAAGCGTCCATCCGGCGCGCGCGAGCGTGACGACGAGGCCATGCGGAGGAACAAGGCTTACGACGGCGACGCGATTGCGACTTTCTTTCCCAAGGTGAAGGCGTTCAAGTCCGGCGAGCTCGGGATCTACTGGCGTGGGATGATCACGCTGGTCGACGGTTCCGACGTCGGTGTCGTGGTGCTCGAGGACGACACGGATGGAACGCCGGTTTTCACCGTGACGCTCAGGGACGTTCCCGAGGCGCTTGTCGCGTCGGAGAAGACGCTTGGCAAGGAGACGTTCCCGTCGTGCCGCACGGCGCTGATCGCGACCGAACGGCTCTGCAACGCCGATCTATTTAACGGCCGCAACAGGAAGCGGGGCAGGCGATGGATGTTCTGACGCTCTACGTCGGACAAGGCTCCCTGGTGGGCATCAGGGTCGGTGGCGAGGCCATCGTCATTGACGCGCACATGCCCGACTGCGACGACGTCACTTCGGACGAGATCAAGCAGAGCCTGACGACCTACCTTGGCGCAAGCAAGGTCCGCGGGCTTATCCTGACCGGCTTCGACGCTGATCACGCCCATGCAGCGGGCGTGGAGTGGATCCTCACGAAGTTTACACCCGACTGGATCATGTATCCGAAGTACTTCAAGGACACCGACTGCGCGAGATCCGTCTTCCGCACGATCAACGCCCATGAGCGTCGACGCTCGAACACGGGCCGGCCCCTGGTACGCTATTCCATAAGGATCGACAGGCTGAACGACAGGACGATCCCCGGTCTCGGCCGCAACTTCGACATAGAGCTGTTCTCACCCCACATCGAGGACATGGACTCGTCCAACAACTGCAGCATCGTCGCAAAGATCACGGGGAAGGGGCCGAGTGGTTTCAGCTATCTCGCCACCGGCGACACCGAGACCGAGCGCTGGTCCACGATCAACACCATCTTCGGCGATACCCTCAAGGCGGATGCGATGGCGGCGGCACACCATGGCGCGAGATCGGGGCTCCATCCCGGCGCCCTCCACAACATCGATCCCAACACGGTCCTGATCAGTGCCGGGGTCGGGAGCCAGTACGATCATCCCCACGGTCTCGCGATCCAAATGTATCAGGCCGTCGCCCATCACGTGTGGGCGACGAACGCGGGAGGCCAGGCCTACAACCTGCTGACGCGTCGCGACGGTCAGGACTTCAAGACCACGACTTTCCAACACTCCGTCGTCCCTGTTCCGGCTTGAGGAACGGCGTCTGTGGCCTGAGCGACGCCTTCCGCAGAGGGCGCTCGACGCGCTCGCGTCACCGCATCATGAGGTCGGGGACGTGCTCGCGTATGACTGCCAAGGTCATCTGCTCGCCGCGCTTCGAAAGCCGCTCGATCCATTTCGCCGGCATAGCTCCGAAGTCGGTCGGATAGTCCGCCACTTGGTCGCGGGTGACGAGATCCGCCGGAGGATGGGCGAGCCGCCGGTCGTCCTGGTCGAGGTAGGGAAGCGCGAACTGCCGGATCCGGCCCGCGGCCTTGAGGTCAAACAGCCGGGTCTGCGCAGCGTTCTGCGCGCGAGCGGACACCGCCGAGAAGGATGAGGTGAGCCGCGACTTGATGAAGAGGCTCGGCGGCAGCGTCCGCAGCCCATAGCCTGCGCGGCAGGCTATGATCGTGTCGACGGGCTCGACCACGACGCTCACCTTGGGGTCGCGGTCCGGCCAGAGGGGCGAAAGCCCCATGTTGTCGTAGATGCCGCCGTCGGTGAGCGTCACGCGTTCCGTCCGCCTCGACCCGTCGGCCTTGTCGAAGGCGAGGTATTCGTCGAGGGCGGGGAGGAAGAGCGGATATGCGGCGGAAGCCGCGACGGCATGGGCGAGAGGGATCTTCGAGGTATCGATGCGGCCGAAACGCCAGCAACCCGCTTCCCTCGCGCCGAAGTAGAAGGCGGACCCGGTGCGGAGTTCGGCGGCAAGGGCGACGAGGCGGGGTCCATCGGCCCGCAGCGAGCCGAGCGTGCGCCCCTTGAAGAGGAGCTCGTCGAACGTCCGGCGGAGGAGCGTCGTCCGGCTCGCGAAGCGTCGCGGCATCCATCGGTCGCCCGGGGTCCGCGGGGTGCCGGTTGCGACGCAGAAAAGCCAGGTCAGCAGACGAGCCGGCAGTATCGACGTCAGGCATGCGCACATGACCACGAAGCAGAGGATCGCCTTGACGCCTTCGCTCGTGGTCACGGCGGTCTTCAACGCGGGCCTGATGAATCCCCTCGCCAGGACTGCCCGGACGTTCTTTTCGAAGCTTGGGAAGTCGCCTTCGTGGATCGTGTACATGGCGCCGAGCACGCATCCGCCCGACACGCAGGAGAGGACCTTGGCTGCCTTCAGGTGTCCAAGGCCATCGAGGGCGCGAAGGCAGCCCAGATGGAACGCCATGGCGCGTGATCCGCCTCCGGAGAGGGCGATCCCGATACTAGGGGCTTGGTCGCCGTTGCCTGGGTCTTCGCCGACGTCGCTGCGCTGCATGACGATTCCGGTTTGGGTCCGCTTCGCCTTCCTAGCACGGACGACGCAAGGTGTCCGGAGCCGGACACGTTTGCTGTCGGTGCGATCTAAGCGTCAGGCCTGCGCGACGGTGCCCGCGCACCCCCGTGTGACGTTCGCATCTTTCGAACACGGCACCGCTTGAAACCGCACCGCCGGCGCCGTCCACCACCCCGCGACTGTGCCGCCAAGGTGGGTTTGCATGGTGATGCGAGGTGCCGAGTGCGTCGCTCGATGCCGCGCAGGCTCCCGGTGCGTGGATGACCTCAGTGCATGAATCCAACCCACATTTATCTGAGCGCCGACGCCCCCCACTGTGGGATGGTTTACTTACGTCCCACGCTTGTTGCCCGGTACGAAGGAGTAGATCACTCGCTCATAGACGCCCACCTTTTTTGGTAGCATACTCTTCGGGCCCATGTCGCCGCCGTGGTGAGGTGCGACGATCATGTTCAGAGATGTCGGCATCGGGTGGAAACATTTACGTCCCCGCAAACCGTACATTTGGCGCCGCCTCTCGAACGTGTGGAATGGACCGACAGCCTATAGGCGGAAGGTCGATTTTTCACGCTGAACTTAATAGAGCGGACCTGCGGCTCTCGGCCATAGTTGGCCACCACCTTCGATCAGAATGATCAAAAGCAGACTCTTCGAATGTCGGCAATGGGTCAGCAACAGAAATTGAGCCGGCCGGCTCTGGTGGATGGCCTGGACGTAAGCCGGGCGGCGAGGTTGTCTACGTCCTGGTTCAGGGCGTTAGGGGTTCCGTCAGTGACTTCCGTTCCGCCCCGCCTTCGTGCCTCAGCTCTGTCACGAACCAGTCCATGACGGCGAGGAAGGCGTCGAGGGCGCCGGCGGGCGCGAGGACGGCGAGCTGGATCGTCGGGCGCTTGCGGGTCGCGTCCTCCTTCAGTGCGATGCCCGGGATCAGGTTGAGGCGGCAGCGCATCTCCTCGCGGCGCCCGGCATCGCCGAACACCGGCCGGTCCAGCATGTACTGGAAGGTCAGGTTGAGCATGCCCTCACTCCAGAGCCGGAACGGGCCGGGCACGAGGCTGCCCGCCACCTCGAACTGCGGCATCATCGACGCCCAGCGCGGGTTGTCGTTGAACTCCACCCGATCGGCGTTGCGCCTGATCCAGGCGACAAGAAGCTGGGCGACCTCGACGATCTCCGGCCCGTTCCTTTCGGCCATGTCGGCCAGGAGGCTCGCCTCGTCCCACTGCCGTTTAGCCTCCGTCGCGCGCGCCCCGCCGCCCTTCTTCTGCACGGCCTCCTGGGTCTGGCCGAGCACGATCGGCACCAGCGTCTTCAGCCCCTGTCCCTCGTATTGGCGCAGCTCGATTGCCAGCACCTCCGCGGGCCGCATCTGCCGGTTCAGGAATTCCACGATGCGGCGCAGCTCGGAGGGGATCCGGTCGGCCACGAACAGCAGGCGGATGCGCCCGGCCGAGAGGTTGGTGCGGACCTGCTCCCAGAACACGTCGCCGTCGCCCTCAGCCCCGATCAGCCGGCCGAGCACGAGGTCCGGCTCGGCGCCCTCCGACGCACAGCGTTCGGCGAAGCGTGCCCGCAACTCGTCGACCGGCCAGTGCAGGACCGCATTGGCCGCGTAGTCGAGCATCTGCCCCACCACCTCGCGGCGAATGCGGGTGTCGGTGCCGCGCTTGACCTCGACCAGCGTCGGCACGCCGTCCTGGTCGAGGAAGAGATGGTCGATCGACCAGCGCCCGCTCGCGCCCTCTTCGGAGGCGATGCCCTGCTCGCGCGCCACCAGCATGAAGCGGCGCGGCACCTCCGCGTCGATCTGGTCGCCCGCGAGCAGTTCCGGGAAGGCGGCGAGCAGGCGCTGGAAGTCGTCCTCCGACGCGAAGCTCGCGGCCTGCATGGCGACGAGCGTGCTCTCGTTCTGCAGCACGAAGACCCCTGTTCCGACGTTCACGTGGCGTTCCCCCATCCTCCGCTCGTCGCTGGCGGTCGGCCGGACTGAGGTTCGGGCGGAACGGCCTACGACGAAGTGCGCTTCGACAGAGTGACACACTTACGAAGTGTGCTTCGTAGTCAAGTCACTGGCCCGAAGCCACGCTCCGGGTCATGGTGGACGAGCTGAAACGACGACTGGGGCTGACCGTGCAGGCGGCGCGGCGGCGGGCCGGGCTGACCCAGGAGGCGCTCGCGACCCTGATCGATCGGACCCCGGAGAGCGTCTCCAACATCGAGCGCGGGCGCCAGCTCCCCACGATCGAGACCCTGGTCGACCTCGGCCGGGCACTCAAAGTGCCGCTCTCCGACTTCCTCGACGGTCTCGACGGTGTCGGTGGCGGCTCCGGCCTGTCGCGCGAGCGGGTCCAGCAGGAGGCGAAGCTGCGCGAAGTCGCGCGCGGGCTCAGCGACCGCGACCTCGGGCTCGCGCTGACCCTCGCCGAGGCGATGACGGGCCGGTAAGCCGACCCTCGAGATAGTTCTCGACGCCGTGCCGAAGCCGCTGGACTTCCGTCGCACGGGAAGCATTGCTGTCGCTGTCCTGACGGGGCGGAGGCGACGCGAGCTTCCCCCTGCACACCGCCCGATCCGCCTGGCCGATGCCGGGCTCTGCCCGGTGCTGGCGCCCGATCCCCGGGGGCCTCGTGCACAGGACCAGACCGATGACCACCGCTCGCGCCAAGACCGCATCTCGCGGCAAGACGGCTCCTCGCGCCGAAACCACGGCGCCCGAGACTCCGGCACTCGAGACTCCGGTGCTCGAGGCTCCGACGCTCAAGACCGAGGCGCAGGAGAGCCAGGCGCCCGGGACGCCCGCGCCCGCGGCTCCCGCGCCGCTGACCCTCGCGCCGACGCAGCCGGCTGCGCGGCCCCGGCTCTCCGACGCGGCGCTGCTCCTGCTCGGGCAGGCGGCGGCCCGCGAGGACCGCCTGCTGCTGCCGCCTCCGCCGGCGCTGCGCACGCGCGGCAGCGCGTTGCAGAAGGTGCTGCAGGCGCTGCTCAAGGCCGGGCTCGTCACCGAGGTGCCGGTCGCGACCGAGGCGCAGAGCTGGCGGTCAGGCGCCGACGGTGCGCGCATTGGGCTCGTCATAGCGGTCGAGGGTTTCCGTGCCATCGGCCTGGCGGTGCCCGCGCCCGCAGCACCCGCGCCTGTGGCACTTGTGTCTGCAGCGATCACGGCGGGGCAGGGCGGTTCGCCTGCGGCCGAGCCGGCGGGTCGCATCACCAAGCAGGCGACCCTGATCGCGATGCTGTCGGACGACGCCGGCGCAAGCGTCCCGGCCCTCGCCGAGACCCTGGCCTGGCAGAACCATACGGTCCGCGCCGCGCTCACGGGCCTGCGCCAGAAGGGTCACCGCCTCGCCAGGACCAAGGACGCGGCCGGCACGACGGTCTACCGCATCACGGGACCGGCGGGGGCGGATGCTGCCGCCTCGACCGGCGGCGTAGCCCCGATCGGCGCGTGAGGTCCCGATGCCCGCGCTCTCTCAGCCACCCGTCGCAGCGCGGCTGGCGCGCCTCGACGCCCTCGGCCGCGACGACCTCGCGGCCGAATGGGCATCGGCCTTCGGCGTGCCCGCACCCCGCAAGGCAAGCCGCGAGTTCCTGCTCAAAGCCATGGCGCACCGCGCCCAGGTCGAGGCGACGCGCGACGTCCGCCCGGCGGTCAGGAAGGCGCTGCTGCAGATCGGCCGTGGCCTGCGCGACGGGAGCGCCGCTCTGGAGCTGCCGGCCCTGGCGCCGAGCCTGAAGCCCGGCTCGCGGTTGATCCGCGCCTGGCGGGGCGAGACCCACGAGGTGACGGTGTCGCCCGACGGCCGTTTCGCCTGGCGCGGCCGCCGCTATGGCTCGCTGTCCAACATCGCGTCGAGCATCACGGGCACGCGGCGCAACGGGCCCGCCTTCTTCGGCCTGCGCGACACCGACAGGGCCGCCGACCGTATGCCACCGCCTCCATCCCGAACGGGACAGGAGGCCCGGCCATGAGCCCGCGCACCGCCAAGGGCCGGTCCGGCAAGGCCGCCGCGTCGCGATCCGATCAGGCTAGGGCGGGAGCAGGGGCCCGGGCCGGGGCAGTCCGCTGCGCCATCTACACCCGCAAGTCGAGCGAGGAGGGGCTCGAGCAGGACTTCAACTCGCTGCACGCCCAGCGGGAGGCCTGCGAGGCCTATGTGGCGTCGCAACGCCACGAGGGCTG
>JAABUP010008485.1_pt1 | contig 13094 bp, 9 predicted proteins | sample 5559201 | NCBI WGS metagenome assembly JAABUP01 (sample SAMN10711887, study PRJNA513373) | rock metagenome | isolation source: Antarctica rocks | place: Antarctica | reverse complement strand
TTGTCTAGGTAGCTCAGTTGGTTAGAGCAGAGGACTGAAAATCCTCGTGTCGGCAGTTCAAATCTGCCTCTAGACAAGGTATACAACAAGTTATTATTGTTGCTCTTTTGATAGAGAAAAAATAAAAGAATTACGAAAAAAACATACTATAGAGTATCTTTCTTTTTTTGTATAAATGGTAAGCCCCTTTTATAATAGAGTGTTCGTTTTTTTAATTTAGATTCTTTCGTTTAGAGTTTTTGCCAGGATAAAGGTATGATGGCATATTACATATATATTATGCCTTTATTTTCTATTTTTTGTGTTTATAAAATAAAGAAGTAAAAAAAAAAGTCAAATAAATGGTTTTTTTAATTATCCTGTTATCAAACCCTTTTTGATAAAGAAAGAAATATAAAGCCCTTATTTGTTACAGATTCTTTGGTATATTATGAAAAAATCAGAGAAATAATTCAAAAAGGGATAAAAGGTCTATAGAAAATGTAAGATGATAAAAATGAATTTTATATTTTTTATCATCATCTGTATTTTTTGAAGAAAGTTTTTTTAATCTTTTATCTTTAAATAGTGAGATCTTTTTTGCTAATAAAAAGAGGTATACGAAGATTATTAAAGTTGTTTTCCGTTAAAATAGCAAAAAACAAGAATTTATATTCTTTTGTTTTACGTAGTAAAACAACAGCAATCCTATTGATTAGGTATACTTCAAAAATAGCAGGAAACACGATGTAAAGATCTGTATACTATAAAATTGTTCTAAAAAATAATAATAAAAAAAGCAAAACTAAATCACTGCGTGGTCCTTCTACAAAAAGAGCATCTTTATTTATATACAACTTTGTTAAAAAGGTGTAAAGAACTTTTATCATAAGAAAACGAGCTTTTTCCAAAACTGCGGAGAATACGTGATTTTTTCTTATTGTATGTAGTTTTTACACATCTTGAAAAGAGCCTGTAGAAAACCTTTATTATAAAAGGTTTTCCAGAACCCCTTTCTTTACGCCTTTATTTTTTACCAAAAAAATCAATAAAAGGTTGAACCATTTTGTTATTTACTATTTTTCTCACTATTCCTTGATTGTAAACATTCTCACGTATAGATTTTATAACGTTTCTCGCCTTTTCTTGGCCTTCAAAACCCTTGGCCTTCTGAATAGAGTTTCTTCATTTCTTGCGTAATTTCTCCGATTTTAACATTATGGAGGTGATCAAAGAACGCTAAAGATGCATAATCTATTAAAAGAAAGACAAAAATAGTTGGTGCGAAAATAAGAGCTGGGAACTTTGCTCGAACGCCGTTTTTTGATGGCAAAAAGTTTTTGTCTATAAATGAAAGACCTAGCAAATTTAGTACAAAGGATGAAGGAGTTCTAATATTATAAATTATAAAAAGAATAATTGAGAATAGTAGTAAAAAAAGAACAAAAGATTGACAAAAATTTACCAAATAATTTTGGTTTCTATTAGAAAAGAAGACGATCATCGTGGCTAATACAAAAAAAAGATAAAACGGGCTTTTTGAGCAAAAATTCACGAACAACAGTATGAATTTTATGACATTTATAAATATGTTTTTCAAAAATGAAAAAAACCATGGTTCGATCCTTTGGATCCAACAATTGTTGGATCCAAAGGATCGAACCATGATATCTGACAAAAACGCAGAAAAGGGATGAAGGGATATAATTGTTGGATCCAAAGGATCGAACCATGATATCTGACAAAAACGCAGAAAAGGGATGAAGGGATATAATTGTTGGATCCAAAGGATCGAACCATGATATCTGACAAAAACGCAGAAAAGGGATGAAGGGATATAATTGTTGGATCCAAAGGATCGAACCATGATTTTTCGTCTTTATTTTTTTATATTATTAAGGAAAGTTTTCTTTTGTTTGAATTCTTTTGTTTTGTTGTTTTGTTGTTTTACGGAGTAAAACAAAAGGATTCAAACAAAAGGATTCAAACAACAAACAACAAAACAACAACCTTGACAAAAAAAGGTGGCTACTTTTTGAAGTAAGGGCCACGACAACAGGTTTAGGTATTCCTTGTGTCCCTTCAAAAATAGTATTTGAAACAAAAAAAGCCTGACAAAAAAAGCTTCGCTTTTTTTGTAAAGCTTTTTTTGAAGGGACAACAGGTTTAAGGTTTTACAGAAGTTATCATAAAAACCTTTGGAATACTATGATATTATAAGAGAAGGTATGAAATTTTTATAAATATATTACTGTAATCTTATTTCCCTACACGAAAATAATTTAGATAATAAGAAATTTTAGGATGATTAATCATTTGTCCTAAAATACCTTTAAAATCCTTCGGCTTGGACAGTTCTTCTACGGCGTGTTCCGTTTCCTTAACTGATTCTGCAAAAAGATTTGCATCGCGAAGTTCTCTTGCTTTTCTCTCCATTTCCCCAGTTTTTTCTTCACGTAAAATTTCTCGCGATCCTATAGAGTAGGATTCAATAAGAATATAAAGAAGAAAAGTAAAGAAAAAAACCGTTACAGGAAATAAAGCCCTTATGCCCTTTTTTGATAGCGGAAAAAGTGTATCAATATATTTGTAGCCAACCAAGTATCCCTTTTTTCTACAAAATTGAAAGATTTATCAAAGTTCAAGAAGGGATACCAACAACTAAAACAGCAGATTATATCGATAAGAAGATTACAAAAAAAGTGGAAAAAGATTTTAGATAATTGTTATCGTACTCGCCAAACAAAGCTAAAAGTGAGAAGAAAATGAACACAATATAGAAAGGGGTATTTGAAAAATAATAAATATAGAAAAGAATAGTTTTAAATATTTTACTTAACCAAGGCATTAAAAAAATTTATATATTGTTTACAATCATATTTTTAGGGTTTTTTTATCTATTTTTGTCAGATCAAAATTGTTCAAGATTGAATGGTTTATATTTACGCCATTACGTCTATTGCTTTCATTTTCGAAAAGATAAACTTTTTCAGATACATTTTTTGAAAAGATACACTTTTTCAAAAAAGGAAGGTTTTCTTGTATCCCTTCCTGGTATCCCTTCCACGACACAAGGAAGGGCCACGACAACAGGTTTAGGTTTTCCAGAGGGACACTAACCTGCTATCTTTTCCCTGCCCTTTTTTTTTAAGTGATGAAAAGGTGCCAAAAATCATGATATCTGACAAAAACGCAGAAAAGGGATGAAGGGATATAATTGTTGGATCTCCCATAGAAAAAAACACTGTTGGGTCCTTTTGATCAAACCACGATTGTGCTTCTTTTGTTTGAATACTTTTGTTTGAATCCTTTTGTTTGAATCCTTTTGTTTGAATCCTTTTGTTTTACGAAGTAAAACAACAAACAACAAAACAACAAAACAACAAAACAACCATATAACAAAATAAATCTATATATAATATAAAATTGGTAAAGTTTCTTCTCTTTAATAAGGGATACGTGGAGCAAAACAATATAGAATTTTTAACAATAGTTTTATTACAAAATGATCTCTAAATATAGGATCTATATTATTATATTATTATTTTTATTATTTTCTGCACCATATTTTCAATAAAACAGATGCAGAAAAAATATCACAAAACTTATATACTTTTATACTTTACGTGTCCTAACAAAAACATAAGGACAGGAAGGTTTTCCGAAGGTTTTCCGAAGGAAAACTTACAAAAACGTAGTTTTTGTTAGAAAACTCACCTGTCTCTACGGGACTTTGGGACAGGTTAGGATACCAGTTTTCTAACCTGTCCCAAAGTCCCGTAGTTTTCTAACCTGTCCCGTAGGGACAGGAAGGGACACCAGTTTTCTTGTATCCCTTCAAAAACGTAGAAAAGGAAGGGACACCAGTTTTCTAACAAAAACGTAGTTTTTGCAAGTTTTCCTCCGGAAAACCTTAAACAAAAATACCATTTTTGTTAGGAAAACCTTAAACCTGTTGTCCCTTCAAAAAAAGCGAAGCTTTTTTTGTCAGGTTAGGAAAAACTTTAACCTGTTGTCGTGGAAGGGATACCCCTTACTTCAAAAAATGCAAACAAAAAAAAGGTTTTTGAAGGGACACAAACAAAAAATGCAAACAAAAAAAAGATTTTTGAAACAAAAAATGTTTCACATTTTTTGTCAAGTCAAGCATTTTTTGAAGTAAAAGCCACGACAACAGGTTTGCATTTTTTGTTTGTGTCCCTTCAAAAACCTTTTTTTTTGTTTACTTTTTTTGTTTCAAATAGTATTTTTGTTTTAGAAAAGGGGGGTGTTTTCTTTTGTTTTACGCAGTAAAACAACAACCTTTCCGAAGGGACAGGTTAAGACACCAAAGATTTGGAAAGGCTTTATTTTTATTTTGTAAAGAAACATATCTCCCTTCTAGTATTCCTTCAAAAACGTAGAAAAGGTTATATTTTCTTTACACATAGTATCCCTTAAAGAACATTTGTACTTAGACTAAAGAAAATTTTTTTACAACCCATCTAGATACATCAGTGAGTACCCCAGTAGAAGGGATCTCTTCGGGTGTCTCAGTGATCTCAATTAATATTTTTTCAAATTCTACTATATTTGGAATTGTTAAAGGAACTTCTCGAAAACTCTGTAAATCATTGTTTATAGTTTCACAAATTTCTACATACTCATTGACCCTTAAATTAATGGAGACAGTTTCTATGAGGCCGAGCGTAGTAAAAGTTAGTAAAAATATAAAAAAAGGTAACAAACCTTTCAAATGTCCTGGAAGAGACCTATCAATGAAAGCCTTTCCTATTAAATCCTCACATATTCTGTTTGTAAAAGGCACATTTAAAAAAACAAACAGAAACAAGCTCGAAATTATCAAAAAAAGTACAAGAGATTTACAAAACAAACTGGAACTGCTGTTTTCCGCAGCAGGGAAGAAGGCTAGAATGACAAACAATACGTAGAAAACATAATATTTTGTTTGACTAAAGTAAGATACTGATAAGATTTGAAGCTTTATAGCGTAAAACCCAAAAGCCTTTACAAGGTTAAAAAGCTTTTCCTTGTAAAAAAATAAAGTATTTTTTGATATCTTTTTCATAATGACGCTTTATTTGTTTTTTTTTTTGAAAGAAAAGGGGAAATTAGAAAAAATATAGGAAAAATCTTTTTTAACATTAGTTTTTTGCGATTTTATTCATTTCTTCCAAGAGGTTACCTAATTCTACTAAATTTTCAGGTGTAAGCAAGGATGCTCTACGTAATGGGGATTCTTTTTCACTTGATATAAGTGGTGAAAGAGATATTACTGTTTCATTAGGATTTTGGTTTTCCTTTTGATCAGGATTTTTGTTTTCCTTTTGATCAGGATTTTGGTTTTCCTTTTGATCAGGATTTTTGTCTTCCTGTTCATATTGAGTGGAATCATCACTGTTGTTCCTGTTAACAAGACTAGGATGAGACTTCAAGTAACCCGGTAAGCCTTCAACCACAACTTCTTCCCCATCCGTTTTAAAGCAATACCCTGGGTCTTCTTCAGTAGTGTTTGCAACAGCTATTACAGGCGTAACCGATCTCATAAAGCCATACTCCCACCCATCAAGGGATACTATGCGACGTTTCTCTTGAAAATGTGTTCCAATTTTTCTTTAAGAACGAAGGTTGCTGTAGATAGAAGCGCCCTACCGCCCGGTATACCATCAATTGTGCTTACAGCTCTTTCTATATGATCATGAGCCTTCGCAACAGTACTTTTTGAATTCCATTCTTCTTGACTGTCACGTCTTTCACGTTCATCTCTATCTCGTTGACGCGTATACTCCATTTCTTCGTCTGCACTACGACGGGAAGCCGCCAACTCGTTTCGGCTTTGTACCTGAAGATCTTTGTATTCCTGGGTACTTGCGACCGGTCCTAAACTTGTCATAACGAGACCTCCTCCAGTACGGGAGTGATTTAGTCTTTGAGCCCAGCTTCCCGCTAGATATTCGTGTCCTGCGTTTTCTGTCATTCCAGATTTTTTAAAATTATCCCCAGCCGCATTACGGGCTCTTTCCTCATTAGCGGCAGTTGAGTTTCTAAGGTCATTCACAGCTACTTCCTCTGCCACAACTGCAACTGTAGCCGCCCCCGCTAAAGCGGCAACTTCTGTTTTTGTTAAGACAGAAATAGTTCTAACCAATGTGTTTACGCCTGCAGACGCAACTTGGGCGATCAACTGCTCCTTAGTAATAATCGGTACAACAAGAGGTGCAGTTGAGTTTCGAACGTCATTTAGAACTACCTCCTCTACGACAACCCCAACCGCAATCGCCCCTGTTAAAACGGTAACTTCTGTTTTTGTTAATACAGAAATAGTTCTAACCAATGCGTTTAATAATCCTTCAGTTTTTAGATTTTTCATATATCTCGGACAAGTAAAAATACAGAAAAGATATACAAAAAATACAAACATGATGGAAAGAAGTATAAAAAAGAAAATAAAGTTTGAGAGTATATTGTGATAAAAAAGGCTCAAAATTGTTATTGATGACAATAACAAAGCTTGTAGGGGTTTGCTAAAATAAATAACGACCCTTGTCACAAGCGGTAAAAGTCTCTCAATTTTAAAAAAATTTTTAAAATAGCTTCGCATACTTTTTTTGTGTTTTTTTTTTTTTTGGTATTTTTTGTAAAAAAATACAGATTTTTTTACAAAATCTGACTATACATAAATAGATTTTGTAAATTTTGTAGAACAAAGAAATAACACAAAAGATTGTTATAACTAAAAAATTTCTTTTAAATGTTATATCTTCTTCGTATCCCTTTGAGTTAACTTTAAAATTTTTCCATAGTTGTTCATGTTTTTTATCATAAAACCTTCTTTTTTAAAATCTTCAATACCATATAGATTTCTAAACAGTAGGTAAGTTACAAGGAAAATATGTTTTATAGAAATAATAAAAATTTTGAAAAAAAACAAAATCGCCCCAGCCTATGAAAAATAAAAAAAATACAATGAAAACTACACTTTGTGTTACTAAAAAACCTACGAAAAGATTTTTGCTTAGAAAATACTCTATTTTAATACAGTAAAAAACGAATCTTGGCATTATATCAAAAACATTAAAAATTTTTTGTTGAAAAACATGGCCTTTTTTCTTTAAAAACCATGAAAAACATAAAGTTGAAATAAACAAAAGTATAACAACTTCCAAATACCTTGTCTCAAAAAAAAAACCGCTATAATCAATATTTTGAGATACAAAAAAAGAGTTTTTAAAAAGTGAGAAGATATTATAAAAAAAGAGTAAAAAATTATTGAAAATACCAAAGATTAAAAAGCGTTTCAATTTTTGTTGTAATTCGAGTTTTTTAATAATTTCAAAATAAACTTTTTTTAAAATAGAGCGTAGAGTGTCAAAACAATATATCCTTTTCATGTTATATAATCGTAAGTATTGAAAAATAGAAAAACAATAAAATATAGAGAAAGACACAAAAAAATTTATAGTGTTTTAGTACGAGTAAGCTCAAATATTGCTATTTTTACACCTCTCGCCTATCACGTGGTAATCTTCCACGAATATAGAAACTTGTTTTGAGAAATAATTTCCTGCTTTAGATGCTTTCAGCAGTTATTTAATCTAAACGTAGCTACCCAGCTATGCCACTGTTGTGACAACTAGTAAACCAGAGGTTTATCATTCCCGGTCCTCTCGTACAAAGGAATGGTTCTCTCAATTTATAATACACCCAAAAAAGATAGGATCCGTACTGTTTCTCAACGCACTAAACCCAACTCACGTACCATTTTAATCGGCGAACAGCCGAACCCTTGGAACCTTCTGCAGCTCCAGGATATGATGAGTCGACCAGAATTGTTATCATTTAGGCTCTTTATCCTAAACTTCTAATCTTCACAGATTAGCTCAGACTATGTCTTTAACTCGTGTTATTTTGTATGATTCTTTTTTACTAATGGCAATTTGTATCTCATTGTATCTCATTGATTGCGCTACGCGCAATAAATATTGCGCTATGCGCAATCATTGATTTCTGTTGTTTTGTTGTTTTACGTAGTAAAACAAAAGTAGTAAAACAAAAGAAGGCAAATAAATATTGCGCTACTGTTGTTTGACGTAGTAAAACAATAGCAATAAGGGCTTCGATCCTTTGGATCCAATCAATGATTGCGCTTCTGTTGTTTGACGTAGTAAAACAATAGCAATAAGGGCTTCGATCCTTTGGATCCAATCAATGCAAATATATAAAAGATTTTTGCAGATTTCTCTTATACTCTCTTTAATACTCTAAATATAAATGAAATCCATCTTTGGTATTTTTGACACTTTTGATATTTTTGATACTTTTAGATTTATGAGAGATCTGTTTTTTAGCCATAATGTAATACATACATAAAAACGAATTAACGGGCGCTCGTGGAAAGATTATTGTTTACACTACTCACTTTCTAGTCGTTGAACGTTTCTATTTCAATATTTGGTCCTTCTTTATCAAAGATCGCGTTATTTTGTTTTACTGCTTTTGTTTTACTACGTAAAACAACAACAACAGCAATCAAAGATTTCTTACATTTGAAAGGATATTCAGACTGACAAACATAAGGAAAAAGAATAAATAGCGTAAAAATAGACTTCGCTGCAAGTTGTCTCAATCTATAACAGATATGTATAACATTATAAAAATCTTTATACTCTTTTTGTTAGTGCGCAGAATTGAGGGTTTCTTGTCAATTCACCCGTTTTATACTCGACGTTTGTTCTTATCGAGGTGCCAAACGACTCCGTCGATATGAGCTCTTGGGAGTCATCAGCCTGTTCACATTGTTATTATAAAAGCTCTTTATCTTTTATTTCTTTAAATTTCTCTAAAGGTCAGACTATGTCATCAACTTTCTTTTATTTTTTTCAATATTGAAAGTTGTTGGGCGCTCGTGGAAAGATTATTGGTAAATATATCCTCACTTTCTAGTCGTTGAACGTTTCTACCTACAATGACGTATACTATTCGGTAGATTTCGCTGCAAATTGCCATATCTTTCTGTTTGTCTCCCTCCTAAACTTTTCATCCTTTTTCATCCTTTTTCATCCTTTTTCATCCTTTTTCTTCGAAAAAGGCAGAAAAAGGCAGGGAAGGTTTTCCTAACAAAAATACCATTTGAAACAAAAAAAGCTTCGCTTTTTTTGAAGGGACAACAGGTTTAAGGTTTTCCGAAGGAAAACTTACCTTTTCTACGTTTTTGTTAGAAAACTTACCTGTCCGTAGGGACAGAAAGGGACTTTGGGACAGGTTAGGATACCAGGTCAGAGACAACGAGACTTAGGTTTCTTGCAATTCACCCAATTTATGTATTCTAGTCACCTAGAAGTAGGACTAACATTTAATCCCTAGCGTACCTTTGATCCGTTGATCGAGAGCCCTTCCACACGGTGCTCCCGGGTCACTATGGCCGACTTTCGTCCCTGTTCGACTTGTAAGTCTCACAGTCAGGCAAGCTTATACCATTGCGCTCTATACCTGGTTTCCGACCAGGCTGAGCTTACCTTCGCACATTTCCGTTACTCTTTAGGAAATGACCGCCCCAGTCAAACTACCCACCAACCACTGTTCCCTTTTTTGGAAGGGTTTAGAAAGAATAAATACAAAGGGTGGTATTTCAAAGTTGTATCAACTATATAATAATTGATACTCCCACCTATTCTACACATTATATTTCTTCTTTCAATGGTAGGCTATAGTAAAGGTGCATAGGGTCTTACCGTCTTTTTTTGGGTACTCCGCATCTTCACGGAGAATTCAATTTCACTGAGTCCATGTTGGAGACAGTGGGGCAGTCGTGACGCCATTCATGCAGGGCACTAATTAGGTGTCAAGGAATTTCGCTTGTTTATGTTATTTTCCTTTTATCAAACATAGTATCGGTAAGTTTTCTTTTGTTTGAATCCTGTTGTTTGAATCCTTTTGTTTTACTACTTTTGTTTTACTCCGTAAAACAACAAAACAACAAAACGAAAGGAATAAAACAAAAGGATTCAAACAACAAAACAACAACCTTGACAAAAAAAGCTTTACAAAAAAAGCTTTTTGAAACAAAAAATGCAAACCTGACAAAAAATGCTTGACTTGACAAAAAATGTGAAACATTTTTTGTTTGCATTTTTTGTTTCACATTTTTTGAAGTAAAAGCCACGACAACAAGTCAAACATTTTTTGAAGTAAGGGGTATCCCTTCCACGACAACAAGTCAGGCTTTTTTTGTTTCAAATAGTATTTTTGTTAGAAAACCCACTATAATAGTATAGTTTGAAAGAAAAGGTACTCCTTTTTGTTTCCAAAAAGACCGGACTATATCTTGTACTACTCAGTATAATTTATTATGATTATAGGCAAACTTTATTGATGAAACATCGTTTTACACTGACCTGACATCTATGCTTGTCAGGGAGTGTTAGATGTCATCATAAAGATCTCCTTTTCTGTTTTTGTTATATTCATCCTTTTATTTTGTTTGTCAAGATAAGTTTTATACTTTTTTATCTTTTCCAATCCTTGAACAGTTTGATGCTTTTTCTCAATAATTAAGCGAACAATCTTTCGAAAGCTCATATAAGATATACGTTTGCCACTTTGTAACAAAATCGCACTACCCTTTGTTTGTAATTTTGGAAAAATATAACGTTCCAAGTCTTTAGAACTGTATATTTGCAAAATCTCTGTGCCGTCTTTTAGAGTGTTCAGAGTTCCGCATTTCAAAAACTTTTGCAATTCAACCAACAATTGTTTTTCTTTGGATTGGAGGCCTATTATTAGTTGGGGTCTAGGATAATCTTTCACAAGTGATACAGAGAAACAACCTTTCGCATCAACAAAACCACGAAACCAGTTGTCTGAAAAATTGTAGGCGAATATATTTTCACTGAAACTATATATCTTTTTGTCTTTCTCCGTTTTTTTTTTTTGACAACCTTTTTCTCTTTCTATTTCCATTACTGTATCTGTGTATTGTTTTTGCTTAATATTTTTCAGACTTTCCTCAAAGAGACGAAAACTTTCACGTTTCGTTGTTTTCAATCCGTATTTTTGGAAAAAAGGAATAATTATGTTTTCTAAGTGACTCTTTTTACTTACCTGAAAGGCCATCGTCATAGTTCCGGCTTTTTGCACAGTTCCACACTTGAATTTTCGCTTTAAACCATATAATACGTTTAGAGATTTTTTATCCTGACTAACTATGAAACGATGGCGTAGTAGTAAGTCACTATGCATCCCTTGTGTGCCTTCCAATACCTTTTTTCGTGTATTATTGAAGGGTTTGAATTTTTCAATATTAAAACATCCTTCACCATCAACAAAACCAGAAATCCATTCGTTTGTGAGTTGCATTTTTATATTTTTATATTTTTTGTAGTACCTTCACGTAGAGTCTCTGAGGATCTTCTGGCTTTTGTCTGTGCTTTTTTGTGTAAAAAAAAGGCATAGACAAAACAGAATTTCCTGCGGATTGTCCATTAGTGGCTTTCTTGCTCTATCGTCGCCAATAAAAAGCATATGTGAGGCCATCAATACCTAGAGATTGTTACCTTTTATATATATAAGAGGTACTTAGGCCTTTAGGAGTTTTTCGCATATAGTGAAGTTAAATATTTCTAATCGCTTAGAAAGTAAGGCAACGATTTTACCTTAGGCATTATATTCTTACACTCTCATGCAAGTTTGGACTATATCTTTTATTTAAATTGTCGATCCTCTCTTTTTGTATCCTTCTTTATTTTTTCACAAATACAGATACAAAAGTTTTTTAAATAAGATCGCGTGTAGTCTCTGAGGATCCTTTTCGGCTTTCTTTAACAGCAAAATTTGTTGCTGCCTCTAAATCTGAAAAACTTTCATTTACTTGACGTATCCCTTCTTTTTGTTTGCGCAACTTGTCCCACAAAGGAAGCATTTGGTTTGTAAAAAAGTGCAGATCTTTGTGTTTTTTTTGTTCAAGAAAAATACATATTCTTTTAAAAAACAATATTCTTTGGTTTTGTTCATATGATTGATATGGAAGTATATAAGTTTCCCAAAAAGGGATCACTTTTTCCTGTAGTGATCTTCTATTATCAATTCTATAAACTAAGGTTGCGTTGCTGCCAGACTTATAATGAATACTTCCTGTTTCAAATAAAGAAAGGGCAGCAAACAAAAGTGCAAAACCATTAACGTGCTGGGTAATAGAAAATTCAGGATCAATAACAATACCAAAAAGCGCATTTTTACTCTTTTTTGCACTAACGTTAATGGATCCTTCACCAACTACAAATCCTCCGTAAAAAGTTTTGTATTTCACAGATTTATAATTTTTCTTGGGACATTCTGTTATTCCAAAAATCTTTGCAATTTCTGTTTTGTACCAAGAAAAAGGTTTCTTTTTCTGTTTTTTTGTATTGTTAACATTTTTTAGATTTTCTATCACTTGACAAGGGATACAAGGGATACGGGAAAGAATTTCTCCTGGAAGGTAGACAATTTTTATATTATTGTTTTTCATTTTTTTTTTAAAAGATACGAAAAGTTTCCTGCTGATTGCCCTATAATTAGTTGAGTGTTACCTACTAGGTCCATCTAACCTTCAGGGTGTTCCAGCATACAGTGATCTTTAATGACGGCCCTAAGATACTGTGTTGTTGACCGTCCAATTTACAAATACAAAAACAAAAAAGTGATTGTTTTTATATTATATGTGTGTTAACAGTCACTTATTTTTTTCTTTGTATCGTTCATTTATTTTTCTTCAAAAAAAGATACGAAAAATAAAAGATACGTTTTCCAACCTGTTTCATCCTTTTTCATCCTTTTTCTGCCTTTTTCATCCTTTTTCGAAGAAAAAGGATGAAAAAGGATGAAACAGGTTAGGAAAACCTTTGAAAATTATTTATAAAGTGAAAGTGGTTCGTACGTGAACCCTTTACGTCTCCGTAAAGTTCGGACTATATCATCAAGAAAAAAAAGAAAGCTTTCTTGTTTGGCGTAGAGTCTCTGAGGATTCAAAATCTAATAATGACACTGGTATCCCTTAGTTGAAAAAATGTTACAGATTGTTTATTTTTTCAATTAAGGGATACAAGGGATACAAGGGATACAAGGGATACAAGGGATAC
>JAABUP010008484.1_pt1 | contig 13095 bp, 10 predicted proteins | sample 5559201 | NCBI WGS metagenome assembly JAABUP01 (sample SAMN10711887, study PRJNA513373) | rock metagenome | isolation source: Antarctica rocks | place: Antarctica | reverse complement strand
TGAGCTGGTGCGACGTGAGCTGATTTTGAACTGCGCCGCAAGTCTGATTCGGCAGTTCGGTTACCACCGGGTGGGCATCGACGAGATCGGAGCCGCCGCGGGCATCAGCGGGCCGTCGGTGTACAGCCACTTCAGTTCCAAGCTCGATGTACTGACCGCGCTCCTGGACAGGATGGCCGACTTGCTGGACGCGGCGGTTCAGGGCGCATCACACACGACCGGCCCGGCCGAGCACCGGCTGGCGGAGATGTCCTGGGCGCAGGTGTACACGGCGCTGGGTGCTCGTGATCTCGTCTCGGTGTATGCGACGGAACTGCACAACCTCCCGGCTGCGCACGCACGGACACTGCAGCGGCGCCGGAATAATCGGGTGAAGATCTGGGCGCAATGCTTGGCTGAGGCACGACCGCAGACCTCGATGAGGTTGGCGCCGGTGACCTGCCAGGCCACGTCGGAGATGATCTTCGGCATCGCTCGCTCCCGACGGTTCGACAACATCCCGGCGCTGGCAACCACCACCCACGCGCTGACGATGTCTGCTCTGGTCAGTGAGGATCTCGAGACAGGCTCACGGCCGAGTTGGGATTGAGTCGGGTTCAGGCCGTGCTGTGGGCCGCTCGCGGGCGGACCAGCCTTCACGTCCCTTGCGCGCGAAGGACCACAGCTGAGGTGCTCGCTCCAGCTCGACGCCCGCCTGCGTTGGGATCGCGGGAGGCCCCAACTGTGCCCGCATACTTGTCTTCGCCGACCTGGCCAGGGCGGGATCTGCGGCAGCGTGCACCGTCAGAGCCTCGGCGCGCGCGTCGACGTCCGCGTCCTCGCAGAACTCCCACGCCAGGCCCAACTCCACGGCGCGGGCTCCGTCGACCGTGTGCCCCAGTACACCGAGCACGGTGGTGGCTTCGGGGCCAACGGCACGCCCGAGGAGGCCGTAGTGGCCCCCGCCGGGGTGCACTCCAAGGCGAGTGAACCCGGATGCGATGACCGCGTCGCGCGCGACCACCCGCACGTCGGCGCTGAGCGCGAGGTTGATGCCGGCGCCGAGCGCTCCGCCCCGGATAGCGGCCACGACCGGTGGCTTGAGCGCGCCGACTCGCAGGAAGGACTCGTAGATAGCGGAGGTCATCGCGATGCTGCGGGAGGACGTCGGGTCAGCACAGATCTCCGCCAGCTCGCCTCGGTCGCCGCCGGAGCTGAAGAAGCCGCCCGCACCCCGCAGGACGACGGCTCCGATATCGACGTTGGCGTCGATGTCCTCGCACGCCGAGACAAGCTGCTCGGCGAGTGCAAGGCTGACAGCGTTACGGCGGCGCTCGTCCTGCAGCGTCACCACCGCTAGTCCGTCCTTGATCTGGACGTCGATCAGGTTGGTCATCGGCTCATCTCCTGCTGCTGGTCGGAAGTGGGGATCGCGCGCAGGTCGATGTCGTCGTCGCGGCGTTCTCGTAGTTCGCGCGCTTGGATCTTCTGGGTCGGCGTCTTGGGTAGCTGCTCGCGCAGCTCTACGTAGCGCGGCCACGCGAAGCGGGGCAGCCGATCCTTCAGGTGGCTGAGCACGCTAAGCGGGTCGAACCCGGGCAACGGGACGATGACGGCCTTTACCTCCTGGCCCATCGTCTCGTCGGGCACGCCGACGACGACCACCTCGGCGATCAGTGGGTGCTCGCTGAGCACCGCCTCGATGTCGCTGGGGCTCACGTTCTCCCCGCCCCGGCGGATGACGTCGTCGACCCGGCCACGGAAGTACAGGTAGCCGTCCTCGTCGAACTCGCCCAGGTCGCCGGTGTGGAACCATCCGTTGTGCCAGCGTTCCAGTGTCAGTTCCGGGCGGGCGTGGTAGCCATCGAAAACGACGTTCGGGCGGCTGGGTCTCACCGCGATCTGCCCGATCTCGCCGGCGGGCAACACCTCGTCATTGGGGTCGAGGATCGCGCTCTGCATGTCCGGGCGCACGGTGCCGCAGCTGCCGCGTCGGCGCGCACCGGCCCGGTTCGCCGTCAACCAGCCGCCGGTCTCGGTCATCCCGTACAACTCGTGTACCGGGACACCCAGCCGGTCCTCCACTGCGTTCCAGATGTGCTCTGGCGCTCCACCTCCCACGCAGAACCGCAGATGATGTGGGGGGATGGGGCCCGGCTGTGTGGCCAGCAGCGACAGCACCGTCCCGACGTAGGTGAACCCCGTCGCTTCGTAGCGCACCGCGGCGTCGAGGAACTCCGCCGCGACGAACCGCGGCAGCAATGCAACGGAGCAGCCGGTGTGCAGAGCAACCATGATCGCGTACACCTGCGGGTTGGTGTGAAACAGCGGCAGTCCCAGCAGAATCCGGTCCTCTGCGGTGACCTCAAGCGCCCGCGCGAGCTCGCGCCCTCCGGAGAGGAACGCCTCGTTGGACAGCACCACGCCCTTGGGAGCGCCGGTCGTCCCGGAGGTGTAGAGGATGTTGCACTCCGCCGAGGATACCGTGTGCTCCGGTTGCCGTGACGGCAGATCCGCCACGGCGTCCTCGAGCGCGCGCCAGTCAGCGAACGTCACCGCGCTGTCGGTGAGCCACGGGGCGACGGCGATGACCCTGGGCAGCAGCGCATTGTCGCCGACCACGTGCGACAGACCCGCGTCGGTGATCATCTGCCCGATCGCCGTGCCGGTGGCCTGGGTGTGCAGCGGGACGCACGTCGCGCCCAGCCAGCGCAGCGCGAACCACAGGTACAGGAAGCTGGGGCTATTGTCGGCGGCGAGCATCACCCGCGAGCCCGGCCGTACGCCGCTGGCTTCCAGCAGTGTCGCGGTGCGAGCCACGACATCGCCCGCGCGACCCCAGGACACGACGTCGTCGCCGAACAATAGGAAGGGCGCCTCCGGTCGTGTCTGTGCCTGATGCCGCAGAGCGGCTGAGAACATCAAGACTCCCTGGGAGTTGCCGTGCGGATGAGTGACTTGGCGATGGTGTTCTTGAGAACCTCCGAGGAACCGCCTGCCACTTCGTAGGCCTTCGCGTCGCGCAGGTATCGGCCGAAGGGCGCCGTCTGCATGGTACCGAGCGCGCCGCACACCTGCACCGCCATCGACGCGACCCCGGTGGCCAGCTCGGCGGCGAGCAACTTGGCGGCCGAGGAGGAGCGCGCGATGTCCAGACCGGCGTCGAGGTCACGGGCTGCCTGGTACGCCACCAGCCTCGCGGCGTCGATCTCGGCGGCGTATTGGGCGAAGTACCACTGGATGCCTTGGAACTCGATCACTTTGTTGCCGAACGCAACACGACCGGCGGCGTAGTTGAACGCCCCATCGAACGCGGCTCGGGCGATGCCCAGGCTGATCCCGGCGGCCAGCGTGCGCGAATTGGCCAGAGTCACCATCGCCTGCTTGAGGCCGCGACCCTCCTCCCCGATCAGGGCGTCGGCAGGCACCTCCACGTCCTGGAGCACCAGATTGACGTGCGGGCCGTTGCGCAGTCCGAACGTCTCCGCATCCGGCCCTTCGTAGGTGGACACCCCCGGCGCGTCGCGTGGTACTGCGAAGGTGGACACGCCCACCGGCGTCTCGGCAAGCACGACGAAGAACTCGGCGGCGGAACCGGAGGTGATGAAGGCCTTCTCGCCGTTGATGACCCACCCGGCGTCGGACCGGTTGGCCTTGGTGTCCAGGGTCCGGATGTCACTACCGTGCCCGTTCTCGGTGAGGGCGAACGACGCTCGCAACCCGTCGGCGTACCGGGGAAGCCACCGCTGTTTGAGCGACTCCTGCCCGTAAAGTTCGATGATTTTCTGGCTCTGGAAGATGGTGATGAGCGAGATGCCCAGCGCCGCGCTTCCCACACCTAGCTCCTCGAAGGTGGCCAGCACGTGCTCCATCGGAGCGCCGCCACCTCCGTATCGTTCCGGCAGCGCCAACGTGTTCCACCCCCGCGCGGCCGTCTGGGTGACCAAGTCGACGGGGTACAGATCCTTTTCGTCCAGCTCCTGCCCAGCTGGAACAACCGTTCTCTCGGTGAAGTCGCGCAGCGGCTGCGCGAAGGTCGGGTCCACGAGGTGGCGCCAGAAGGTCATCGGGTTCTCCTTGAATCGAAAGGGCTGCTGCACGTGTTGCGCCCGGGTGGGTACGCCTCAGATGTCACTCGGCCGCAGTAATGACGCGACCGCTGCGGTCGGGTAGGAAGCATGAGACAGCCATCATCAAGGCGACGGCGATCAACCCGGTGGAGATACCGCCGCCGAGGCCGTACTGGGCGGCGAGCAACCCGACGATAAAGGGCCCAAAGCTGGCGAAGCCGCGGCCGACCGAGTAGCAGAAGCTCGACCCCCTCGCACGGACTGGTGTCGCGAACAGCTCGCCGAACCACGCACCGAAAATGGCGAAGTATCCGAGGCCGAACGAGATGACGAAGTAGGCCACGATGATCAGCGGTATGGCGCCGTGGACCAGGTTTAGGAAGGCAAAGGCGATGAACGCAACCAGTTGCACCGCAGCGAACCACAGCAGCGCGCGACGTCTGCCGATCACGTCACTCCAGGCGCCCGCGAGCACATAGGACACCAACGAGATGCCCGCGCTCACATAGAGGACCGTCTGCGCGGTGCCTGCGGACACGCCCAGGCTGGCCTTGAGGTAGGTCGGCATCCACGATGAGTAGACGTAGTAGGAGTACTGCGCTCCGAACACGGTGATTGTGCCCAGCACCATGATCCGTAGCGTCGCCCCGCTGAACAGGGCACGAAGGGCGTCGGTAGCACTGCCAGGTGGTTCACTCTGACTGCGTTCCGTGGCGGGTACCGGATCTGCCGCGCCGCGCTGCAGGGCAAGCCACTGCTTGGACTCGGGGCACGAGCGCCGCACCCAGATCGCTGCGATCACGGGCAGCACGCCGACGACGAACGCCCACCGCCAGTGCGGCACCGCGCCTGTGACGTAGATGGCCACGGCGAACGCGGGCCAGATCGCGGCCTGTACGGCACCACCGGCGAGGCCGCGGCGGGTCGGGCTCCACGCCTCGTTGAGCAATGCGAAGCCGACCGCCCATTCACCTCCCACACCGATACCGGTAATGATGCGTAGCACGAGGAAGACCCCGAGCGACGGCGACAACGCTGTGGCCGCTGTGGCGAGGCCGAAGATCCAGATCGTCCAGCTGAGCACGCGTTGGCGCCCGTACTTGTCGGCGAGCCAGCCGAACAGTATGCCGCCGAACGCGGTCGCCACCAGCTGGGCAGTGAGGACGATCCCCAGATCCGCCTTGGTAATGCCGAAGTCTTCACTGATTGGGATCACCAACAGGGCGACGAGGGTGAGGTCGAAGAACTCAAGTCCCCACCCCAATCCCGCCGCAGCGATTACTCTTCGCTGCTCACTGCGGGTGTACTGCGAGCCAGATACTTCTGCCACCTCTTGGCTTGTCATGCCGGACCGCCTCTACTCTGGACAACGTTGTGTCAAAGTAAACGCTGGTTAGCCTGCCGTCAAGTGGCCCGTAGTCGGAAATCTTGACGTGAGTCAGCACGGCCTTTACCGTTGCCCTGCAGTTGGAGGAAGGGTCCGCATGAGTCTCAAGGGACAGTTCGGCAAGGACGTTCTGCTTACCGGCTGGGGTCACTCCCAGTTCGGTAAGCTGAGCGAGGAAACGCTGGGATCCCTGATTGTCCAGGTGGCCGCCGAAGCCATATCGAACGCGGGCATCGAGCCGGTCCAGATCGACGAGATCTTCCTGGGCCAGTTCAACTCCGGCCTCGTGCCGCTGGGCTTTGCCTCCTCGCTGGCACTGCAGGTCTCCGACCAGTTGGCGAACGTCCCGGCCACCCGGGTGGAGAACGCCTGCGCATCCGGGTCCGCGGCCGTCCAGCAGGGCGTCAAGTCCCTGCTGGCCGGGACCGCCCGCACGGTCCTGGTGATCGGCGCCGAAAAGATGACCCACGCACCCGCTGCGCTCGTGGGCTCGGCCCTGCTGGGCGCTGACTATGAGATGGCGGGCAAGGACTCGACGACCGGTTTCGCGGGGGTTTTCGCCGAGACGGCCAGGCATTACGAACAGCGTTACGGACCGGTCGCGGACGTACTGGGATCCATCGCAGCCAAGAACCACCGCAACGGGGTGGCGAACCCGTACGCCCAGTTGCGGAAGGACCTGGGCGAGGAGTTCTGCCGGACCATTTCAGACAAGAACCCAGTTGTGGCGGAGCCACTGCGCCGCACAGACTGCTCACCCGTGTCCGACGGCGCCGCCGCCCTCATCCTCAGCACCGGCCCCTCCTCCGGGGCGGCGACGGCTCCAGTCCGGGTGGCCGGATTCGGCCACGCCAATGACTTCCTGCCGGCGGAAAAGCGTGATCCCACGGCCTTCGCTGGCAGCGTCGCCGCCTGGCAGCGTGCCCTCGGCATGGCCGGGGTCTCACTGGAGGACCTGGATCTGGCAGAGGTACATGACTGCTTCACCATCGCCGAACTGGTGATGTATGAAGTTATCGGTTTGACCCCAGTCGGGGAAGGGCGCCGAGCCATCGAGGAAGGCTGGGTTTACCGGGACGGCAGACTACCGGTCAATCTCTCCGGCGGTCTCAAATCCAAGGGCCACCCGGTCGGTGCCACGGGGGTCTCACAGCATGTCATCACAGCCATGCAGCTGACCGGCACCGCCGGCGAGATGCAGTTGCCAGGCGCCCGCCGCGCCGCCGTGCATAACATGGGAGGTTTGGCGGTCGCCAACTATGTGAGCGTGCTGGAAGCCGTCTAGCCCCAGCTTGGTGTTGGGCGACTCCCTGTATGACCACCTGGAGGGGCTGTGGCGTCACGGTTCGTGATCATGGTCCGTGGTCATGTTGGGTGACGCCGGCTGCGACAGCGGGTCGACCCGCTGCGGAACGGTTTTGGTCGTTCTTCTCGACCTCAGCGAGTGGGGGGTTGCGCCGAGGCCGGGATGGGGTCACGCTGCAACACCAACTGCCCCTGCCGCCTGGTCCCAGGATCGGGCAGGCTCAACGAATGCGGAGCCCACGAAACCTTGATGATGCTCAGACACGGCAGCGACGCGGACCAGGAGCTCTCGGGCGCGGGGGTCGCATGCCCAGCGTGCGGGCACCTGCTCGCGCCGTGGGGGTACGCGCGCCGCCGGTCCGTGCGGGGCCACGACGGCACCACCCAGCTCAGGCCTCGGCGAGGCCGCCCACTCCGGTGGCGCCAACGGCAACCGTCGCCGCAGCTGGAAGACCGAGCTCGCCGCACTGGCGGCTGAGACCGGCCTGGACATCAGCGTCTGCCATCTACCGCCGGGCACCAGCAAATGGAACAGGATCGAACACCGCCTGTTCTCCCAGATCACCCGGAACTGGCGTGGCAAAGCTCCGAACCTGGAAGAAAGCCATCCAGGTGATGAGCCACGCGGCCGCTGTCCGACCGCGGTACTTGGCACACTGGGCCTGGGTGAAACCGGCCGCCAGCTGATCAGGATGACAAGAGCCGTATGACGGGAGACTGTCACGTACGGATCTGTGGGAGCCCGGGGGTGAGATCCCCCCGGGCTACCCGACCGTATGAATTGCCGGGGCTGGCTGCTCGATATTCGGGCGATCTTCATGGACACGCGACGGACCGGCGGGGCCAGTCCTTCGCGGAGATGGGGGCGCCTTCATGTCGGCTGTCGACTCAGGCAACGGAACGGTCGCAGCTCACCAGGCCGACAACCGGCCGTGGCTAGCAAAGAGCGAGCGTCGGTCCACCACTTCATATCCGTGCGAGATGACCTCGTCTATCAGCGGATCAGTGACGAGGATTTCGTCCAAGTACGCTGTGTTGTGGATCCGTGCAAAGCGGAGGCCTTCTATAGCGTCGGCGTCACAGGTGAGGATCGCGGCCGTGACCGCATCAACCTCGTTTTGCAGGACTATGGGAATCTTGGCGCGTTGCAAGGCCTGAGACCCCGCAGTGAGGGTATTTACATAGGTGGTCATCGGGTCGAACCGCTCGAGCAACTGGCTGGGTACGAAGTCCGCGAGGCCGACGCCGACGGCGTTACCCGCGGACTTCTCCGTGATCGCAAGGCACACAATGTTCGTGATGCTCGGAGTCACGAGTTCAGACATTGATCGAACCATCCGACGACCCAAGACGTTCGTGTCCATGCCGGTCCCCGAGAACTCTTTGCCCATCGCGTCGACCACGAGCACATCGGCCTGGACGAAGGGCAGCCGCGCCTCCTGAGATTTGGCCAGCTTCAGCAGTGCGGCCTCGCTCGCCGAGCCAATGCCTTCTGCCCCAACGAACTCCACCGCCGACAGGCGCTTGTCACGAGCCTCGACCAGAGCCAGACCTCCAAGGACTGGCAGCCGACGACATATGTGCCGCGCTGCGGTCACGATCCTCTCTTCTATCCGGGCAGGTCCGAGCCGGTGCAACTCCTCGGCGCCTCGCTGCTTGCCCAAGCCGATGGCCAGCATCTTGGCCAGCCCAGACTCGATCTGCCCGCTGAATGACGTGTGGCTCTTCAGTCGGTTGACGATGACGATGTGGTCAACTTCAGCCGCGAAGGCATCAACCCATACGGCCACATCACCCGCAGTGCCCAGACTGACCGTGTCCATCGTCGCGCGAACCGGGGCGCCAAGACGCGCCGAGATACCGAGCCGGGAGAGGGTCTCCTTCTGTCGGGCAGCGTCGGCCCCGCCGTGAGAGCCCATGGCAGGCACGATGAACGGCAGAGCACCTCGTTCACTCAGAACAGCCACGACCCCAGCGATCACCTCGTCGATCCCGTCGATGCCCCGGCTGCCAACACCGATCGCCACGGTGTCTCCTGGGGCAACGCCAACGAGATGGGGTTCGATCGCCGCCCGCGCTCGCGCCCTCGGGTCGAGCCGTCCCGTCGATCCGGACGAGCCTAGGCGCAGCTTGGTGAGATCAAGGTCGGGAACGCTGCGTCCGAGGATGTCAGCAAGTGGCGGCGCCAACAGTCGCGGAGCCTCGTAGTACGTCATCGTGCTGGCGTCACATGAAGTCCAGGTCAGCACCGTCGTTGGCCTGCAGTACCCGCTCGGAGTGCAGCCGTTTCCAGCCCCGCTCGGGGCCGGACCAGGTCCGCTGGTCAGCGCGCCGCTCCGCCAACTCACTCTCGCCCACGAGCAGGTTGATCCTGCGAGCCGGGACATCGAGCTGGATCAGATCGCCGTCCCGCACCAGAGCGAGCGGGCCACCGACCGCCGACTCGGGGGCACAGTGGAGCACAACTGTGCCGTATGACGTGCCGCTCATCCGAGCGTCCGAAACCCGCACCATGTCCCGGACCCCCTGGGCGGCAAGTCGTTTCGGGATGGGAAGGGATCCGGCTTCTGGCATACCCGCGCCCGCCGGCCCCGAATTGCGCAGGACGAGAACGCTGTCCTTCGTGATCTCTAGGCTCGGGTCGTCCAACCGGGCGGCGGCATCCTCGGCCGACTCGAAGACGACAGCTGGTCCGGTGTGGACGAGCAGGTCCGACGTGGCCGCTGAGACCTTGACGACGGCACCATCCGGCGCGAGCGAGCCGTAGAGAACGGCAAGGCTGCCCGGTTCACCGAGCGGGTTGTCCAGCGGCCGGATGGTGCTCTGCCACGCGGGAACCTCGGACACGCCGCCCAACAGTTCGGCCAGAGGAAGGCCACTCACGCCAACGGTCTTCAGATCGAGCAGATCGCGAAGGCAGCGGAGAAGGACGGGCACACCTCCGGCTCGGTGGAAGTCCTCCATGTATCCCGACCCCGACGGCTTGAGGTCCAAGAGCAGCGGAACCCGCCGAGCAGCCGCGTCGAAGTCGTCGAGCGACAGCGGAACACCGGCCCGGCGCGCGATGGCGAGTAGGTGCACGATCGCGTTGGTCGAGCCACCGATCGCAGCCAACGCCAGGAGCGCGTTGCCGAACGCCTGCGGCGTCAGGATCGCGCGCGACGCCTGGCCCTGACGGGCCAGCCACACGGCTCGTCGCCCGGTGGCCGTTGAATGGCGGAGACGCTCACCCGTAGCCGACGGAGGCGTCGCCCCACCCGGGAGCATCATGCCCAGCGTCTCGGCCATGGTTGCCATCGTCGACGCCGTCCCCATCACCATGCACGTGCCCGGGGTAGTGGCGAGGGCGCCCTCGACCTCGGCGATCTCGGCCTCGCTGAGCTCGCCGGCGCGATGACGCGCCCACATCCGACGGCAGTCAGTGCAGGCGCCAAGCCGTTCCCCGCGCCAGGTGTTGGTGATCATTGGACCGGTGACCTCGAGGATCACCGGAACGTCTGATGATGCGGCCGCCATGAGCTGGGCCGGCACGGTCTTGTCGCAGCCTCCGAGCAGGACGGCGGCGTGCATCGGCTGCGCCGCGATCAGCTCCTCGGTCTCGATCGCGAGCATGTTCCGGTAGTACATCGACGTCGGGGACAGCAGGATCTCGCCGAGGCTGGTCGTCGGAAACACCATCGGGAGGCCGCCAGCCTCAAGAACTCCGCGCTTGACGCTCTCCACGATTTGCGGCATCTGCCGATGGCATGGGTTGTAGTCCGAGGACGTGTCGGCGATGCCGATGATCGGACGGGCTAGGTCCTCCTTGTCCTTGCCGCTGCCCGCCAAGAAAGCACCACGGAGAAACTCGCTGAACCCGGAGTCGCCGTACGACGTCTGATTGCCACCCGCCGCCCTTGCGCCGGCCGCTTCGCTCACTCGGACGGCACCGCTTCGACCCGACGTCCGACGCTGGACAACAACGATTCCGCGCAGCGCAGAGCCAACGCACCGATCGTCGAGGTCGGGTTCCCGGCGCCACCGGAAGCCATCGAGCTACCGTCGCAAACGACAAGCCCCGGTGTGTCCCACACCCGATGCCAGGCGTCGACCACGCCGTCTTCAGCAGTGGCGCTCATCCGTGCCGTACCCATGAGATGCCAGCCGGGCTGACAGAAGTCGTCGCCCATCGGCTGCAGGTCAAGACCCACTGCCCCGGCCGAGTCCGCAATCTCCGCAAGGCGATCGCTGCCGAACTCCAACAAGCGCCGGGTATTCGGGTGCAGGTCATAGTGAACCGCCGCTCCGGGGTTGCCGCCGGCGTCCGGATGGTCTGTGTCGAGGGTCACACGGTTCGTCGCCACCGGCAGGTCGTCGGCCTGGATGGCGCAGAACACGTGCCGGTCGAATCGGTCCTCGAACGCGGCCCGATGCTCGGACCCCCAAGGGGCCCGGCGCTGACCGGTGGTACCCCCGAGCGCGCTCATCACCGGCCCCCAGGCGCCGCCGAACGTGATAGTGATTCCGTTCACGGCACCCCGGTCGACATCCGTGTCGTACCACTCCTGGCAGTACGGTCCGGCACCGAACGGTCCCTTCCAGTGGCCGGTTGGCCGGTCGAACCACATGTCTCCGAGGCGATACCCGTGGGTCATAAAATAGCGACCCGCCTGGTCGCGATCGTTGCCAAGGCCGTCGGGATGCCTGGCCGCGGCCGACATCAGCAGCAGTCGTGGCGTCCCAATTCCGTTGCACGCCACAACGACCAGCGTCGCCGTCAGCCGATTCTCCTGCGCGGTTGCGAGGTCGGTGTAGATCACGCCGTCGGCGGCGCCGTTCAGATCGGTGGTCACCCGCGTGACGCGCGCGCCACTCCGAAGGTCGAGACCGAGAGCGAGAGCAGGCTTGAGGTATGCCTGCGTTGCCGTGCCAAGCGACCCACGCGGACAGCCGAAGTTGCACTGACCGCAACTGTTGCACGCGAGGCGATCGCCCCTGTCTTCAGTCAGGATCGCGTTATCAGCGGGCCACCAGTGGACACCGAGGTTCTCGAGCCCGGTGGCAAGCAAGTTGTGATACTCGCCGTGTTTCACGAACGGCTGGCGAGGCGCGTTGGGCCTTGGTGGGTAGGCCAGATCACCGGGCAAACCCGAGATCCCGACGTCCGAGTCGTTCCTGTCGTAGTAAGGCGCCAGCTCCTCGTAGTCGATCGGCCAGTCGATGGCGTTCTCGAGGCCGTGCTCGGTGCCCTTGCGGAAGTCGACTGGTTTGAGCCGGTGCCAGAAGCCGGAGTAGTGGTTAGTGCTCCCACCAACAGCGTTGTAGAGGTACGGCATAAACGTGCCGTTCGTCGTGACAGGGAAGTCGTAGGGCATCTCACGGACGTTGGGCGTGAAGGCCCAGTCCCGCCGCATCGAAAACTCCCAGTCGGCGGTGAATGTCGGATGGTCCACCGCGTGCACCACCGGGCCCTGCTCGAGGCAGACCACCTTCGCGCCCGAACGCGCCAGCGTGTAGCCGATCGCAGCTCCCGCCATCCCGGCGCCGACAATGATGACGTCGGGGTCATCGATCCTGGACACGTGTCACCTGTCCAGTGGCTTGATAGCTGCCGCGCGCGGCCGAGGGGGCGAGCATGTCCTGCGAGATGTGATAGCCCAGCGGTTGAGGCGCTCCGTGGTAGGCATAGCCCTGGTCCGCCATGGTCGACAGGACGCGCCCCGAGGCGTAGTAGCCGTAGCAGGCGAACTCGTACAGCCACGTGAACGCCCCCGGATCGTCGACCTGCAGCTGCTGGAGGGCCGCCGTCGCGATCTCTGCGCTGTCATGCGCGCATCGGGCGACCACGCTCTGAACGGTCCAGTGATCGGACGCGCTGCTGCGCGCCTCGATGAAGTCCACGACCCTCGCCTCCGCTGCGCAGGGATAGACGTCGTCGCCCGGCAGCAAGGCCGTGACGAGCACCGCGAGCGCGGACCGGAGATCGTCGTCGAAGACGACGCCGTAGTGACCCGGTCGCGACGGGTGAGCAAAGTCAGCCATCAGTCGCGGCCGCGGCAGCCGCCGCGGGAACCTCGCGATAGACCTGCCCGCGTTCCATAACGTTCTCGAGCAGGTCGACATAATCGGCGGTGTCGTCGTGAGCGGGGGTCGGGACCTGGCCTGGGTACCCGATCAGCTGGCGGATATCGGGATTGAGGAAGTAGGCGCCCGCGGTCAGAGTCCCCATCGCCTCGAAGGCCGGGATGTGGTCGGTGTTGAGCACCTCGATAGCCTCCGACGCCGGGAGATCGGTCGCGGTGGTCAAGGCCTCGTCGAATGCCGCAGCAAGGTCCGGGCGGTGGCTCAGTGCCACCTCGATCCAGTGACTGGCGA
>JAABUP010008483.1_pt1 | contig 13095 bp, 11 predicted proteins | sample 5559201 | NCBI WGS metagenome assembly JAABUP01 (sample SAMN10711887, study PRJNA513373) | rock metagenome | isolation source: Antarctica rocks | place: Antarctica | reverse complement strand
TCAGAAATAGCCAGAGCCTTATATTCGTTATAGCACTCAACGGCACTGCTGAGGTCACCAACAGCCCCAAAAGCTTCGATCATCGGTACGAACATCGAAGCGAACGGGATGACTTTTCGCGATTCCATGTGTGCGTAGACGCGGATCATATCTTCCACACGGCTGCCTTTCGCACAAGCAGTGACGAGTAAGCGATATGTCTCTGCAGAGAAGACTTGGTCCTGGCGAACAGATACGGATGCTTCAAAGAGCTTCAGAGCAATGCTCAAAGCATCGTCATCTGCCAGGATATCATATTCAGCCTCGCTAGACTGAAACATAAACTTCCCTGCCTCTTCCACGCCTCCGAATCGGATTCGCTTTTCTTCCAGTATCTGTTTCAAGGTCATTACATCGAGCGCCCGAGTTGTCAACAGCTGGATCAGGGTTGTGTATGTTGTAGTATCAGGCAACACCCTCCGGCGCACCATGTCAGAGTAGACGTTCAAAGCCTTTGGTACAAGCTGATGCTTGGCCACTGGTAGCTTGATGGCAGCTGTGAGAAGTGCATTGTAGGCTGGGGCAGTCGGTCTGATGCCGTCAACAAGCATAGCCTCGAACAACGCCGGGATCTCAGCATATCGCTGAGTGTCCCCGAGCTTAGTTATGTGATCAGAGTATGCCTGGGATTTGGTATCGGACACTGACGTTGCGCCCGTTGTATCGCTAGTTGGAGAGCTGTCAAGTCTAAAAGAGTCCGTTGTCAGACTTAGAGACCGAGATAGAGCGACAGATGGCGAGGTTCTTGCTTCGATAGGGTTCTGATGTGTAGTAACTTCTTTTGGTGACCCATTGACAGGGTTGTTGTCTGCAGAAGCGGCCGCCTCCTTTACAAGCTCAATCTCTTTTGCGATCGCCTCATCCACATCTGCCACGGCAGCAACCTGACCAGCACCATCTTGAGCTTTCTTTAAATCATCCGCCGCACTTGCGCTGTACGCTCGGTCCACACTTCCGCGGCTCGCGCGTGTAGTCTCTTGCCGGAGCGCAGCTCCCTCTCTCGCAATTGATGGCGCCTTCCATCCAATCCTTTTAGCGAATTGAAACTGCTTCCACTCGTTGTCCTCTCCCGCATGTTGCTGTTGCTGCCACGCCGCATAATAAGCGGCTAACCCTCCGTCGCCGCTCCCACTGCTGTTAGAACTCCCGTGCCCTGCCTTGGCGCCAGCACTGGAAGAGTTGGATGTGTTCTGGAACGCATTTTGAAGCTGTGACGTTCCAGATTTCCCAAACCTACTGGCTGCGTGGTTCCCGAACGGTCCGAAGGATGTTGTGGAAGAAGCGTAGGAGGACTGAGAGGCAGCGACCACCGATTGGGCGTATCCGTGGGTAAGGGATTTCGCAAAACTCTGACGCGCAAGATGCGTGAATGGCTTGAAAACCATTTAATTGATGTTACACCTCTTCGAGAAAAGAGGAGAGACTCAAAAATGCCAAGAGGTTAGCTGAGATGGTGACCGCTTCCCCCATTCGTCGAGTCGAATTAAGTATATAGGAGACAATGGTAAACTTACCAGATATCTCGGTTCAGTATCAAATGTAGGTTCATTTGACGACACTTGAGCCGCCAAACAACACGCTGTTGTGGTTTGGCGTGACTGTATATCTGAGCTTGACAGGCTGAGGAAAGGCCTTGGTGTAAGACGTGAACCGTATGAAAGATTGGAAAATGTTCTTATTGCTGTTGAGCAGCGAACAATTGGCTGGGGTTGAAGCTGATGTTGAAAAAGGAAACCTGAGGCTTTGAAGATGTTACGATCAGTTGTCGCAAGACGCTGTAGGAGCTGAACGGTAGGTAGTATGCCAGTTCGTACAGTAGATGACGAGTCCACGACTTGCGATATAATCAAACAGAGCGCGTTCCGGCTTAGAAGTTTCCGGCGCCGTCGAGGTAAAGAAGGTGCCCAAGGAAGAGTCGCAGTGGGAAAAGAAATCGTACCTCAGGCGTAACGGATCTTGAGGCAACAGCGAGTGGCGCGGAGTTTTCAGGACAAGAGCTACATCAGACTTTACTTTACCTTTACCTGGCACCCGTATAATTTTCTTCGGGGAGTGCGCTAGCCAATACTTGCCATGTGCGATTGACAACGGGCCGCTCGGCACGGATGACTCAGAATCTGAGCTCTCCATAAGGTAAGCCCGAACATCATCTTAAGAGGTAAGGTATTGGACAAAGCCCTATCATGACCAAAAAGTTGGCCAGCGGGAACATTTCCCCGCAATTCTGGGTTACAACCAACAGGAGTCGAGGGTCTGACGGTGCCGAAAGGTTCTCTTTCTATCACTCCCGTCTTCAGAGCTGCTTGGTGCATGTATAATCCAAGTCAATATGGAGGCCACGGCGAATGTTGCGTCGGCGCCAGGCAAAGTCCTCCTTGCTGGCGGTTATCTCGTATTGGATCAGGATTATACTGGCTTGGTCTTCGGGCTTGACGCTCGGATCCACGTCCGTGTGCAAGACTTACGCACAAGCTCCGGAATCGCGCTGTCAGAGATAATTGTACGCTCTCCACAATTCAGAGATGCGGAATGGAGGTACGGCTACAGGTTGACCGAGGACGAAGGAGGCATAGACGTTACCCAACTGGAGGGGTAAGTGAGCTATTTTTGCTTATGCAAGGTGCCCTGCTCTCCCTCAATGGACGGTCCGAAGTCCTGCGTTTTGAGCAAATGATGGTCTCACTCCCGTATGATATTCGATCTCCTAATCATATCTATCCGTCTTCAATAGAGCGCGGTTCCTCTTACCGCACATAATGTACGGTGGTCATATTTATGTGCCTGAGATCAAGGCCTCCTTAATCTATGTCTTCTTGTCAGCTGAAACTCCGAATAAACCACAGTTACTCTACATCCTCCTTATCTCGGAACTCCTTTGTCGAAACAGCCATAGCGTACGCCTTGTCTTATATTGCTACGCTTACTCCTCGTCCTATCGGCCCAGCTTCGATCAATATTCTTGCAGATAATGACTACTATTCTCAACCTGGGACAACACAACAGATCGCTTGTTCTCAAGATAGCCGATTCATTGACTTTCATGTGCCGCTCCATGATGCCCACAAGACTGGCCTTGGCTCCTCCGCCGCGCTCGTTACGGCCTTTACAGCAGCAGTATTGAACCACTACCTACCTGTAAACGTATTCTCTCTATCGACAGACTCGGGCAAGGCCAGACTACACAATTTAGCGCAAGCGGCACACTGTGCCGCGCAAGGCAAAGTGGGGTCTGGCTTCGATGTGGCCGCTGCAGTCTACGGTTCTTGCGTCTACAGACGTTTCTCTCCATCTATCCTGGAAGGTCTCGGAGAAATTGGCTCGCCGAAGTTCTCTCAACGCCTGAAAACTGTGGTAGAAGACACGGACTCGGCGCGAAAATGGGATACACAGATCAAAAAGTCCGCTGTCAGTGTACCCAAATACCTGAGACTAGTGATGTGCGATGTCGACTGTGGATCTCAAACGGTTGGGATGGTGAAAAAGGTCCTTGCTTGGCGAAAGGAAAAGCCCGAGGAGGCGAGTCTGCTGTGGGCTGCGTTACAGAAGGGCAATGAGGACCTAGCGGTAGGATTTACTAAAGTGACAAGATTTTCGCAAACGCCAGAGGTGGATTACCAAGGTCTCCGTGATACCATCAACACAATACGATCTCTGGTCCGAGAAATGTCCAGCAAGTCTGGTGTACCAATTGAGCCAAAAGTTCAAACCGAGCTCCTGGATTCTTGTTGCAAGGTGCCTGGCGTTGTAGGTGGCGTAGTACCTGGTGCAGGAGGCTACGACGCTATCGCTCTTCTCGTCGTTGATAAGCCGGGTGTCCTGGAAGGATTGCAGAACCTACTGGGTGATTACACAGCCAGCGTGGGGGAAGACGGCACAGAAGCAAAGATTGGGAAGGTCAGGTTGTTGGGGGTACGGCAAGAGATGGACGGGGTCCGCGCGGAAGACAGCGAGGGCTACGAAGCTTGGCTTCGATAGCAAAAGCAGAGCTCAGTTTCAGAAATTGTGTTAAGACTAGAAATGATACCGATGAGATCTGAATCGCTGTGGTGGAGTCGAAGGTATATCAGGACACTGGCGTGACCATGGTGTTCGAGCATAGAGCTTGCATCTTTCCATGTCACCTACTATCTAAAGCCTCCGAGAGGGAGGATCAGGTGTTATAGACCAAGATGAGCTTGGGCCAATTCAGTCCACTTGATACCTACATGCGGATTCGATCTGCTCTTCACCTGTCTGGACAAAGGAATTATCAATAATGAGATGAGTGTATCGATGAAGAAGTTGATGCCTTTGTATGTTGAGTTCTTATGTTCCTCCGGAGATACCGAAGTCTTGAACACCCAATCCTCATTGGACTCGCCTGTCAAGCTGTTGTGTTCCACCAAGATACAAGATTACATGGCATGACATAATCTAGTCCATACCTGGCGTCTGCACAGCATCGATGCACTTCAAATCCTCATCTGAACGTAGCCTGTTTCGGAAGAGTACTTACTGTTATACGTACATGTACATATTGGATGGGTTCTCATGGAGTAGAATTAATCTACATGTACTTTGTATAACTTGTGCCGGCGAATTGCCCCCTGCGGTTTAGCGACCTCTGCAAACAGTAAGGCGTGTCATGTGATGCCCTCGCCGCCTGAACTGCCGTTGTGTCTTGGCGCTGTTGACAACGTCGCTCTTTTCGATATCGGCATCGTCACTATCCATGAGCCATTTCTGCTGGTGAAACCTTCACACCCTTGTTGTACGCCGTGCTGCGCCTTCACTGTGACTCTGTGAGCTCCTGACTCCATCTCAGTGTCTCTGTTGATCGGGGATCATTGCTTGCAATCAGATATCACGGTTCCCTTAACACAGGCAAAGAAGAATTTTTCAAGTCACAGCTTATGTGTGCTGTTTCTTCCCTTCATGATCACTTCTCTATATCATGATCTTCTTTATCATGCAGTTACTTTGTTCTTCTTTCAGAGCATTTCTTTTCATGTGTTGCAGTGACATTTACCATACATGAAGAATTATATCATACACTTCTTACTGATGCTCTCACTTACTATTCTCTGCAGCATGAGCTCTTATCTCTTAAAGTGTCATCATTAATGTTAAGCAATGTGTTTTATAACCTGTCTTTGAGTAAAGAGCTAAAACATAGCATGTCTCAGATTAAAGACATTAATAGTGTTTAAATATGTTAACAGTGCAGAATTGTGAAAGGTTACTTATTAAAAAAAAGACAATTAACAAGATTCAGCTGAGTACATATAAGTCAGTAGCAGTTCTTTACTGTTTGAGAAATATGACATGTTAATGAGAATTACTCACAATGTACTATTTCTTAAAAGAAAACTAAAGTTAAATAATGTCAGTAGATCTGTAATTATGTTTAAAATCACTGCTGTTTAAGAATTAACACACTGATAAAAGCTGTTAGAAATAGCTATAACTATATATGTGTTATAAATCTTCTTATTATGTTATACTATATGCTACTGTCATGAGTTGAACTCATACTAAGGTCTTATGATCAGTTACTTACTAAGACTTTAAGACTAAAGCACATTATCTTCTTGCTTCTGTACAAAGCTTTTCTTTTCTCTTTATAGTATTCTTCTTGTATTTAGAAATTATTAATTGAGCATCAGTCTCATTGCAAACCTGTGACATTAAAATACTATTCTCATTTAAACCTGGCCTACAATAAAGGTCTTGCTGTATGATTGTTGAAATCTGTACAGAATGAGTGAGAAAACCCCTATGACAGAAAGAGTTAAGTTCACAGCAGAGAAGATTTCTTCTTGAGCTCAAATACTTATGAAAGAACTACTGTCACAGGTTCACAATGAGACTGACGCTCAATTAATAATGTCTAAATACAAGAAGAATACTATGAAGAGAAAAAAGAAGAGCCTTGTACAGTGAGAAGATAAAGTGCTTTAGTCTTAAAGTCTTAGTCAGTAACTAGGTCATAAGACCTTAGTATGGGTTTAACTTATGACATTACCCTCTTTTTTTTCTTCAAGGTTGAGCTTTAATTAGCAAGAAAGAACATTGTACAGTGAATTGCTTGTCAGCATGTGATTTTCATGTTGTTTAAGTAAGGTTTGTAGATAAGGTTCTTATTACTTGTCAACATGTGGTTTTCTTTTTCTTTTCTTCTTCAACTTCTTCATCACAACCTCTTGTACATGAAATTCTCTTTGATTGACACCTTTCAACAGAGTTTGTTTCTCAGATCTGACAGCATGTAAAGCTCTCATTCTGTATCAACATGCTCAGAATAAATAGCTTTGACAAAATTAAAAAGACAACATTAGTATAGAAACAAATCAAATAAATTCAACACTAAATCATGAACTCTGTACAATCACCTCACACATGTGAAGCATCTCAGTCTTCTCTGACATGATGCTTCTTTTTGAGCTCTCATCTGTTATTGACAAGGTCTTTGAATCATGTGTAGACTGATGATGTCAACTCATACAGTTAAGATCTAGCAACCTCAAGTTACATTAACTCTCATCAGTTCATTGTCACTGTGTTCTGCAGAGCTGAGGCTGATTCTCATGTAGGTCAGATATTGTCATGAGTTGAACTCATACTAAGGTCTTATGATCTAGTTGCTTACTAAGACCTTAAGACTAAAGCAAATTATCTTCTCACATTGTATGAAGCTCTTCTTTTTCTCTTCATAGTATTCTTCTTGTATTTAGAAATTATCAATTGAGCGTCAGTCTCATTGCAAACCTGTGACATTAAAATACTATTCTCATTTAAACCTGACCTACATTAAAGACCTTGCTGTATAATTGTTAAAATAAGTGCAGAATGAGTGCAAAAACCTCTATGACAGATGAAGTGAAGACTGTTGCTAAGAAGATTTCTTCTTGAGCACAAATATTTATTACAGAACTATGCAGCATAAAGAGTCATATGAAAGAGAACATACAGAACATGAAGGCTTGTACAAATCTTCTTTACATCTTTGTGATGAATTGAGACAACCTCACATCAGCTACATCAGTAAATACAGTTATGTCAACATCAGCTGTTGCAACATCATCTTCTTCTCAAGAATCAGTCAATTATACAAACAGTCTCACTTTAAAGCAGCTCACTGCAGCAATGAGAGTGAATTGACACTTAAAGTGATGTCTCTCTGACTCACTCAGATTTGAAGAAAAAAGAGTGAAATTCAGACCTTGACTACAACAAATTGTTGCTAAATTGAATGTGAACATATCAGACAACAATGTCAGTGTGCAATTCTAATACTTACACAGTCAGCTTGAAGGTTGACTTTAAGTCAGGTCACATCTTGAATTATGGCTTGTATTAAGTCAAACAAAGTTTTAAATCATATGATCATTAAGAAGCTGATTAATCAGCTTCAGTATGTGTACAATAACTCAGAATTGAAGAAAAGAGCAACTTGTACCTTAAAAGCTTTAAAACAGAAAGAAAAATCATTCACTAAACACCTGACCACTTTTAAACAAATGCTGCTAAAAGCAGAAGACTTAAAATGAGATAATGCTGTTAAGAAAACATTTCTTAATAACAGTCTTGATGTAACACTCACACAAGCTCTGATTGTCATTTCAATCTCTGTGTCATATGATGAGTACATTATCTTGCTACAGTGAGTCAGTCACAACTTAAACTCAATTCAGAAGACTGTTACTCAAGAGTGTCATATGACAACTACTATCATCACATAACAGTCTCACATGAACAACATGAACTGAGAATTCACTGAGCACATCATTGTCACAGCTACAGAAACTGAAGAAAGATGCAGAGCACAATGAGTGTCAGAGAAGAAAGTGTCAAAACATTATACAAAACAACTATGCATGCACTGCAGAGACAACAGCCACTTCATTAAGAACTGCAAACTTCTGTCTGTTGTACAATCTTATGTTATCAATGTTACTGCTGCTGAAACTGTGAAGAAATCAACAGAAGAAGAGAAGAACTCAGAAAAAGAGTAGCTTTTAGCAGAAGTTGCAGCTGAGAGCATATAAGATGTGATAAAAGCTGAAAGAAGTTTGAGAAACAGATGAACAGTGTTCTCTTCACTATGTCATCATTAATTAATAAAAAGTCATATGCACATACCTTATACAACATAGAGTGTCTGTTCTATGAAATGATCACTTTTTGCTTTGTTAAAAATTACAATCTACAGTTCATGAAGATAAAACCTCATACAATTACAAGGTTTGATGAACCTTCAAATTTATCAGTAAATGAAGTAGCTGTCATACAGATTGATATTAACAGACATCAGAAGTCAAGAACATTCTTTTATATTGTTTTTAAGATAGCATTCTATGATCTTATACTGAGTTTACTGTGAATGAAGCAGAATGAGATCATATTAAATGCAGACAGAGTCTTTCTTATGATTGAATTCACAGAAACTGTCATATGAAACAGAGAAGCTTCAGCTGAAAGCAAGTTCAATCATATTATGATGTCAGCTACATTCTTTTTAAATCTCATATGAAAGAAAGAAGAGAAACAAAAGAAGATTGAGGTGTTCTCAGCTAACATGACTGATATTGAAAGAGTCTTAACCTCACAAAAGATGACAAACTCAAGGACTATACTTTCTGATCATTATCATGAGTTTTTAAATGTGTTTGATCATATGATGACTGAGAAATTGTCTTTCTTAAGAGAAGAAGACACAGATTATCAGATTGAACTAGAAGAGATGAATGAAAAAGAGTCAAAAGTACCCTGAGATCCTTTATACAACATGACAAAAGAGAAGCTACTAGTGTTGCACAAGACATTAACAGAACTTTTGAATAAGCAGTTCATACAAGTCAGTAACTCATTTGCTGCAGCATCTGTTTTATTCATACAGAAGTCAGAAGGTAAACTTCAGTTCTGTGTGAACTACTGTGACTTGAATTGAATCACTTAAAAGAATCATTATCTTCTTTCATTAATATATGTGACTCTGTGAAACCAAATGAGCTCAATGATACATCAAGTTGAATGTCATAGCGGCATTTCACAAGATTCAGATTGCTGCAGAGAACAAATGAAAGACAGCATTCTGTACAAGGTACAAGTTGTATAAATGAATGATGACTTCTTTTAAGCTAGTCAACATCTCAAGCACATTTCAGAGATATATCAACTGAGTCTTGTGAGACTTTTTAAACAAGTTTTGTTCAGTCTATGTGAATGATATTCTCATCTTCACTGATGAATCTTTGCATCAGCATTAAGATTATATATGAAGAGTACTATTATGGCTTCAAGAAGTCAGCTTACAGATTGACATTGATAAATATGAGTTTGAAGTCAAGTCAATCAAGTATTTAGAGTTCATTTTGAAAGTTAAAAAGAGCATACAAATAAACCCTCAGAAAGTGAAGACAATCATGAACTGACAAGCCTTTAAGTCAGTAAAGAGAGTACAGAGTTTCATAAACTTTGTAAATTTTTATTAAAAGTTCATTAAGAACTTTTTTAATCTGATCATGTCTATAATGACTCTTGTACAAAAGAACACATTCTTTAAGTGAACTGAAAAAGCTAATCAGAGTTTTAAGAAGCTAAAGGTTATGTTCATTTCAGTGTCAATCTTAGTTTCATTTGATCACACATGTATGACAGTGATGAAAACAGATTTCTCAGATTGATACATAAATGAAATTCTGTTGCAGTTAATGAACAATGTGTGAAGACTTTGTGTCTACTATTCAAAGAAGAATACATCTGCAGAGTGCAATTATGAAATTTATAATAAAGAGATGCTGATCATCATATGATGCTTGAAAGAGTGAAATGCAGAATTGAGAAGTGCATCAAGTTTTCAGATTTGTATGAATCACAAAAATCTGAAATACTTTATGACAGTTAAAAAGCTTACAGAACAACAAATGAGGTGGTCTTTAATACTGTTGCAATACAACTTCTTCATACTAGCTGAGCAAGCAGAATGAGAGAACAGATGCTTTATTGAGACAAAAGCAGAATGTGTCAATGAATCTCTCAAATGACAGAGTACAACATTGTACAACACAGATAATACATTTTGAAATGATGAGCAAGCCTATACAGACTGTCTCAATGACAGTAGCAGACATATCAGTCTCTGTGCTTGTACAAGATCAGAACTTGTTCAGTGAAATTACAGATCTCAAACAGATGTGAGTAAATGCTGAAGTAAAAGATGAGTCATACAATGAGCTTTATCAGACAATTTGTGAGAAACAAAGATCATTTTCTACTGTTTTAAAAGTGAGGGTATTCATAACAGAATGCTTCTTGAGTGATGAAGAAAAGCTACTCTTTTGTGAAAGACACTGAGTGTCATTCTCAGAACCTCTTTGTATGAGACTGATTCAGTATACACATGACTCAGCAATGACTGAACACTTAAAAAGAGATGTAACTGATGTTCTCTTATCATGACAGTTCTTTTGACTTAAGATGCTACAGAATGTCTGTACATTCTGCTGAAATTGTGACAAATGTCATATAAACAACAGCTGAAAAGATCGCTGACAAGACTTCTTGAAGCCTTTACCTGTACTGAAGCAGATTTGACAAAAGATATTCATTGACTTTGTAGTAAATCTATCATCAAGTGAGGGTTGTACAAACCTTCTGATAATTACAGATTGTTTTAACAAGAAAATAATACTGAAATCATGCAAGAATATGACTGCAGAATGAGTGACTCAGACATTTGTATGACATTTCTACTGAGCTCATGAGCTTTTTATCACAATAGTCTCAGATTGAGGCATTCAGTTTGTGAGCAGTTTATGAAAAAAAGTCTATTAACTTTTGAAGATTGTACAAAGAATGTTCACAGTGTACCACTCAGAAACTGACAGAACAACTGAGCAAATGAATCAGAATGTTGAGCTGTACATTTGTACATTCTTTAATTATAGTCAAAACAACTGAGCAAGCCTGCTTTTCATGACTGAGCTAGTTATAAACAATCATGACTTTGTCTCAACAGAGGTGAGTCTTTTCTTCTTGTCTCATGAGTATTACATGAAGTCTCTACAACTACTTGAGAAGTTGAAGCCTGTATGATCTGTGAAAAGTTCAGTACAGAAAGCTGATCAAATTGTACAGAAGATGAAAGAAGTCACAGAGTGAGCACAGATAACTATGACTGTCACTCAGCAAATACAGAAGAAAACAGTGAATTGAAAGAGACAGCAGTCTTATGACTTTAAGAAAGAAGACAAAATCTGACTAAATCTTAAAAACATACATACAGACTGTCTGTGCAAGAAGTTTAATGCAAAGAATGTTAAGTACATCATTGTTAAGAAGATCAGCTCACATTTCTTCTGTCTGAACACACTGTTGAGTATTCATAATGTGTTTCACTCAGTCATGCTTCAGTCAGCAGTCATGAATGCTCTTTTTTCTCAGCATATGATAGACCTGCAACCCTCATCACAAATTGTAAGTGATGAAGAAGAGTTTGAGATAAAGAAGATTCTGAAGAAGAGGTTTGTATGACATAAAAGAGGATTTAAGAAGAAGTACTTGATAAAATGAGTCAATTATATCTGACTCACATGAGAATTGATGTTCACTCTGAAAGACACAGTAATGTTAAATCAATGAAAGTTAATGCAACCTGAGATAACTAAATCTTAACTGTATGTGAGAAGATCTTTAAAGATCTTGTTAACATTGAGCAGAAGCTTAAAAAGTGAAATTATGTCATGAAAGACTTAAGTGCTTCATGAGTTCAGAGAATTGTACAAAGTTCAAAATTTAGTGTTGATTTTATTTAATTTATTTCTATGCTAATTACTAATGATGCCTTCTCAGCTTCATCAAAGCTATTTGTTCTGAGCATCATGCAGAGATGAGATATACAGCTCAGATGTCATACACAGCTCATACAACTAAACCTATATTAAAGGCAATGCAAGAGAAGAAAAAGAAGTCATATGTATCTAAAGGTTAAGGTTGATAACAATCACCCTTGTCAACAACAAGACTGATGCAATCTGGTTAAGTCTAGCAATGTGCTCACTCTCATTGACATCATTGTTGTTCTCATTGTTTAAGATGACAATAAGTATATTATTGTTGTGTACAGAGCAGTGAGCAGCATGATCATGTCACTTACAGTTGCTGCAACACTCACTGAAATGTTCTGATGTACAACAACATTCTGAAAAAAGTGTCATACTGTGTTTTTAACAGTCAGTACAACAGTCAGAAATCAACATGTCTTGACTCTGAATCAAAATCACATTGATGTACAACAGTTGATGAGTTCTTATTTGCTGCAGTGTGATACAGTTTTGTATAAACAGAACATTGTCACTGAGCAGAGCAAAGATGATCATTGTCTGAAGAAAGTGAGTGTACAAAGCAAGCTGCTGTTGATCAACCTCAAGAACAGAATTGACATCAGTTCTCACACAAGCAAGAGTGACAACATAAGCGTTGTACAAGATAAAAGCTCTACAAGTTGTCAGCTTTGAGACACATACTTGTATGACACTTATATGATGAAAGTTGTTGATGTTGTTGTTGCTGCTGAGCTTGTCATACAAGAGTCAGTGCTGAAATGTGTCAATCAAAAGAGATTTCACATACAAGAGGTGAGGGTGAAGAAGTTGAAAAAGAAAAAAAAAGAGATTTGAGAAGAGAAGGTTTATAACTCACTTCACTAAGAGGTAAGTTGAAGTGAATTGTCAACTGAATTGTACAAGAAAGAAAATCATGTGTCAACAAGTGATAAAAACTTTATCTGCAAACCTTACTCATATAAAGTGAGCAAACATGTGTCAACAAACAATGACAATTGTACAACAACCTTTTCAGACACTTAGAACACAACCTTGAAGAGAAAGAAAAAGATGATGTCATAAGTTGAACTCATACTAAGGTCTTATGATCTAGTTGCTTACTAAGACTCTAAGACTAAAGCACATTATCTTCTTGCTTTGTATGAAGCTTTTCTTTTTCTCTTCATAGTATTCTTCTTGTATTTAGAAATTATCAATTGAGCATCAGTCTCATTGCAAACTGTCATGAGTT
>JAABUP010008480.1_pt1 | contig 13097 bp, 15 predicted proteins | sample 5559201 | NCBI WGS metagenome assembly JAABUP01 (sample SAMN10711887, study PRJNA513373) | rock metagenome | isolation source: Antarctica rocks | place: Antarctica | reverse complement strand
TCTTCACTGTAAGGGTTGTTCAGGAACTTGGTGAGCCACCTGAAGAGCTGCCTCATGTCATCCTCCTCAAACACCTCATGCATGGCACTCTGCACACACAAGGCATGCATCGAGGGTGAAATGACAGCCAAGGCTGACGCTCAAAACTATGCACAGCGTTTCATTGCCCAGACAATATGGAGTGACTGTGCAAGCAACAGTAACTGTTGCTCACACACACACCCTCCAGGCAAGACATGATAGCCAAGGCTCACGCTTGACCCTATGCACAGCGTTCGCTTGCCCACACGATGCGGTGTACCACCATCACGCAGCTGTCAACACATGACTATGCGAACAACCACCTTGCATTACCAAGTAGAATGCCAAACAAGCAAAGCTTTCAGGACATGCTGCAGCGCAAAAGGCACAATGCTGTGTCACTTGCATGAGCTGTCACTTGTACAAAGATAATCATCAGCAGCCACACAGGAAGTGTGACTTGCAAGACAGCAGTTTGAGGTTGTTGTGACTCCTCACATTCAGTTGGCCGATGGCGTTGACCAGCTCCAGGCGGGCTTGCAGGGGGACCATGCATTGGGGGGAGGCTGCCGCCTCAACCCCAACATCCATCGCCCTCATTGCCCTCTTCCACATACTGCGCCAGACCAGGCCGTGTCACACACGCTTACTTAACCCAGACATCATATTCTGATTAAATCAGACTTCACATTCTGGTATACTCAATGCTCTGCTCTGCATTGTTGCTTATAAAGTGGGGTTTGACTGTATTCAGGGTTTATACCCTGAACCCTGATTATACCCTGAATCTATGGGGTTCGAGTTTGGTCCAAATGTCATTTCTGAAAAAGAGTAGGCGACGCTCAGCTGTTTGATGGTAGGCTATGACATGCTACCCCTCACATGCTTATTTTGATTCAGGTTATCTCAAGTCAAGTCAGGTTGAAATGCATTTGCCAGAGTGCACATGTACTGATAGAACAACTTGGTACAAGCTTGTCCTGATGGCAGCATCACCACAGTCACAAGATACAGAAAACCCATCAGTGCACAAAAATCCAGCGATGGCCATCACATCCTGTATAGAATCGGTAAACGGTGTCTTGGGCTTGCAGAGCACAGTCGCAAAATTGGCGTGAACCTGTCCAATCTGATTTAACCAAAGTAATTTGCTCGAAAAATACAGAATCTAATCAGGACTGCACACACGTGACTTAGGGGGAGGTCTAATGAGTAAACTGGTACTCGAATAGTGCTTTGGGCTTGCAAAACACAAACGCGCAAGACACCCTTATGACAGTCACACCTGCAGGGTTCTGATTGACCGGTTCCACGGCCTTGTATGACACACACACTCTCAAGAGCGAGCAAGGCCACACCTGTGTGTGACTGCCTCGGGGCAAAAGCGCAGCTTGCAAAGGCACGCATGAATGACAGTGAGCGCGGTGATCCCTGCATGAGACCGGCCTGGGCAAGACCGCAGCTTGCAAGACACGCATGAACAATAGAGAACGCGGTGATACCTGCGTGAATCTGCCTTGGTGGTGCCGTGGGCTTGCAAGACACGCATGAACGATAGAGAACGCAGTGATACCTGTGAGAAACTGCCTTGGTAGTGCCGTGGGCTTGCAAGACACATATGAACGACAGAGAGCGCGGTGATACCTGCGTGAAACTGCCTTGGTGGTGCCATGGGCTTGCATGACAGTGGTGATGACAGCAATGGCGGCCAAGGCGACCTCCTTGCGGCCTCCAGCCATGCTGCTCTCCACCACCAGCATCAGCTCCTCCCACCCCTGCACAACCGCCCTATGTCACCATGACAGTAACAACAGTAACACATATGTGACCGTATGGGAGGACAGGTTTTGAGTGAGAGATCAGCTCCTCCCACCCCTGCGCAACCACCCTATGTCACCGTGACAGTAACAGTAACAAGTGAATGTTGGATCTTCCACCTTGTGGGTGACTGTTGAAAGATCAGCTTGTTTTGAGCCCCAGAAGGGCTCAGGGTGATTTGACAAGAGAGTCAATGTGACCACAGGGGAAGACAGGTGAGTGAGTGAGTGAGTGAGTGAGTGAGTGAGTGAGTGAGTGAGTGAGTGAGTGAGTGGGTGACTGAGTGAGTGAGCGAGCGAGGTGAATGAATGCACAAATGACTGAGTGAATGGCGTGAATCCTGTAAATCCCGGTCCGGTTGACTTTGAGCAAAAAACCCATGAGGGACAAGTTTCTTTGCACACAAAGTGTGATGACATTGGAGCATTGCCTAGCTGCCTTGCTTCCAGTGCAGCATTGCAGCACAAGAAGAACAGAGACAGAAGACCATGTCACTTGTGCAGTGGCTTGTATATGGGGGACAAGTGTGGAAAAACTTGTCCCCTGCCTCGCTTGGCAGAAGCGTATTTGTCCTGACGAGTCTGCTGTGTAGGAAGACCGTTGTCACTCGCACAAAGTCAAAAAAGGTCTTGCTGGCAGGCTTCTTGTTTGTGGTGTTGATGATCCTCCTGGCCATCTCCTAATTCTGAACAGGCACGTCCAGTGCTGCATCAACTCTTTTTGCTACAGATAGAGCAGACCAGTATGAACACAGCAACGCGGTGTGTGAGCCAGAGCTGGCTGCACAGCAGTTGATGCTGTGACCAAGCTTCAGGCAGACAGCAGTCAAGAGTAGACAACAGCAGCTGATGGTGTCAACAAGATTGTCAATCAGCAAATGGCAACAGCCAACAAGAAGGTCATTTTTGCCGTTTTGTTTCATGTAAACTTTACGATAATAATAATAACGATAATGACAGTAATGATGACAGTTTCCCAAAAAAGAAATTGTTATCATTACTGTCATTATCATTATTATTGTTATCATAACATTTAATTTTTATTAGAATTGTATTATACGTAATGCTTACAGTGTCTTGGGGCTTCTGGGCAGCAGGGCTGTGTGGCATGTACTATCTTGCTTGGGTTGTGTTTTTACATGACATATGCCGGTTTGCTTGGTCCAAAGCCTTCAGCAAATGGGCACACACAATGTACAAACACAACACAAGCAAGACCTTTTCGGTGCTGAAGCGTTTTGCATCTTGTGTGGCAGTTTTCAAATCATACAGAAACAATTTTGACTGCCAAGTGGTGACCCAAGTCCAACTGTTGACTCAAGTGTTCACGAGTTTTGACAGACATGCTGTTGAGGCTTTGCAGCCCGTGGCTGACAGAGTCAGCCATTCAGAAGCCATGTAGAAGCCATGAAGAAGCCACGTAGAAGTTATGTGGGAGTCAGCCATGTAAAAGCCATGTAGAGGTTAGAAGAAATCTCACATAAAAAAGTAATCAAGCTGCTTAATTTATGAAACTTATATATAAACTTATAACAAAGACTATATGAAATAGCGGCAGCACCTGAGGGAAGGCTTGCATGGGGACCAGCAGGGGCAGGTGGGCTCTGAGCAGGCGGCCCATGCCACTGAGGGCCAGCACCAGGGTCTCATCCCATTGCTTCTGCTCACTGTTGCGGCTGTGGTGCATCAGCATCTTCACGCTCACGCCCCTCAACCGCCCTAGCACCTCCCCTTTCGTCTGCAGACACACCACACTGCATGCATGTGATGTTGCAACTGGACCCATAGCTTTGAAAGGGATTTGCCCGGATTCTATATCGCCATGAGCTGAATAGACCGTGTGGTGGCATGTGAGCTGGTTTGAAGTACACAGGTTTGAGAGTCGCTGTGAGCGCTGTTTGAACAGATTGGGTCAAACCGTATCAGCAGTACATACAAGCACAAGGTTGCCCCATGCAGACACAACCCAGCCAATGCAGATGAGTGAGTGATGCATGTCGGCATACTTCTTCCCGTGAAGAGGTGACAGACATGTGGTGCACTGAACGCAGCAAGGGAAAGCGCAAGAGCAGATGGTTTGTGCTGTGTGTAATGTCGGCGTACTTCTTCCCTTGAGCAGGTGTCAGCATACCTCTTCCCTTGAAGAGGTGACAGACATGTGGTGCACTGAGCGCAGCAAGGGGAACAGGATCTCCCACAGGCATTCGTCCCACAGCTCAGAAGACATCCTGTTGCCCTGACTCACCACCACAGCAAACAGGGTACGTACTGCGCAGTTGCGCACCTCTGACCGTATGTCAGTGCTGCTGATGCCCTACATCCGTCACATGATGAATTCTCAGTCCTGACTCCTGATGCCAAGAGCAAGCAGGCAGCAACACCAAGGTGCATTGCCATCTGAACAGAAACAGGACCCCGTACAAGGAGCTACTCAGGACTGTATGTACCTGAGCCTGGAGGAAAACACATGTTTGATGAGTGAATAATTAGAACCATGAGCGCCTAACCTAAGGAGTGAAGCATCAGGAAGACACATGTTTGATGAGTGAATCATTGCAGCCTGAGTTCCTAACCTAATGAGTGAACCATCAGGAAGACACATGTTTGATGAGTGAATGGATCAATCATCATCTGACATTATGCTTTGATTGAAGGGAGACTTTGGAATCAGTGAGACACCTGTCTATGACAGCATTGGACAGCAGGGCAGATGCCTGGCAGGCAGGCACCAAGTGCAGCACATGGCAGCTTGATGGCCCAGGATCCAAGAACCAACAAAGGACTAGCAGAGCAATGAACAATCTAGTTGTGACATGCATAAAGACCACATAACCATGATGGGTTAGTCTCTTATAGAAAGCGACACCATAGTTCCAGCAGCGGACAGGGGTCAAACTCTTTGCTGATACACCTCAGCAGCAAGAGCAGTAGCCACAGGCATATACAATCAGTTCTTGCCAGCAGCCTCTTGCCTGCTTCAACACTGTGGCCAAAGTGCAGTGAACAGCTGGTGAATAGACTGAGGATTGCAGTGCCTTCAAAATGCTCAGCTCAGAGAGCTGGTGGCACCGTGCTTGTCATGTATTGGAGAATTTCTACCGTTTATTCCTACTTTATATTCCTACTCATTGTTCCTAATTTCCCCCCCAACTGTTAATACTATTCTTACTGTTATTGGTACTATTCTATTAGTGATTTCAGAAGTATTTCATGATTATTATCATCATTATTACTTATTATCAGACTAATGTGCAAATACAGAAGGTGTCCAACCTGCAAGGCACCGTACAGCAGGCGAACAAGCTCCTGGTATTGTTCACTGTCCAGCTGAGCCCCTGGGGAGCCAGAATTGCCATTGGGGACCAATTCCAGCTCCAGGCTGCTCCTACTGCTGTCGCGTGCCTTGGTGTACAGCTTGCCCAGCAGATCTGATGCGTTCCACAGCAGGCTGATGGAAGTCAGGCTCACATTCACATCTGCCTGCACACAACAGTCAAAACTTGCTTCATGCATTTGTCCATATCTTGCATAAAACAAATGCTCATTGCTTCACATTTTTCACTAGCATGTGTCCATGTCTTGCACAGAATAATTGCTGATTGCTTCATGTTAAGAGGAGTGTGTACTCATCATCCTCCACAAAACATTCACAGGTTGCTTCATGTTGGGGTAGCATGTAGTCAAGCTCATATTGACACCTGCCTGCACATGAAATCGATGTCGCTTCATGTGGCAAGTAGCATTTACACAAAGTGTCATGAGCAAGAAATGGTGCAGGGCTTCCTCATGAGCAACACCATGCATTGCCACATGCTGTACGCATTTGTCTTGCATAGCCCCTTGCGCTGCAGCAGACTCTGATTTCAGGTCTTTGTATCAAGGATGACTATTGTTGCACATTATTGACATGGGCGCTCAACGCATGCTGTTAGACTCATACCTGTCAGACCTTGTTGGGAGATGCGCATCTCACTAACTTGACATTAAGTACAGAATGATGAACCACATATTGAATATATGACATATTGTAAGCCGTGAACCCTAAGTAGGCTGCCACCAGGCAAACACATTGCCCAACAGCAGGAACCGTATGTAGCTAGCTGTCGTAAAAATGCATACCTGCTGGCTGCCATACAGGGCCGCAACTTCCACACAGCGGCGCAGATGCTGCACTGGCAGGCTGCTCATATAGTCACTGCACAGCAACTGAACGCTCTGGAAAGCTAGCTGGACTGTGTCAGCCTCCTCAGCCTGAGGGACAACAGACAACAGCTCCAGGACAGAGACCCAGGCGGTCGTGAGCTGCTCACCTGCATAGCAATCATATTCAGTGGTGTTGTATACTCAACATACCATGCTGTGCAATGCTGCTGTGCCATGCCATGCCATGCCGTGCCGTGCTGTGCTGTGCTGTGCTGTGCTGTGCTTGGTGCATCATGGCAAGTTGCTTCTTGCATTGGAAGTATGAGCAATCGTTGGGCTATGGGCCATGATTGTACGTGTGTCCGTGTTGAGAAGAAAAACATCAGGTGGAACTGTCAAGACTGCTGGACTGCTGGAAAGACTGCTGAGGGATTTGCAGATGCGCAAAGATGCTGTGTACAACAAACAGCAAAGAAGCTTCAGGATTGTGGCTTGCCTGACTAGTTGAGAGTCTGTGCTTTTGCTTGAACTTCATGTACAAGCGATACCATATGTGCTGAGTATGCAGCTAGGCAAACACGCAACAATCTGTCTTCCATCACATCATGGACAGCAAAAATGCTCAGCAGGTTGAACAGGCACAGCTACAGAACCACATGCTGCATAGATACAGCCCATAGCAAGCCCACGTTCCCACACACACTGCGCTTGGCAGGCGCTGCGTCATCCCATTAGTACAAGAGTCCAACAAACATGAACAATGGCATAACAATGATATCAGCGGTATTCGCAATGATATCAGCAAACAACGATAACACTGACATCAGCCTGCCTGATGACTGACCATGGCGTTGCAGCACTTGCAACACCACTCTGAGCAGGCCCATCTGCACGTCCAGCTCCCGGTCCTCCTTGTACAGCTTCTCAATGGCCATTAACAGCATGCCCTCAACAGCGCTGGGGCTCATCTCTGTGCTGCTGCTGGTGTCCCCACTGCTGTGCCCAACTGCTGGAGCCTGCCGTGACTCACCCTGCAGAACCCACTCTGGCTTGACAGTTTGCTTAAGAATGTACATAATCACCACAGCTGTGTCATGTAGCAGCATTCATGCACCAATTACTTGGCCTGATGTGTGTTGCTGTACGGGTGCCGTGAGTCACCCTGCACATCCACATTTGGCTCCTGCAATGCAGAACCTATTTCCAGGACCTGGCAGTTGATGACAGGGCTTGACAATGTGCACTGGGATGCACATCAGTGCGGCTGTTGTGTGGCCTGTAGCAGCACTCATGCATGCAGCATGCGGGCTGATGTGTGTTGCTGTGATGCTGCCTTGGGTCTGGCTTGCGCTCGCCTTAGTTTCAGGGTAGCAATGCAAGGCACCACCAGAATCTGAGGTGCATAAGCACAGCACAGCTGCGCATGGGCCTGTACAAGTGAGCCTATCTGCTCAGTTGAGATTCAACAGCCTCAGACTGGGATGTCAAGTTGTCAGGACGAGTAACAGGTGCAGAAGCCCTACAAGTCTGGTATGGCATGGACTGGGTTTCCCATAGAATTCAGCAAGGCTGGCATGCCCTGACAGCGTATGTAGCATCTGTGCAGCAATGTATTTACGATTCAAAACAACAAACACAGCTCATGATAGCTGGAGCATGCAATACCAGGCATGAACTCTGTGTAACCATCCTCTGACGTGGCAACAGTCATCCTCTGACTTGGCAACAGTCAAAGGTGTCTTACCTTGTCTGTGTCTGCATCAGCGACAGCGTTCACATGGGACAGGGCACCGACCACAGCCTTGGCCAGAGCATCCACTGCAGCATTGCGTATACTGGTCTTGGCATGGCCCAGCAGCTCCATGACGTGACTCAGGAATATGGGCCACAGCTGGTCGATGCGCTGGAGGTTTGTCAGGACAACCTCAACCATGCGCACAAGCGCATAAAGCCTGCAAAAGTCAGCAGATGCATGCATGCCCGGCAGCTTGAAGCCTGCAGAAGCTTGCAATGAGCTGATGCATGCATGTAATGCAGTGACTTCAGCTGAAGTTGCGCTGGTCATGTCAATGGAAAAGCTTGTTTAGAGGGCACAGGACCAATTGTTCTATTTTTGGCTGGTAAGAAAAACAGTTGGTAATTTTATCCAGAATTAAATCGGTTGCTGACAATATTGGTAAGCTACTGAACACAGGCATGCTCTCATGGGACAACATTCAAGCACAGCTATCTGCAAGCACGCATGATCATGCCCTCATGGCCTGTAGAGCAGACATAAGCATGGACAATTCTCCGTACACCACACAGCAGCAAATGCATAAGCAATCAAAGGCGCAGGGCAGGCAAAATCACATTGTGAGGGCTGAAGGCCATTCTTGGGCCTTTTGCTGCTTCAGAAATCGTACTGTACAGGTTAGAGGCAATCTTACTTGGGCTGGCCTGGTTGTTTGGCTGCTTCAGGGATCATCTTGGTGGAGACCTGCATGAGCGCTGTCATGATACTGATGACAGCATCTGTGCTCATGTCGCGCGTGCTCTCAAACAGTTGACTGGCTGCAGTGGACAGGATGGCCAAGTCACTGGGACGCGCCCCCATAGTACTTGAGTTTGAGATCTCCTGCACGAGTTCAATTTGGCTTCAGGCTTTAGATTTTGGCCCCACAGTACCTGAAGTTGAGCTTTATTGCATGAGTTACCCGGATGCGCCCCCATCATGCTCGAGTTTGAGATCTCCTGAATGAGTTGATTAGGGTTAAGGCTTTAATGTTCAACCCCCCACAGTACTTGAGTCTAAGATCTCTTGCATGAGTTACTCACGCTGCTCAGGCTTGGTGTGCCAAAGCCACAGGCGTAACTGTGGTGCAAGAGCTTTGTGTTGAGTCCCTTCGGTGAACAAGGCTAGGTGGGATTTGCAGCAGACGCTGCAGCTCAGTGGTGTTATTGCAGACAGAATGGCACGTAGTTACTATAGCATGATAGGCTTTGCAATATCAGCCTATGTAAATGGCCTGCCAGACAAGCAGAAGTTAAAAGCAAGCAGCAGCATACAGTGCAGGGTCATAGGACGCGCCCAAATTTGATCTGTTCAACACCAGTAACAGTCAGTCAAGCAGCAGCGAGCCATGCAGCCTGTGAAGTGCGATGACAGCACGAGCAGCACAGAGGATGCAAAGCTTGCAGACAGCGTCACCTGTGTTGTTGTGCGTGGGGACTGCAAGATCCTGTCCAGGGTGTTGAGGATGTCCAGCACCAGAACCCAGGCGGGGCCCAGAAGATGGTGCAGCCGGTGGGCGATGTTGAATAAGGTACGCAGCGCATGCACGTTCTTTGGGGTCAGCACCACCCCCTCTGAAGCATCTGGGGGTAGGCCCAGGGATGCCTTGCTCGAGGCCCCTTTGGCGGTGGCATTGGTGCTGTCACGATCTGCAGCCCAAACACCCAATTGTTGTTTGTCGCCGGGGATCATCACAGGAGAGTGGCTGCTCCCACAGGCATACATCAGCTGCAGAGGATTGCTTAGGCCAAGCTGATAGTTGCAATCAAGACACAGCTCATCGCAGCTTCATCATGGGCACATTTGTGTAGCGAGGCCTGAGAAAAGCTTGCAACGACCGTGCAAGATTCTTCACCAAAGACCCCACAAAAACAGCATCGCTGAGGTACACATCACAATGTGAATCTTCTCATGACTGAACAGCAATCTGCATCTTCTGAGGCACCTGAGGGTGAAGAGACTGATGCTGGTGACATGGGGAGGTCCAGATCTGCATCCTCTGCCATCTTGGAGGAGAGCGCAAAGCTGCAGAGGCTGGAAAGGAAGGCATCCCTGGCCTCTTTCAGCTCTAGTACCCCCAGAGCCTGTGTGAAGGACTGATACCCCTGCAACCAGCAGCAGAAAGGCGTCCTGATCTGGCTATCTGCAACCGCTGGTGGAAGGTGACAAAGGTTTGATGTCACAGCCATGAATTGCTAATGCATAACAGCTGACGTGCCTGCCCCAATTCTGACAATTGGTGGGAATGTGCACTGCCGGCAGAGTCACAACATTGGCTGGTGGGCTCTACATCCTTGCAAGCCTGAAGACTAACATAGTAGGGAGCCTGAACCGCGAACTGCCAAGCTGGGTGCAAACAGCTGCTAGCAGTGCCGCTAGGACTGATCAGTAAAAACATGCAGATTGTGAGTCAACCACCCATCGGCACGATATGCAGCACAAGGATGTACTGGCATTTGTATCCGCCAAAATAGGACTTCTGTAAATCCTGGGGGCCGTAGTTCTTGTGGTCAATGATTTGCGCAGTGCTTTTTGACTAGTCTGTCTGCATATGGTGGATACGATTGAATGAAGGCTTTCTGTACCTTGAGCAGCTGCAGTATGATCTCCTCGCTGGAGCAGCGGGCCAGCAGTTGACTCAGAGCATTCAGCACAATCTTCCATGTGGTTTGACACATGCCAGAAGCAATGTCCTTGTCGACCTCCTGCTTGCCACCCACTGCAGATCACATACACACAGAGAGATTTCCTGGAACAGCAATATTGCGTGCAGCATGGCATCAGGATCAAGTTGGTGTCAGCTGGAGTTTCTTGGAGGATGCACAGTGACGTTAGAGTAGCTTGATGCCACTGACAGGCAGAACCATGCAGACCCACCAGCAAAGAGTCCAAGCAGGTGCAGTCAGTTGGAAAAGATACCGGGACATGATTGCCATTGTAAAAGTAACCACATTTGAGCTTGCCCTCAATGGCAGACCATCTGATGTGGCATACACACGGCGTCAAGAAAGGTAAGAAAAGACAACGTGTCAGGGGATCCAATGTAGAGGAGCTTGGGGTGGTCCCAAGCTTCCCTTGGTACAAGCTGTTGGCATTAAGTTTGACAAATGTGCAAGGCTGCTGCTGCAGGCTCTGTGTACCTGCTCATGCATCCGGCGTGACAACAGTGCGTTCAACTCACCTGCTAATACATTCAGCATGACAGCAGTGCCTTCACCTCACTTGCTGATGCATCCGGCGTGACAACAGTGCCTTCAACTCACCTGCTACTGCATGCAACGTGACACCAGTGCCTTCAACTCACCTGCTACTACATGCAGCATGACACCAGTGCCTTCAACTCACCTGCTAATACATTCAGCATGACACCAGTGCCTTCAACTCACCTGCTACTACATGCTGCGTGACAACACTGCCTTCAACTCACCTGCTGATGCATCCGGCGTGACAACGGTGCCTTCCACGGCCACGTCTGTCAGCTTTTCTAGCGCTGCTACCACATTGAGGAGGCAGTCAATGGCCAGCATGGCTAGGTAGGCTGCACCTGTCTCTGCTGGTGCACTGCCATAGTCAGAGTCCAAGGACCACTCCTTCCCTGTACGTGCAACTCCACAAGCTGTTCAGACAACTATTCTGCGACCCTAAACATATCAAACTTTAAACCCTGAATATGTTCAACATCTACTGTCAACTGTCTATTGGTAATCTTTAGCTATGAACCATTGGACAACAGAGATTTGTCTGGACAGCACAGGCAAACAGCTAGTGTCATTCCCAGATTTGTAGTGATCAGCCAAGACTCGCAAGCCTTGCATTGCAGCAGCAATCAAGGAGCTGTCATGCATGGCAGAGCACAAGAGTCACTGCACACCAGATTTTGCGAGCAGTCAGCAGTATGCTTTGGCTGTACAAACCTGACCATAGGGAGAGACACGTGATGAATGCGTGAATGGATAGATGGAATCAAGGATGCATGTGCGAAAGAGAAAAACGAAAGAATAAACAAACAAACAAACAAACAAATGAATGCATGCATGCGTGCATTAATACACTTGCCATGAGCTTTGTTATGATACAGCATGGCTACAGCATTGACAGCATCATCGTCCTGTGGTGCCTCGGGGGTCACCCACGTCACACGATCCACAATCTCTGCAAACCGTTGCACCATTTGGTGGAGTGCCATCAGCTTGCACTCCTGCAGGACTGCAACTGGTTCACCATTTTCAGCACACAATTGCTTGGTACTGATGATGTTGACCAGGATACTGGCAACCATGGCACATCTGTACAGCGTAGCTGGTTGGCTGAAGATGCAGATCCTCCTCCTCCCTCCTTTGCTGTTCACCACTGCTGCCCAAGAGGCACTTGCCAAGGTCAAAGTGGATGTGCACAATGCCATTGATGCTGATCCCAGCAGAACAGAATGCTGTTGCTTGCTCATGCATTTCTTCAGGCAAGCTAGCCAAGTGCACGGCAACAAGAATGCCAAACGCAATCACTGAACGACCATGCAGACACAGCAGGTGAGAGTACAGGTGCTGCAGCAAAAAGGTAACACCGAAGCAAAAACGCGGTTGGGTTGTCAAAGCTTGCTCTGGCATACTGCATACCTCCTTGGCATCATATGTGACAAAGAGGAAATGTAGGAAGTAGGCATCAGCACACAGCTGGCGCATGACTTGCATCACACTGATGCGCTGCCACAGGCTGCAGGAAGATGAGGTGCCTGCAGGAACAGGACATGACGTTTCAGAGTTACAGATTTGGTGGCCATCTACAGGCGTTGCAGATGGAACACAGCCTGTGAGTCAGGACTGAAATGTGCTTGATAGTGGAATTCCCCCTGTGCATAAGTAGCAAGTTGTGTGCACATGTACACAAGGCGGTGCAAGGACTACACACTGAAAGTGCTGACCTTAACCTTTTTGAGTCCATATTGGCAAATAGCATACATGTGCATGCCTGCACAGTGTTAGCCAATACTACCAGTCATATTCATATGTAAGAGTATATATAGCATATAGTGTATAGTATATAGTGTACAGTGTATAATATACAATATTTGAATCTACACGACAACAAAGCAATCTAGTACGCTACTGGCCTCACATACCAGCCAGAAGGGTCTCAATGAAGACGCCGCACTTGGTCTTCAGCTGCCGGTAGAAGTGTCTGAGTACGGTCCTGACAACCCTCAGCACAATCTTAAGGTCAGCTGACTGCAGTGCAGGCTCACAGGTTGGGTCCAGCAGGTTCTGTAGTTGGGTGATCAGCAGCTGGCATACCCTCACCAGCAGAGCATGCTCAAAAGCAGGCATGGTCCTGCAGTGAAGAGAGCA
>JAABUP010008479.1_pt1 | contig 13097 bp, 9 predicted proteins | sample 5559201 | NCBI WGS metagenome assembly JAABUP01 (sample SAMN10711887, study PRJNA513373) | rock metagenome | isolation source: Antarctica rocks | place: Antarctica | reverse complement strand
AGGCGGGCCCGAAGAGAGTTGATGACGTGCTTAATGATGTGGAGGCTGTGATGGGGAAGTTGGAGCCGGAGGAGATGGCGGGGTTGGCGGGGAGGTTGCAGGGGGTTAAGATGGAGGGGGTGGGGGGGGTTTGGGGGGAGGAGGTGGGGAGGTTGGTGGAGGGGGGGAAGGTGGGGGTGGGGGAGATGAGGGTTTTGGGGAAGTGAGGGGGAGAATGGGGGGATGCGACTTAGTGCATGTTTGCTGATGATGATGGATGGGTTTTGGACAGTGATAGAACTTATAGACGGAATGTGCCCCGGTAACGATAACAGGGTTCATCGAATTTGTCTCTCCAGAAAAACCCAAGTATGGGCCATCCACATATCACATAAATCTCATGGCATCCCTCCTGCACAGCAATATTCCCCATCATCCCCAAACACCATACGCCCTCCCCACACCTCTAATTCCTCAACGCCCTCAACCTCTCCCCCAACCCATCTTCCCTCTCCTCCTCCCCCCCAGTCCCAACCTTCTGACTCGGCACCCCCGTCTCCGGCGCCTTCATCTCCGCCCCCAACTCTACCCCCGCCTCATCCGCCACCATATGCATCAGCTTATCGACGTCGTCTTGCGGCGTGCCGACCGCTGTGGCTTGCGAGGTGGCGTTCTCGTAGTAGCCGGTTGCGACGTCCAGGTCTTCGAATTGGGTCTCGAATTTGTCCATTACGGCTGATATCTAAGGGGGGGTGGGGGTTAGTGAGGGGGGATGCGGGGGATGGGGGTAGTGGGGAGGGGGTGGCGGACTTTTTCCAGGTCCATAGCTTTCATCGCGCCCTCCATGCCGCGCACGACCTGTCCCATACTCCCCGTCACCTGGCGCATAGTAACGGCTGTCTGAACGCGACTGGCGACGGCATCGATACGGGAGCCTAGGCGCAGGAGGTTGAGCTTTTCGTTTTGTTTGCGGATGGCGTTTTGGGCGTAGATTTTCGCTATGTCGGGGTGGTTTTGTTGGATTGCCTGGAGGGGGTCAGAGGGTAGGGGGAAGGGGGAGTGGGGGGATGGGGGACTTTTTTGAGCTTGTTTTTCTCTGCGGTTTCATCTTTGCCTGCTTTGGCGGCTTGGCGGTTTAGTTGTTTGGCGGTGAACTGTGGGGGGGGGATATTCGTGAGTGGGTGGAGTGGAATATGGGAAGGCTGGAGAGTGAGCGTACTTTCAGGTTGAACAGCGACTGAGATACAAGTTAGCTCAGGCGGCAGCTTTAGGAGGGTGGGTGTGGAGTATACCTTTTCAAGACCGGACATGGCAAGGAAGTTGGCTAGCTGGTGGGTGTGTGTCGAGAAAATAAAAGTCTAGGAGATTCAGGCATGCGCAACAGAGAGAATTAGTGCGTAACGTTGATCAAAGTGTTTGGAATTGATGTTCCAGCGCGGGATGACGTCGGTGTTGAATAGACATAGATCCGCGCTACGGACGCTAAGGGCCAGCCCGAAGTGCCAAGATGGTGGAACTTTGACCAATCATAATAATGCATCGCTAAATATTTACCATCTACAGCTAGCGGTCAAGAGCCCAACTGTTCATATCTCCTTGATCTGGGTATTGAAGTTGCCTAGGAGATCCAGTCCCTTTTTCATCCTCTATTATCTCTTGTCCTTACGATCTCGCTGCTACTCGTACATCATGTATCGGCTTCGTAAGAATCCAAAACGGCAAGGGGTCTCACCGATTTGCCTTCAGGGGTAGCTGCCTGACGATTCGTACCACTGCCAGCTTCTAGCATCTATTCTTGGTCAGATACATTGACCCTTTCGGACTTATCTCCCAGCCTGATACCTACATTGTTCGACGTCGCAAATTTGCTTCTTTTGACTTCGCGGTTGATATATACAGAAGTTCTGAATTTTTCCGGCTTGGCGTTGACGTGTTCTGGAAGAATTGTACTGATTTGGCTTCGGCTATGCCACGCAAGCGCTTCTCTTTCCGACCAAAAGACAAGAATTAGGGAGTATTTCTTTCCCGGTGATGTGCCATGAATGCCTCTTAGTCCCTCTGGGCGAGGCAGGTAGACGTCTTTATCGGAGTTTTGTTGTGTATTGCCAAATATTCGGCCCTGTGAGTTGGCTCGCTGATACTCGAGCGCCGACTGTGAGTCAGGAAAGTTGATGACGAGTTCGTTCTGTGTGAAACACCACCAAGCATTGAATTCTAGCTTGGCAGACATACTTGATGACTTCGATAAATATGAGGGTCTCCTGTTGATTAAATACTTCACCGACAAGAAACCTCCTCACAGGTCGTCTTCTCTGTTCAGGCTTCATACCGGTAAGCAAGGCTGCCTCACGAGAAGATTGAGCTCGGGTGGCATGAGCATCGGGCTCTGCGATCCGAAATCCCGTACTGGAGCCCGTGTGGCACTGAGATTTTCGCAGAAATGTCATTCGCTACGTGGTAGCTTTGAGGTTCAAAGGAAGAGTCAAGCTTGATATACGATAAACAGGATCGTGATTCCCGACTCAGGTTCAGCAATCCATGTGGACGTTGATATTCATCCAGATTTCGTCAACGATAAGAGATCCAGATTACAGCAACCCAAGCGGTCACAGGTATCCATCCAGCCAAGGCCATCAACGGCACTCCGCCTCCAGTGCGAAGCCCGAGCTCAAGTCTCGGACTCGACAGCCTAGACGGGGATTGTGGTTACGCTATTGAGTCTCCCGACCGGAGCTTCCCCAGAAAGACTGAGCTCAAAACCCCACAGGACCCATCCACTCCATCCCCCAAGCCAAGCATAATCACAAGCTCTGATGCCAAAAAGAATTCCTGGAAAAATTTGAAATCTCTAAAACCGCAGATTGGAATACACCGCGCAAGGTAAATTAATCCCATTCCGCTCGTCACCATCTCATTTCGATGCCTCGGTCGAAGAGAGTCTCCAGCTACGATACCGCTCTATCTCTAAACAGTATAAATGGCCAAATACTCAAAAGTCTTGCGTTTGTTACACATGTTGCGCTAGGGCCGAAAGTCTAGAGGAGATGTTCATTGATAAGACGTGCGGGCATGATTAGGTGGGTAGCAAATGGTTTCCATTTCATCATAGATGTCTATGTATAGTCGCGTATCCCCCTGTGAGATGCTGTTGAAAATATTCTGAATGGGGGTATCATATGTTGAAGCTAGCCGCGCATGAATACCACGGTATCCCGTGTCCAAAACGCCTCGCTCACTGCATACTTAGTCAGTCCATTTAGACCATCCTATCCTGTCACGCAGCCATAAATCCAGACCAAGCAAGATTCGATCTTATGTTGAAAGCTAGTCGCGAAATTTTAGATCTCTATCCATGTTGAATGCCAAGTGCGATGGCCCAAGTATCCAAGTCTAATTGTATCCCATATATCCAATCACGTGGGTGCTGGCGCAGCCGCACCCGTCATCCCATCTATAGTCTCCACAGGACCGCAGGAGCAGAAGAGATTCATATCGCCGTAAGCTGATTTCCCGTTAGCTGACTTCGGCATCATGTACGGAACCAATACTCACCATCATCAAGCCTAGTAACACTCGGCCAGAACTTCTTCTCCTTCAGCCAAGGCAACGGATACGCCGCCATCTCCCGCCCATACGGCCTCTCCCACTCCTCGCCAACAAGCAGATCTTGCAACGAATGTGGCGCCATCTTCAACACATTACCCTCTCTCGGCTGCTCCCCTTCCTCAACCGCCGCAATCTCCTTGCGTATCTCAATCAGCGCGTCACAAAAGCGATCGAGTTCCGCAAGATTCTCGCTCTCCGTCGGTTCGATCATCAGCGTATTAGCCACCGGCCACGACATAGTCGGAGCGTGAAACCCGTAGTCTTGCAGCCGCTTGGCCACGTCGATGGCTTCGATGTTGGCGGAATCGTGGAAGGGCCGGATGTCGAGGATGAATTCGTGGGCGCAGCGGCCGGCGGCGTTGGTGTAGAGGATTGGGTAGTGGGGTTTTAGGCGGGAGAGGATGTAGTTGGCGTTGAGGAGGGTGATTTTTGTGGCGTGGGTGAGGCCGCGGCCGCCCATCATTTTTATGTAGGACCAGCTGATGGGGAGAATGCTTGCGCTTCCCCAGGGCGCGCCGCTGACTGGGGCGATGCTCTTGTCACCGCCTGTCTTGATGAGGGGATGGCCTGGGAGGAAGGGTGCGAGATGAGATTTGACGCCAATGGGACCTACACCTGGTCCGCCTCCACCGTGCGGGATGCAGAACGTTTTGTGAAGGTTCAGATGGCACACGTCCGCTCCAATTTCGCCAGGCGAGCATAGGCCAATCTGCGCGTTCATGTTGGCTCCATCCATGTAGATTTGCCCACCATGAGCGTGGACTACCTCGCACATCTCCTTGACTTGAGGTTCGAATACGCCGAAAGTGCTGGGGTACGTGATCATGATTGCGCCAAGCTCTTCGCTGTACTTCTCACATTTCGCTTTGAGGTCTGCCATATCTAGATTGCCGGTACCGGTCTCACATTTGATTGTCACAACACGCATACCGCACATAGCAGCGCTAGCAGGGTTAGTTCCGTGGGCTGAGACCGGTATAAGGCAGATATCTCGCTTCTTGCCTGGCTGCGTTTCCAGGTATTTTCGAATCACTCGAAGACCTGTGAATTCTCCTTGGGCACCAGAATTCGGTTGGAGGGATACCGCGTCGAATCCTGTGATCTCAGATAGATCTTTCTCGAGCTCCTCGATCAAAGTTGTATATCCCTTCGCCTGGTCCACTGGCACAAAAGGATGTATAGATGAGAACTCGGGCCAAGAGACGGGGATCATCTCTGTACTTGCATTAAGCTTCATTGTACAAGACCCAAGTGGTATCATGGAATGCGTCAAAGACAGATCTTTCGATTGGAGGTGGTTTATGTAGCGTAGCAGCTCGGTCTCCGAATGATGAGTATTGAAGACAGGGTGGTCAAGATAGGAAGTCGTTCGCTTGAGTGCTTCTGGGACTCCTGTAAGCTCGAAAGCTGAGAGCTGTAGCGAAGACGCAATCTGATCCACCGTGGAAACATCTTTCCTTGGTGAAAAGTGCTCGAAGATGGCCATGATCGCCTCAAGATCAGCTTTCTCCACCGTCTCATCGACAGTGACGCCAAGTCTATTGCCATCCCGTACCCGTAGATTGATACCTTTGTTCTCTACAGCCCAAGCTGCAATCTCTGGAGCTTGCCCGGGCCCTACGCGTACACCAACGGTGTCAAACAAAGACCTTCCGTCTTTACCTCTACCCTTTGGACTAGTGGCAAATCCGAGTCTCCGCACACCTTCTTCAATGATACGAGCACCATTCGTAGCTTTCTGAGCAATAGCTCTCAAACCTTGCGGTCCATGGTAGACTGCATAGAAAGCACTCATGTTAGCGAGCAGAGCCTGAGCAGTGCATATGTTACTCGTCGCCTTCTCTCGCCGAATATGCTGCTCGCGCGTCTGTAGGGCAAGTCTCATGGCCTTATTGCCCAGTCTGTCCTTTGACATACCTACCAAGCGGCCAGGTATCTTCCGTTTATATTTCTCTCCACAAGCAAAGAAAGCGGCGTGGGGCCCTCCGTATCCTAGCGGTACTCCGAAACGCTGAGCATTACCAAAAGCAATGTCGGCGCCAAATTCCCCTGGTGGCTTCAAGAGTGTTAAAGCCAAAAGATCTGTAGCTACGCTCATGGTAGCGCCTTGTACATGGACGATGTCCGCAAGATTTTGGAAATCCTCCACACCGCCTTCTGTATCAGGATATTGTACTAGAACCCCAATCAGATCATCACCAGTTTCTTTCACCTTGCTACACCCATTGTCCAAGAGATCAGCAACAACAATCCTGATCCCGAAACCATCGGCGCGAGAATGAAGAACGGCGATTATTTGTGGATGACACAAATGAGACACCAGAAAGCTTTTATTGGGTCTTTTCTGCCGACTGACAGGCAGGGCGTTCATGGAAAGCGTCATAGCTTCCGCCGCAGCTGTCGGCTCGTCCAGTACGGAAGCGTTCGAGATTGAGAGGGCAGTGAGATCCGTCACGACCGTCTGGAAATTCAGCAATGACTCCAATCTCCCTTGGCTTATCTCGGGTTGATATGGCGTATAGCTCGTGTACCAGCCTGGACTTTCCAGCACATTTCTCTTGATCACTTCCGGCACCTTTGTTCCAGCATACCCACACCCTATGTAGCTCTTCATGACCTTGTTTCCGCTCGCAATCTCTCGCAGTCTTGCTATGAGCTCCGTCTCCGCATAGCCCTCGTCCCGTGAATCGAAAGCCGGGCCATTGATATCAATGTCTTTCGAGCTGAGTATGTCCCCTGGTAGCACTTCTTTCACAAACGCATCCAGAGACTCTGCGGGCGGATCCAAGCCCTTCAGCATGCGCTCTGCATCGCTGGCGGAAGGCCCAATGTGCCGTCGGGCGAATGTGTCCAATGGATTAAGGATGGATCCTTGAGGCTTGACGTCGTTGACATTGGCTGCTGCGGAGCTGTTGTAGAAGGTTCGCCTTAGGGAGAGCTTCTGAGATCTCCCAGCCCGAAGACAGTCTGAGCAGGCATTGTGGGGGGATATTGTGACCGTTCGGGGGGTTGTTTTCTGGCGCAAGAGCGCCCTTTGCAGCGTGGGACGCATAGTAAGCGGGTCCTGACTGTCTTCAAACTTGTCAAGAGACTCTCTTGATCATGATACAAATCTCGACATCTGGAAGAAGTATGGAGCAAGGATCAATTGTTGGGGATCGATTCGATAAAATAAAGTACGATATCGGAGATAACCCTCGCTTATTTGCGGGTAAACCAGAAATAGGGCTAGATTCCGATTGGTGGGCGAGTGTGAGAAATCTGTTGAGACGAATCTCGACTGCCTGTGTGTACTTGTAGGTATGTTTTAATGTGACCATTTTAACATGATGAGAGAAACACAATCTTGATCTCGTAACTTCGCCATCTACCAGTACATGAACATCCTTACTCAATTTGATCTGCTGCCACCACCGACTCAAATTACCACCATCCATCTTTCAAAACTCCCCTCTATCCTAGTGTTTGGGTATCAAAAGAAGGGTATCATCGTCTCGCTAAAATCGTGGAATCATGTACCGCCTCCACTCTCACAGTGGAAAGTCCCGTTGCCAGTCGTCCATCCTTTGAGTTCGCGTCTGTCCTCGTTCCATTCCCGCCAGTCTTGCCTCCCTCACTATCGGTCTATGACGATCCGCTTCACGCGCATAGTCGTTCCTTGGTCTTCGCGGCTCGAGCCTTTCATTATGTCGACCCAGTGGCCGGTCGTTGTTCCAGCGTTCGAAAGCGGGTGCTCGATTGTGATACTGAGGCTCAATGAACTCGGGGCGTAGAAAAGGCGCCCGTTCTGGTCGGCGAGCTCCTTCAAAAGGGTTGAAAGTTGCCGAGAGAGCATCTGCAGCACGGCGTCTGAACATGTCATCTAAGAAATCGTCACCGCCGAAGCCAGCATGATTGGTGAAACCATCATCATAGGCGAAACCATCATCGTGATCGTCGTGGAGACCAAGCTCCGACATCCTCCTAGCCATAGTCTCGTCCCTCATTTCCTGGTCGCGTCTCTCTTGACGGAAGGCTCGCTCAGCGGCAGCGGGATTGGGCGGTCCCAGATGTTCGAGGCGATCAGCCAAGATGGCTTCGTCGGAGAACATTTGACAATCGCAAGTCTTCCATTTGAGGCCGCAACACATGCAGAAATCGGCCTTGCAAGCACATGTCATGTGGTTGCAGCCTTCTCTGAGCTCGACGGTGGCTTTACAGTTGTAGCACTGTTGCCAGCCCTTTTCCTGGGCCAGCTTGATGAATTCCTTGGTCGATTTGTCCTTGGGACAATCGCGTGAGGTATGCCATTTGTTGTTGCAAAGGCAGCAGACTTTCGTTTTACACTTTTTGCAAACACCATATTTGCGGCCATATGTAGCTGCATTGCCTGTATCAACGCGTATGTGGGAAGGTTTGATCCACTCCCCACACCCTCTTGATGGACAATAGATGCGATTTTTGGTAGTGTATTCTTGGTATTTCCTGTTCCATTTTGTTTTGAATTTGGAGTCGTACAATTTGGCGACATTCTCCAAGGGGATAGCTTCTGATTTGCAACATTTGGGCGGCATGTGCTGAGCATCTACGACAGAGAGATCGAAGACGCGTTTAAGGCAATCGTGGCACATGCGATGGGAGCAGGGTAGCTTTGGGCATTTGGAGATCGGTTCTTCACACATACAAGCGTCGCAAGTGACACTATGAAGTGCTTGGTCAGTCGAGCGATCCACAAGCCATCATCTAGTGAAGACTCACGATTTCTCTGGGACCGGGGCTTTTGGGGGTTTGCTAGGCGCCATGAAAGCAGAGAAGATGCTAGAGGATCTGTGACTTGCTTTGGGCTCTTGAAAAATTTCTGGAGATTCTTGAATTTTATTAGAGGCGGGTGCTTTGGATGGCAGTCGTGGTCGTTGCCGTCGTTGTGATACAGATGATCGAAGCCTGGATCTAGACGAGCTTCTCTCAGAAGCGTGTAGTGTGGGTAGCTCTTTTGAAGAAGATTTGCGAGCTGAGCTCTGGTTTCGAGGAAGAAAAGGTCGGAGGATTGATGGTGGTCGGATATCGCTGAGAGAGGCACTTCTGAAGTGGGACACATTAGCGCTGTAACTCGACTTTGTTCTTACAGCAAAATTTTACCTAACTGGGGGCTCTTCTCCCCGGCGCCTTGAAACGTTATCAGATATGGTACGCTTCTCCCTCCGCAAAGGCGTGTGCACCCGCTCCTCATCACGACGATGTACCTGCCTCTCTGAGTGCCTCCTTTCCCGTTCACCTCCTATGTATGGCCGCTCACGTTTTGCAGGGCGTGTTTCGTCCGTAGTTTTCGCTCTCCTCAAGCTGGACGGGCGTCCTTTGTCTGCCTCTCCTCTACTGCTCCTTTGTCTGTTGGACACGTAGACTATCTCATCGCGATCGCCGCCCTCTGCCTGATCCCGTCTGCGTGATCGATGCCTTTGCCCTGCATTATCTCTTTTTCGCATCTCGTGCATCGTTGAAGGCGCATCTCTGGTCGTGTACGCTTTTGAGTCTGAGTGGGTTCGTCGCGGATGGTACGACGCCATGGTCTGTTTGGTTCTTGGCTACGAGTCTCCGGGGCTTCTCGGGCAGTCTGCAGAGAACTGTCTCACCCTCTCGCATCAAACCAGGAGCGCTTTATTTTTACTTGGAACGTCGCATTTGGTGTAATGGGCGGTTAAGGGACTGGAAGTAAGCCAAATCGCCGGACGTTAATCGCAGATGGTTCGGGTAGATGGTCAGGTGCAGACATGGACTTATGAAGCTGTCAGTCCTTTGTTGGGTTGCCCCGCCGTGAATGCGGATACTATTTCGATGTCAGGTTTGCCCCATGATCCACTGGATTAGAGTGATTGAAGCTGCATGAGCGCCGGTGTTCTTATTGGGTCCCCTCGCATGATACATGCGTCAGTGCTTAAGAGGTGTTCGTTGAGGCGACCAACCAAGTACGGCCAGCTGTCGCACAGGCCGTAGGAGCCAGAGGGGAATGAGCGAGTTCCTAAGGCATTCCACAATGCTCAGCGCATAGCATTGTTCTTCCACGAGGAGCTGTGCGCCAGCTGGAAATCCTTAGCGAATCACGTCGGAGGACGGTCATCTACAGATACCGTTAGCATGCCAAGACGGCTCTCTCCGATGTCCCCCTTATCTCCGCTGTTTCAGCTCATGCAGCTCATGCTCATGAAAGTCCCTGGGGATCAGATTAGATTATCATCATTGACCAGCAGGATGCTGCATATCATCCATCCATCAAGGCCATGTTCAAGTATTGTTCCTGCACTTGCAAGCAAGGCGGTATCTGCAGGTTTTGTCGGAAACTTGAGATGAAAGCTGCAAATGCTACAGGGACGATTTTGGCCCCGTCTCTATTGACTCTTGCACCTCTTGCATCATGCCACCATCTCTCCAAATATTGTCTATCTTTCATCCATTCCTTAAACGCATTCTGTACACGAAGAGGATTCCTTGCCACTTCCCAAGTCCATCGTAGATCAGAAATGGACCATCAGAATATCGAATGCTGATTGCATGAATGACATCTTCAATCACTCCTTCAAAGACTTCTCAACGCGTCTCGTCCCGTTGATCTCATGCGGACCTCTTGCCATTGATGGTCAGACGTATTGCTGCTCCGTTCTGTCGAGTTTGGCACTGGCGTACCAATTGATATCAATACTGCGTATGCCGAAAGTCTCCCTTCATACGTTGCTTGCCGCCGCAGCTTCAGCCTCCAGGGCTTGAGAAAACCCTCCGCTGTTTCGTTAGTAACCAATCAAATTTCGAAGCTTGTAGACTAGATTGTAGAATAAAGTGTAGAGTCGAATGATGTGCTCTCAAAAGCGCCACTTATGTCATTGTCTTGAGCACCTGCCCTTTGTGGTATACTTTCGCTTAGCGAAAGGCTCCGGGATCCTAATTTCACAACTTCACGGCTGCTGATTGGACAGTCTCGAATCATGCATATGACTCATAATGCGTAGCGGGAAGCTAGGGATTGTTAGGAAATGAGTATATAAAGCAGGGAGATTCCCTCCCAAAAAAAAATTTCTTTCAACAGTCCCAAGTCTAGTCTCACTGACGGTGCCATTGTTTCGTAAGCCTAGCTTCCCACGTCCATAGGTTTGCGACCTGCCATTGCGCACGGTATCTTTGGGTCACATCGACTTGATGGTAGCTTTTTTCTGCGATAGATCGGGATTGATCGATTGGTATTCCAGGCTAAATAGTTGTGTAGCTGAAGCGATCGCTAGCCGTTTGCCTGGGAGATAGGTTCGTCAGTGATATCGCGCCTGTAGACCCAGAACAACAATAAGTCAACACACCTAGCTTAAGTATTGACGTTAAGACGTAATCCGCGAAACGTCGTGTTGTTGGTGTGTTATTATCCTCGCACTCCACGCCACTGCATCGTACGACATCGACTTCCGCTGGATCAGGAGCTGAGGACTCCATCATCCTCTTTCTTTTCGTCAATCTGGGTTTGTAGAGTCTGCATTCGGCCTGGCGACTGAAGTAACGTTTCCCTCGCAAGCTGCTCCCTCCATACTTGTTCGCTATCGGTCGTCCTATATCTGGCATCCTTCTCTTGGGCTTGTACAGACTCTCGCCCCCTCAACACCTGAAGTAACGCTTCCTCGCGAGCTGCTCTCTCCCCACTTGTTCGCCATCGGCAGTCCTATATCTGGGCCTTCTTCTCTTGGGCTTGTACGGATTCTTGCCCCCTAAACACAATCCGTCTAACAAGATTCAGCTTGCACCTCGTTGTGTGATTGTACACATCTGGCCACCTCGTCAATTTGGAAGTTCGTTTCTCTGGACAAACCGGCAGTTCGGAGCACTATTTTCGTCCAAGGTCTCTGACGCCGTATATCACCTGGCTGTTTCTTGTTGAATTGGATGTCCCTCCTCCTTGGCGAACCGAAGCTCCGGAGTATAAGTTTCGTACAAGGTTCTCCACGATAAGCATCACCTGGCTCTTCCTATGGTTCATTGCTACCAGCCAATTTGTATTGTCGTCTCTCAACTCCGAGGTCGAATCTCGGGCATCAACTGGTATCCACACTTTCTATTACTTTCAGACAGACAAGGCGTCTGGCCGACGCATAACGTTCATTGCTTTGGTCGTAAAACTTCTTTCTCGGGTATCGCGCAGTTCTTCGATCGTATACGTAAATAGATTCCCTGTCTTGGATTTTCATTAAAAAAGAAGGCCGTGTACTCTCTGGTAGAGACAAGCTGAGGTTCTCCTTCCGTGGTGGTATTCCTGAGGTACCAGCAGCCTTTTCCGTATCATACTGTGACCGCGCGGTGTTACAGCTATCAACACGACGATAGGCAAGCGAAGAAGGTGTGATCGCACACTCCTGAAGCATCTGAGCTCTTGCGGGGCGATATGGCAGTTGGAAGGCCGTTTCAAGGAACGACTTCATAAATAAAAGCGCCACGTTATAGAAGTACGCAGGTTGAGCACAGTGCAAATTGCCAAAGGGGCAGTTGGAGGGTCCAGGGACTTATATAAAAATAAAAAGTTCGTCATCTGGCGTGCCGCTCGAGCACCATTGTGGCTAGTTCGGATTCACATCCCCGACCTACTAGACATCTCGGAATTTAACCACACGACAGTCTAATCCATAACAACCACACAACCTCAACCATCATTCCTAGTACGGAATTTGTCCCTCCTACACTCTCTTATTGGGTACGAAGCCCGCACACATTACTCTTATTACGGTTCGTAACCCTTCCAAAGAGAGAACTTTCAGGATCAATGCCATCGGCGTGAGGGTTTGGCTTGCTAATGAACCTATTCTTTATCTCACAGTACGGTCAGTATGATGAACAACATAAATCCTGAGGGCTCTGATCCCATCACGGACATTAAGAAGGAGTATCCCGACCATCCTGAAACCTTATCTATCCGGTAGGATACCCACTATGCAACGTCTGGCAATCGCTGATTCCCTGAATAGCATGAAGTCAACGGATTCAAATCCATCTATAAGGGACAACGAAGGTGAGATTACCTCACCAAATCCTTGACTAGCCAATTCCTCACCTGCAACTGCGACTGACTCCGATACATTAGCTCCAACAATGGAGGAGGAGGACGCCTCAAATCTTGCCAAGGATGGGAATGCCCTCCGATTTTTCCCATGTCCAGCATGGCTTGGTCTGGAAGAAAAGACTCTCCCAAGGACTGCCAAGGAGCTCCGTGCTCATACTTTCGACTCTGACAATAAGGGCGCCACCATTGATCGCATCATCTCCAGCTACATCCCCAAAGTGAGGAAAGGCTCTTTGTTAGTTCGACAGCGTCAGATCTTGTATGATATATTGAAAACCCTTTACACCCTCGAAAACATCGCCGAGCTCCCCGAAGAGTCGATTATGTGGGTGCTGAATGGGGTGATGGGGGAGACTCCTAACGTACGTGAACCTTATGCTTTCGAAGAGCCATTCCCAACGCTGGCGACCATGACCATGGAACGAATCATGCCAGAGTTCGGATTCAAGGA
>JAABUP010008478.1_pt1 | contig 13099 bp, 17 predicted proteins | sample 5559201 | NCBI WGS metagenome assembly JAABUP01 (sample SAMN10711887, study PRJNA513373) | rock metagenome | isolation source: Antarctica rocks | place: Antarctica | reverse complement strand
CGATTTCTATGACGCGTCAGTGTTTATTTACTATGTAATCTACACTAAAACTGGATACAACTAATTACTAGGTGCAGATGTTAGTGTTGCCAGATTAATCGAGGCCCACAATCCTCGCTTGCCCCTCCTCCCACTCCCCCAAACCACAAAACCTATCTGCTACCTGTGCGCCTGACAAAGTACATAAGACAACCCTGCTTTTCTTGCTGAGACATGATGTCAGACAACAGAGGTTCAAATTCATAGACCTCAACGCCACATGTGAAAATCAAATCACGGACCCCAAAAGATGTATACTCCTCGACCAAAAACGGGGACTGGGCCCCCAGATCCAACGTTAACTACTATAATTAGGCGTTTACCCAAGCTCCGACAGCCAACCATGGAATATAATCGACTCTATCACTTCAAACTGGCAGACTGACGACTTGCTCGCTCCCACGCTCGAAATTCGTCAAAATCTTGGTGCTTTAGAAACACAATGCCTCGAATGCCGGATTCTCCTAACCGTGTTGTCATCCCCACCCTCTCCGTCCCCGCAGACGGGTCACTGCAAGTCTTTTTCGAAGCCTGCGAGTTAGGTGACCTTGAACGAGTCACCGAACTCGTCCAAGGCCACAGCCGGCCTGAGGACTACCTTACGCGGGGACTGCTCACAGCAGCTTGGGCCGGCCAGGCGGCTGTTGCGCGCTACCTTCTAGAGCAAGGCGCCCGTCTTGAACCTCACCCGGTACCGCTATTCGCTGCGCGAGGCAGATCCCTGGCTGTTTTCCAGGCATTAAGAGATCATGGGTGGAATGTTGAAACAGAAGGCTATAAAGTTTTGCCGTACGTATCTTGAATAATGTGCTATCCCTTCATTTACCAGCTTGTTCACCCACATGGAATTACGAAACCATTACTTAACAAGCAAAGGGAAGTTTTTCTGATTCAACCTAACATACGCTAGGGTTGTTGTTCAAAATGAGTCTCTGGTGCGATGGCTGCTTGAAAACGGTGCTGATCCAACTCACGGTGAACCGAGATGGAACGAAAATAACCCTGAAGACGACCGTAACGCTGGAGCGGCGTTGAACTCAGCGGCGAGCGCCGGCACGATCGCCGTGTTCAACCTACTGCTTCAAAGTGGCGCCAGGATCGAGACGAGTGTTCCTCTTCATATGGCTGCTGGGAATGCGACAGCAGATGTGAACTGGATTCCTATGATGACGCATTTACTGGAGGTTGGACTTGATATCAATGGGTTGGACGACATTCAAGGGCCATATAGGCTTGGCACACCTCTTCATCATGCCGTCCGGAATCGAGCAGTCGAGGCGGCGCGGTTTTTATTAGAGAGAGGGGCGGACCCGCACAAGAAGAATCTATGGGGTTACACGTCTGCTGAGGAGGCCATGCAGACGAGTAATACGGAACTTATCAAGATGTTCGAGGCGACGAAGTAATCAAAACGAGCCCAGGACCATCTGGCACCCGAAGGCGTTAGAATAATTCGATAGACCTATTACAACACCTGCAGATTCTACCTTTTAGGTATCAGGTGCCTTGGCGGGCAATAACAGACATGATCCCAATACGTACAAGTGTGATTAAGCAAGAGATATGTGCAACAAGTAGACGTGGGATAATGCAGACAACCGTAGATCACCAATTCTCATCTAGACCACCACTCACCGATGCTCCTGACCCAGAACTCTGCCGTTTGAGTTCTGGTCTCAAAAGGGCCTTTCACCCATTTGAAGGGGCCTTTCCTAGAAAGACCTATCTGTTGGACTGCGAATGCTCCTGTCATGTCTATTAACATTTGACTGTCTTCTGGTGCTTGTAGTTGGCGCCCTCCTCGGCTTGTGCATCTCTTCCAATACCCTGCTCCACAGCAGCGATCTGAGAATTGCAGAGGACAATACCTGGAAAAGATGATTTCCCAACCATTTCCATTCATTGTAAAGGCACGTGCGAGTATTGCAACTGCTGTCTTCGCCTTAACGCCGTTCCGAAGCAGCTGATTGCACTCAGGCTTGCAGTACCAGGGGTAGAGTGGAGAGAGAATTCACCGATTTCCTGAATCGGTAATATCATTGACAGCTAAGCGGCTGCCCATAACTAAGGTATATACACTATAGAACAAAAGCGACAACTTAGATGGAGCCTAAACCCGAGGCGGATTTCCCAGCGACTTTCTTACAGATTATATTTATTCTGGTCATGGTAAGTTCCGTGTTCGTCTCCAGCGGAACGCCCAGTCGTCATCCTGTAGCGTCTCGGTTATGATGATAGCGCTATTCTTGAGTTCGCGGAGGTGCTCCTCAACCTGCCCTGGAGCTCTGCCATTACCTTAACATACTCTTGATTGCGTCCTCTCCGCCTAGCTAATCCGCGTTCCCAGATCTAACTGGCCGTAAGTATTGTCGCTGGAACGCGACATTGGTTTAGTTAGGCAGGCTAGCCGGAAAATACTGCTGAAATCTGCCGTCAACAGCGAGTAAGAGCTTCACCCGAGGATAAGCAGGTTCGCAATTGACCGACAGAGACACCATAATGCCTCACCTTTTCCCAGCCCAAGCGACACTCAGTGATGTCTTGTCACCTCAATTGCCGTTTGGCCGATCACTAAACCAAACTGCCCCTCCAAAGCGTTACATGTCCTCAGCAATGGCGGATCTCTACCCCGCCTGGAGCGCTGTCGATGATATGAAGAGCAAGGCAGGCACTTTGAGTGAGGAAGCTCAGAGAGAGATCCAGAAAGCAAGTCAGGCAGCTCAAGCAAAGGCTGGAAAGATCGAGCTCTATTCTCCGAAATACTATGCTGCCTGTACTTTTGGAGGTCTCCTAGCCTGTGTCAGTGCACCCAGGGAAATCTCATATACATCGGCTCATGTGAAGATAGGGTGTTACACACACTGCCGTGACTCCATTGGATTTAGTAAAATGCCGCCGTCAAGTTGATTCTAAGATGTACAAGGGGAATTTCGAGGGCTGGGCCAAGATTGGTCGCGCTGAAGGGCTCCGTGGTGTATTCACCGGTTGGAGCCCTACTTTCTTCGGATACTCTGTAAGCGCCAGCTACTTTACAAAATACAAAGTATTGCACTTACACTCCGCCCCAGGCCCAAGGTGCTTTCAAGTACGGAGGTTATGAGTTCTTCAAGAAGTTTTATTCCGACCTGGCTGGAGAAGAGCGCGCGTATCGCTACAAGACTGCCCTCTACCTTACTGCTAGTGCTTCTGCCGAGTTCATCGCGGATATCGCCCTTTGTCCGTTCGAGGCCGTCAAGGTCAGGATGCAGACGACCATCCCGCCGTTCGCAAGTGGTACATTTAGCGGAATTTCTACCATCACTGGTAAAGAAGGAACAGCTGGGTAAGTTACAGCTATAAACACTCGCTTGTTATGGGCCACGCTTTAGTGCCCTTTGTGGGGCCCTAGGCTTACGCGCTATAGCTTGTACAAAGGTCTCTACCCTCTCTGGGGTCGTCAGATTCCATATACAATGATGAAATTTGCATCCTTCGAGACGATCGTTGAAGCAATCTACGGCTACCTCCCTGGCAAGAAATCCGACTACGGTAAAGGTGCACAAACTGGAGTGTCGTTCGCTGGTGGCTATCTCGCAGGTATTCTCTGCGCTATTGTTTCTCATCCCGCCGATGTCATGGTCAGCAAGCTCAACGCCAGCCGTCTACCCGGAGAGGCTTTTGGTGCTGCCATGGGTCGAATTTACAAGGATATTGGATTCACAGGTCTATGGAATGGTCTCCCGGTCAGAATCGTCATGATTGGAACCTTGACAGGTTTGCAGTGGATGATCTATGATTCCTTCAAGGTAGGACATGTAGATGGAAAGTGATGGATCGAATTGCTGACAATCTGCCATTAGATCTTTATGGGTTTGCCAACAACCGGAGGCGCTGCTCCCCCACCAAGCATGCAGGTCACTGATCGATCTTGAAATAGCAGCAAGGCCGGCCGTATCAGGTCATTGGGTGGAAGATCTGACAAGCGTACCATCATGGAGCGAAGGACGTTTCTTGTTTAGCAACGATTGTTTTCGATACTGTGTATCTTAGGCCACAGATTCACGTCAAACGAGTACCGTTGCACAGGAACATCGGCGTCTGGAACAATGCTGTGGTGTGCTATCTAGTGGGTCATTGCTTATCACTTGGTTCAAAGCTAGCCCGCGTAGTTGTGGCCAACCCTAAGATCCATAATACGGAGACAGATCTGACGTTCTCGAGGGCTTTTCGACTGCAGCATGTTCTGGCCGGCTTCGGCGTTCCTGTTGAATCTGGGCCAGGGGAAGCCCAAGTGTTCAGAATCAATCAGTACCCCCCTAGGCTGCTTGGAAAGATTGAGTAGCAGCGAGTCGATCCAAATCGATTTGAAATCGTTTCAGAGAAAACACCTTCAACGGAGAAACCATGAAAACCTCTCTGGGAGCACTACTTCCCCGTAGTCTTCTACGGTAGAGTAAACGCACTGTAGCCTTATCAGCCTTATCAGCCTTATCAAAGCCGTTATCGGGGAATTTCCTCGCATCATGAACAAATGGCTTTGCTCCTCTCGATTCCTTTCGGGTCAACTAGATACATACATGTACTTAGTACTTCATACTGAGGACCGCCCTGCCTTTCTATTGCTTGGCCCCTGCGCCAAAGCTGAATGTGCCGCTCTTTCGTCATCCCACCTGAGTTCCTAACCATCAACAAGCAGTTGCTTCTACCGCAGTCTCTTGAACCTCATCATCGTGCCTAAGTATGCTCATTTCTGACTCCTTGAATCTGTGGGCGCATGTCGCGTGGAACACGTGCGTCATGTAGAGCAAATTAGCCGTCAAGTCTCATTGCTTCTACGCGCAAGACATGCAGATTCACCCGTCACAGAGCCTTTCTTGAAAGATATATCCTGAACCTCGATCGCACACTGACTCTGACTTCAAGAGATTAGAACAAATTCCTTCAACCCACAACACAACGGTAGACTTGCTCAAGATGTCTGATCCAATTGTATCGCATGGCCGTGGAGGTATTTGTCTTAGCCTATCTACTTGGCATTAGATTCCCTGAGATCTCCTCCCATCAGTTCAACGGGATTGACCTTCTCAAATCACAGGTGCGGCGAATATTGGTCGCGATAATACGCCGTAAGTGCTCCGAGTACGGTCTCCTGGACCAGAAGATACACCCATACTCCATCCAGAGCAGAGCTACATGACTTTGGCTATGAGCGTCTGAGCTATCCTGCTAGTTCTTTCTGTACATGGGAGATACCGCTGGTCTTCGAAGAACGACCGCTAAGGTATTGGCTACAGATATGCAGACGGTGAGATTGTCCGAGAGGGGGCTGTAGGTGACCAGGGCGACGGCGCCTTCTCGACTGGAGTAGGCTCATTCTTCACCCTGTGCTCAGATATCTGCTGGGAAACTGACAATACCTCCTATAGCGTGGCGGTGCTGCCAACATCGGCTCTCCAGGGATGAAGCCCGCCATGCGACCCCACGACGAAGATGCCATCCCTGAAACTGCCATACGCCACGATGAGCCGGGAAATTATCATGTTGGTGTACGTCTATCATTTCTCAGGTCTTAAACTTGCTCGGCAGGGAACATGTGCTGATACCCGTGTGCGAACAGCGTGGTGGAGAAGGAAACATCCACAAGGAGAAGAGCACTACGCATGAGGGTCTGGCGGACAAGCTGAAACACAAAATGTTCCCCAAGAAGGAGGAGAAGTAAGATTGAGATCAGGTGTGCACCGTGAAGTACCCTAGTCGGAATCCTTGCGTGTTACTGCTCTTATTTATCCCGTACCCAAGTAAAATATGCGGATCTCTGAGCTTTGATACCACTTCAGTTATTGTCATCAAACTGCAATTGGACTCTAATCCGACTATCTACTTGGACTGATGCTGTATCTCGAATTGAGACTCGGTCCTCCGTTAGCTCTGCTCTTGCTTGGTGACATTCGCATCAATGCCACAAAGATTCATGGCCAATAGATCATGCGTTGGAGCTCTCCGTGGACTTGTGAACTATCTCGAAGGAGAAGTCGCTCGACATTGCCTGTCAAATGTGTTTTCCAGCAGTCATGCCACAAGGGTATCATGACAGCTTATTGAAGAACTCCTACATATGATTCAAGTAAACACTCCCACCTTTCTTCCTTGCTCCTTCATCTCAAAATCTGAATATGAAGACATATATATATATAAACCTGCCTTCAGATTGACGATCTCATTCCTCCTCTACTTCCTCCTTCCTCTTCCAATCGCCATGTCACTCGCGCAAATCAAAGCGGCCGCTCTGACGTCAAAGGGGTGCCGAGAAGCAGCGGGAGAAGAGCAAGACCAAGCGTCAAGCTCAACACATAGGTACAGAATGAAGAGCAACAACCGTTTGACAAACAACTTCTTACAAGACAAGACCTCAAGAATCACACCTTCAGATTTGTTTGCAATGCTATCTTGTCAGCTTATGCTCGCCTCATTCACCAGTTCAATGAATTCTGCCAGGATGTTTCAGACCTCTCATCTGAACCTGCACAGCGACATCTTCACACTTGGTGGTTCTCCACCCTCAACCAAGGCGATGCGCCAATTTTCGTTCGTTTTAACAGACGGTGGGCAAGACCACTCTGGCCAGTGAGTATCCCGGCGGACCATTGATAACTACATCATGATCGTTCTCGGCGCAATTACATATTGCAATCGAAGAATTAAGAAATCCACCTGTGATCAGATCTTCTTATGACTAAGATACAACCTTATCGAGAAGCTCAAGAATCTAGCCATCTCAAAATCAACAGCGCACGAGACCGATGTCTGTCATCTTTACTCTTCACTCAGCCTCAGAGGGTTTTATGTCAATGTGTATGGTCCTGGACCTGAATATCTTCATCAATCTGATGGTTGACACCTGCGGAAGGTCACATGAGCTTATTATCAGTCAAACCATATCCGAATCAGGTTCTCCGTTGACGCAATATCCGCATGGCAGTCTTCAGAATTGACAGTGAGATCTGATGCACGGCTCTTGTCAGACTGGAAGGTTTGAAGGGAACGAAAGATAAGATCAACCAGTGGAAGGAGGTTCCGCTCAAGCTCATGTCAACATCCCTCTGCTTCGAAGACTCTCTGCGTCTGAATGGCTTGATTGGACATGAGGGTTTGAGGAGTTTGGTGGTGAAGTTGAGCCAGATTAGACGGAGTTGGATCTGAGGGAAGATCAAAGAATGGTGACGGTGAAGGTGAAGGCGGAGAGGAATTCGTTTCTGAGGTTAGTGGCCTCAAGGGTGGATGAGCGGTTTGCAAAGGTGCTCGAGAGGATGATTGCTCAGTGAAAGCTTGAGAGTTGGGGTGGTACTGTAAGTTTTCGGAGTTTTGTTCGTGCTGTAGTACTGTACTGGAACGGCAACTAAGAAATTTCAGCATGGTTTATCGAGTAAAGTCATTATACGATGTAGATGTTGGAAGAGTAGGACTGCGTGTGGATTGCCATCAAATGAGGAAATCTTGGAGAGGCATGTTTTTGCACTGTCAGATCTCTGCCGTTGAGATATCACGATCAGGAGATAGAGACAGAGGCTCTTTGGTGTACACTATTGAAACTGTCGCACAAGGGTACAAGAGATATGTAACAAGTTTCTACGAAACTGCTTTACGCGTCCTCCGAAGCAGCGGCACCAGTAATAATCTCCACCAACGCTCCAGTGATGACGGATTGACGGGTTCGATTGTAGACGATCTGGTATTTGTTGATCATGTCTCCGGCGTTCTTAGAGGCGTTCTAGCGAAGCAGTATAAGTACACGCTGCGAATGTGGGAAGGATCAACAAAACTCACATCCATAGCGTTACGGCGGGCAGACTGCTCACAAGCGTGACCTTCCGCAAGAGCCTGAGTGTCAGTCAGTATCGAGTCCTATTGTAGGGCCGGATGTTGGATCACTCACCCAGTAAAGCGTATTGGCGAGAGCGTATTCTCGGAGATTGGCTAGCACCTCATCATCAATCTCGAAGGCTGTGAAATTTGCTGCATTATCCGTAAGCAGCCAATCCATGCTTGTTCTCTTACGACATCCGACGATACTTACGAGAGTTGGCAATGGCCTCTTCCGAAAAGGCCTCGAGTTGGCTAACTTCATAGCTCGAGGCGTTGATGAACTTGTTGTAGAGAATGTGAATACTTGAATAGTCTGTCGGAAGCAGTACAATCTGATCGGCAATTGCTTGAGCATCTGAAAAGGTTGGGACGTTCTTTCCGATGCCAGCAAAGCTCAAGCGAATATTCTTGCCATTCGACCTGGTCAATTGCGCCTTCGCCTTTTCCCCAATCACCACAATATCTGTCTCAGGCTTCTCTACTAATATTCTCCGCGTCTTCTTCGATAAACCGGAGTGAATACCTCCGCATAGACCTTTATCCGAACTCGCCACCACAATCAGGTCCTTCTTACCCTCCCCCTCTACCGGCTTGGTCTCTGCATTCTCAAAGACGGTATTCGATGTCTGTCCATAGCGTCGGGATTCAGTCATTGTTTTCTGAGCTCTCGCGAGCTTGGTAGAGGCCACGATCTTCATGGTCTTGGTAATCTTTTCAATGTTACGGATGGACTTTAGACGGCCTTCGATCTCACGAAGAGTAGCGTAATTGGCGGCATTGGGGCCCACTGGTCTGTGAAAAAGATGATCAGCTTATGATAGCAGGAGGGTTAATCTTCGACGCATCCGACTCAATTGAGCAAAAGCTAATGGTATGGCCAAAGGCAGATAGCAATGGAGACCTACCGGGCGGAGGCCGCAACACAAGCTCTAAGAGCAGGGCGGGCCGCTCTGGAAAGCATTGTGAACAACGAACGAGGAGAAGAACGATAGCGGTCAAAGGAACCCTCGTCAGTGATTGTCAGGAGCTATCACCACTTGATGAAGCTACCGGTCGGTTGGCGGAGGAAAAGGGCGACGTCGGGGAAGTAGACGTTCTAGCTGAGTTAGGGATGGTGGTTCGCGTAATATAGAAGGGCCAATCACGGTCAAGTCATCATTCACTGCCACTTCCTCGCTTTAATTTTCTCTATGTCCTTTTACCTTCGTCAGAGGCCCCTGATCAAACACCACCTCAACGAAAACTCAGTCCCGGACTGCTCTTCTGACTCCATCTTTTGGTCAGAGGCCACCTCCAGCACTGTCTTTAGCCTCAACAGCACTTGGTTGTTATGTGCAACCTCTACTGCACGGTCGCGTTCAATAGTCAAAGGCAAAAGCACACTGCCTTAATATCAACCTTGTGTTGCGTGCCTTGAAGTCAGCAGAGTGAGTTCTGACGACAGCCAATATGTCTTCCTCAGAGGATGACACGCCTTTGGCAAACGGGCACTACATTATTGGGGATGCTAAAGGTATGTTCCTACAATAATTCTCCCTTAGCTGTTAGGCTCCCTCGATAAGAGGCATCAGCCTTCGCCATCCTGGGCATTGGTTGCAATCTACTTTACAATCGAGTCTCTTTGTGAAATCCTTTGCTGTTGACCTTCTTATTACTTAGCCATCACTGACACTCAACCTACGCCTTAGCGAGATCACCAGTCTCGAGGAAGACCATTCCTAAGGGCCTCGACAAAGCAATGGACAGGGCAAATCCGTCAGCAGACACTGTCCAGCCTGGGATCTCTCTCCGTTATGGCCCTTTGGAGGAGATGGATGTGGACGAGCTGCCGACGAAAGGAATGCAGACAAACAGCAATGTCACGGGCAAACGCAAGGCTCGGCAAGGTTTAAGTAATGGCACTACCTATAAAGAAGCAAGCAGTGACGAAGAGGATGACAAGCCCCTGGTATGTCTTGGAGAGCAAAGCACTACCGCAAGGATACGTAACCGTGCTGACTCTCTCGTAGAGCAAGCGTCGTCGCACTTCAACCGCCAAGGGTAAAGTTAGATCTGGTTCGGACTCGGATGATGTACCTCTTGTGACTAAGGCTTCCAAGAGCAAATCGGCAACTGTTTTAAAGAAGCCCCCGAAAGCGAGTGAGACTGCTATTGGTGAATCAGATGACTCCGATACTCCGCTTGGTACCAAGCTAGCCCAGGAGAAAGCGAAGATTGAAAAGCGTGCCGAGAAGGAGGCTAAAGACATTCGAAAGGCAGAGCAGAAGAAGAAGACTACCGCCTCTGCGAAGAAAGAGCAGAAAAAGGAGGAGAGTGATGACGACGGTGAGCCGGTAGCGAAGAAGAGCCGAAAGTCCAGTGGGGCCGTGCCTGCTTCCAGGAAGAAAAAGGCCAACGGGGTGAAGAAGGAAGATTCCGATGACGACGATGTCCCTCTTGCACGCAAAGCACCTGCAAAGAAGACTAATGGCATAGTCAAGTCCGAGCCGTCAAACAAGGCCAAGAACGGAGCCAAAGGCAAGGCTGCAAAGACAGAGGAGACGGAACAGGACCTTGAGGCCGAAGAGGAAGAAGAAGAGTACCGATGGTGGGAAGACCCTACGAAGGGTGACGGCACTGACAAGTGGACTACTCTCGAACACAATGGAGTTGTTTTTCCCCCTTCATACGATTCATTACCAAAGAGCGTCAAGCTGCGGTACGACGGCACCCCTGTTACTCTTGCGCCTGAAGCTGAAGAGGTCGCGGGATTCTTCGGAGCCATGCTCAACTCGACACATAATGTTGAGAACCTAACGTTCCAGAAGAACTTCTTTGAGGATTTTCGCGCTGTATTAGACAAGACTGGCGGTGCAAAGGATAGAGATGGTAACAAAATCAAGATCAAGGAGTTTGCGAAGTGTGACTTTAAACCCATCTTTGAATACTACGATGCGAAGCGGACGGAAAAGAAAGCTTTGCCTGCTGCCGAGAAGAAGGCCCTAAAAGTCGAGAAGGACGCCGCTGAAGCAGCTTACCTATATTGCATGTGGGATGGTCGAAAGCAGAAGGTTGGCAACTTTCGGGTTGAACCTCCTGGACTGTTCCGCGGTCGTGGCGAGCACCCGAAAACTGGCAGAGTCAAAGCCAGAGTACAGCCTGAGCAGATCACCATCAACATAGGCAAAGAGGGTACTGTCCCGACGCCCCCAGAAGGCCATCGTTGGAAAGATATCAAGCATGACCGGCAGGGCACATGGTTGGCCATGTGGCAGGAGAATATCAATGGTGCTTATAAGTATGTCATGCTGGCTGCAAACTCCGACGTGAAAGGCCAGAGTGACTACAAGAAATTTGAGAAGGCGAGGGAGTTGAAGGTAATGGTGCCTTGTTTCTTCGTTTTGGAAAAAGTAAGCTGACTTGTCGCAGAAACACATCGATCGCATTCGCAAGGATTACACCAAAGAGTTGAAGGCGGAACTGATGGCTGATCGCCAGCGTGCCACCGCCGTTTACCTCATTGACCAATTTGCATTGCGTGCTGGTAATGAGAAAGGCGATGATGAAGCAGACACAGTTGGTTGTTGCTCCCTGAAATTTGAGCATGTCACTCTCAAACCTCCGAACAAAGTCGTCTTTGATTTTCTTGGAAAGGACAGCATTAGATTCTACGACGAGGTCGAAGTTGATCAACAGGTGTTTAAGAATCTGAAGATTTTCAAGAAATCACCGAAGGGAGAGGGCGACGAGATTTTTGATCGACTGAATGTGAGTACCGCGCTTCTTCACGCTAGGAATACTCTCCCTCTAACAGTTGTTAGACTGCGGCTCTCAACAAGCATCTCTCCAATTACATGCCTGGTCTGACAGCAAAGGTCTTCCGTACATACAATGCATCATATACCATGGCCACTCTCCTCAAGGACATGAAGTCCTCTGGTAGTATCCCCGAAAAGATCAAGGACTACAATGACGCCAATCGTAAGGTCGCAATTCTTTGCAATCATAAAAGAACTGTTGCCGCGGGACATGGCGCGCAGATGGAGAAGATGGGCGATAGGATCAAAGGATTGAAATATCAGAAGTGGCGTATAAAGCATATGATGATTGATATTGACCCGAAAATCAAGAAGAAGATGGGGGCCGAGTACTTCGAGCTCGAGGAAGACCTAGACGAAGAGTGGATCCAGGGCCACCAAAACTTCCTCGTCGAAGAGCAACGCCAAAAGATCGAGAAGAAGTTCGCAAAAGAGAATGAGAAGCTAGCTGCCGAGGGTGAGAAAGAAATGAAGCCCAAGGAGCTGGAGGATCGGCTTGAGCCGGTACACGAGCTGGAAAAGAAGTTCAAAAAGGAGAACAAGACGAAGAAGGTTGAGGCCGAGGGCAAAGGATCGACCATTGAAAAGCTTGAGAGTAACCTCACAAAGCTCGATCAACGCATTGAGACGATGTTGTTACAAGCGGAGGACAAGGAAAGTAATAAAGAGGTTGCGCTTGGCACCTCGAAGATTGTATGTTATCCGCAATCACTATCATTCCTCCATACAAGTCTGACCTCAGATAGAATTACATTGACCCACGTCTCACCGTCGTTTTCTCGAAGATGTTCAACGTACCGATCGAAAAGTTCTTTTCGAAGACTCTCCGAGAGAAGTTTGACTGGGCCATCAAGTCCGTCGACGAGGACTGGGACTTTTAGGCTAGCGTGACGGACCGTCGATAAACAAAAGTCATTGGCCCGTATTCAGCCATGTTCTCTCTTTACGATGGAATGCGTGCGATTCGGATCCTTTCCTGAGCTCTGGTGCTTTAACCTTTACATAGCATTGCCAGCATAGGCAAAGACCGGCATGGGCGGCACAAGGCGCAAGGTTGCCTTGTTTGCAATCATCGGCATCAGTCCAGCAGCCCTGAGACATGGGCCTTACCAAGATAGGCTGATTACCAATTCTTGACTTGATGTTACATGTTGTACCTCGTAGTTGTGGCATACCTCGTGACTTTAGTACGATCCATACCCGTCTCCGTATCGTAGTCTTCCCTAGATATTTGGAATGTCAGATTTGAATCAATGGCACCGCGATGTCCCCGAGTACAGTAAACTTGAAGAACCAAACAGAGCCATGGGTGATAATCTCCGAGAAGGACGCCAGGTCAGCCCCAATCAGTACAGCAGTGTCATGCAATGCTGAAGAGCGATCTAGATGCCCGAATAGCGGCACCTGCAATGCTTCGTACC
>JAABUP010008476.1_pt1 | contig 13100 bp, 23 predicted proteins | sample 5559201 | NCBI WGS metagenome assembly JAABUP01 (sample SAMN10711887, study PRJNA513373) | rock metagenome | isolation source: Antarctica rocks | place: Antarctica | reverse complement strand
ACTGAGCCATGCTACTGTGTGACAATTGAATGCATAGGCAAATGTGAACACATATCATCACATTTTGCTTGCATGGTCTTTGTGTGGTCAGTGGTCTATCTCACATGCTCTAGGAGTTGAGCATGTGTGTTGGCTTGCTACCTACAACCTGTGGTGTGCTTAGCCTCAAGCGTTGTGCAAATTGCTGCAGGCTGGGAGCGCCACCCTGCATGCTAGGGTGCATCAGCTTGAGCAGCAGCTTCAGGAAGAGCAGAGCAGCCATCAGCAATCCCTGGCTGCAGCCCAGCAGCAATGTCAGGCTACCTTTCAAGCTCAGATGGACGAGCAGAAGCTGTCTCATGAGCAGAAGCTGGCAGCCTGCCGCCCGGACTCTGACTCAGAGCTCCAGAACTGCCGTGCACAGCATCAAGTGGAGCTTGCGAGGTTTGAGGAGCAGCATGACCGTCAGGCCGCAGCCTCAAACAGTCAACATCAAGCAGAGGTTGCAGATCTGCAGCGTCAGCGTGCTGAGGAGCTGGCCGCAGCAATGAAGGCGCATGCTACAGAGCTGGCTGCGGCTGCTCAGGGACAGCAGCCATCTGTTGGGGACCTGGGATTTGGTGCTTTGGGAGTTGGGTGTGGAGGGGCAGTGATGCAGGGCAGTGGTGTCAATGGGGCGGCACGCAGAGGGCCTAAGCGCCCAAGGGTGAGCAACTCCTAATCTGGGTTTATGTGTGCTCCATTTGCATGCCTGTTGGCTTGCCTGGACCTCTGGTGGTAGCTTGAGTCATGGTCTCAGCTTGTGTTCCTCCGCCTTCTACAACTCTTGCTTCATGTTGGCTTATAGCACACATGCTGGGCAGTATGTACAGCCCGCTAACCAGATGAGCGCCGTTCTCAGTCTGTATCGGTTATAGGCAAATGATCATCAAGGAATGCCCCACTCTGAATTTGAAAACCGCCCATCAGGCTTTTACCTTGTTGAAAACCCAAAATTGGGCAGAATTGCCTCAATCAATCCAGGCAAGTCCATACCTGCATGTCCCTCACTTCCAGAAAACCCATCAAACTGACATGTTGCTGCCACCCTATTTGCAGGTTGAAGCAACCAGCTCGGCTGCAGCATGCTCTGATGATGATTCATCAGATGTGGACATGGGTGGCAGCAACCCAAGCCTGGTGCAGCCAGCACAAGCCTTCCCAGCACCTCCCTCCAGTGGCGGCCCATCATCTGTGCAGCCTCATGCCGCAGCGGCTCAGCGTGCACAGCATGCAGCCTTGCAGGATACCTGCTCGCACCTTTCTGGCCTCAGCATGTCGTCAGAACAGAGCCATGCTGTTGCTCAGGTGAATTTGGCTGAGCCTGATTGTGTAGAACAGCAATGCTGCTTGATGTCACTTCATTGAGCAACTGTCCAGTGGCAGTGTTCAATTTTTTAATGCTGGCACAAGCTTTCTGAGGTTTGGAGGTCTCAGCCTTGCTGTCATATTGCTCTATCAGATCATTGACAAGCAACAAATGGACCAACCCTGTGTAGCACAACACAACAGACAGCACTTGCAGGAATGCCCTAGTCGTTGCAAAGGCCACAAAGCTGTGACAGCTGATGTATGTTGATTGGATGCAGTTGGCAGCGCCAGACTTTGAAGGCCGCCTCAGACAAAGGCTCCACCCTCAAGGACCCTTTGAGATGGTGGCAGCAGACTTCAACAGGGCTGCTGGCTGCCGTGGGGTGTACCGAGGCTTCAAGGATGTCGCCCTGAGGCAGATGGCAAAAGGAGACCTCAGCTCGGTGCTCTAGTAAGTCACTGCATCCTGCTACTGATCATGTGCAAGCGCCTCATCATCTTTTGCTTCAGTGGTCACCTGCAAGCCCTTTGTCATGCATCGCTGAGACCATCGTTTGGGCCACATAGTTGCAGTGTCTCCAGACAGCTGAAGTACCCCCTGCCTGGTGACAAGCTTGCAAAACACAAGTGATCTCATATGCGCCTTGCCAGTGATGCTTCATCATGTCTGACACTCACTCTGCCATGGCTGGTCTGCTGCAGCTATGAGCAGCAGTTTTAGGGCAGCTGGCGGGCTGTTGTGGTCAAGATCTTTCCACAGAAGCACAGGAAGCATGGAGACAGGGAGGTAGCTGGTCTGGATGCTGCTCGTGGCCTGCCTCATTCCCTCCAGATGGTGGAGTACTTCGGCTTTACCCCTGGCGGTGTTACACACGAGAGCCTGTACATCATCACCGAGTGAGTCCTTCTGCTGCAGTGGGCTGTGCCTTGCTGGCTCCCTGCTGCATGTCTAGCAGGATTGGTCTGGTAGCATGGCAGCGCAAGACCGGTGTCACATGCTCTGCAGCGTGTTTTGCCATGTAGTTTCTAGTTTGGTCTAGCGTATAACTCTGGTCTGCATCGGTCTGGCAGCATGTGATACTGGTCTGGCAGCATGGAAGTCATTGGCCTGGCAAGCTTAGGCTGTACAACACATGGATGCATGATATGTTGAAAGAACGCTTGGAGATTGTAGTGCAAGCCTTGCAACTTGATAGTGTCTGAGGCACTCAGGCTGTAAGTTGTGCAAGCTTGGTCTTTATGCCCATGTTATGCGTATCACAAGCTCTTGATGCGCTATCAATCCCTTGCAGCCTTGCAAAAGACAGCGCACGGCTGTGTTTTCAACACAACAAAAGTTGCATTCAGAAGCACATGACTGCTAGGACAATGTTTCCCCCAGAGCAGGTGTGACAGACATGCCATTGCTTTCTGCAGGTATGCGCTCGGAGAAGACTTGATCGATCTGTTTGAGCGTCTGCGCAAGCAGGCAGGCTGGATTGAGCAGATGATGATGCCTACAGTGAAGATCATCATGAGGCAGACTCTTGAGGTGGGCACTGCTCCCTCATGCTCAACCCTGTTGACCGGCTGCTTGGTCTGCGGGAGCCATGCACTCTGTGCATAGCAAGTGAATGTTTGGTTTTGGAAACTGCGCTGCTCTCAGGAGTCTGACAAGGACCACATGACACTGTGCACTACACAAGCAGAGCTGCTTGAGCCACTAACAGTGTGAGTGTGCAAAACACATGCAGGGAGTGCGTGAGCTGCATGCTCGTGGCTGGTGCCACAGTGACCTGAAGTTGGACAACATCAAGGCCCTTTCGGGGCCAGGGCCACTGGACTTCTGGGTCATCATCATCGACTTTGGAGGAGCTCAGCACATTAGAGATGGTGAGCCTTTGTTATGTGTGAGTGCACACGTGGCATGGATTGTTGCATACAGATCCCTCCTGCAAAGCAAGAGCAAGTGCCTGAGAATTCTTGACTTTGCCCAAGTCCCCTTTGTGTGCCCCTTTGCTTTGTGTGTGCTGATCCACAGTGCGTCTGTCAGGATGTCATGCGTCTGTCCACGCCATATGCGACTGCTGTTTGTCACATCCAGCAAACCAAGAGACCTGCTTCCATGCTGTGCCATTATCTCACTTGGGGCATTGTCTCACTGCAGTCAAGGGTGTACAAGCCAGCTGCTTCAACATGAGCCCAGAGGTGATAGCAAGGTGGAACGGCAACACCTACCCCCCTGGATCGCAGCCAGAAGCAGACATGCTGTCGTTAGACATCTGGACTCTGGCCTGTGGCTTGGCATGGCTGACCACTACCTGGTACCCCTTTGACTTCCCGGGAGCAGAGGCCCTGAAAGACCACCCTCCGCATGAGGAGGTCAAGCAAGCCTCAATGGTGCAGCAGATATGGGTAGGTCCTCGCTTGTGTGAATGGTTGACCCTAGCTGGCAAGAAGCACTTCTGCTCCAACGAAACTCAGCATGGCTTGCCTGAACCTGACCTCAGTGTTGGCTGTCCATGTAATGCCAGCTCTTGATGCCAACTACTAGGCCTGTGCAACTCCATAGAGCTGATGCGTAAGCAAACCATTGATAAAGCGGTTGTTCTTTTTGTGTCGCTCTCACCTATGCAGCAACCATGAAGCTTGGCTTGTGACGAACACATTGGTTGCAGTTGAGCTGCTGTCGCCATCCAAAATCCACTTGATGCTGATGCAGGCCAGAAGCCATGCTGCTGGCAGTGGTGCTGAGGAGAGCCTGCCCTTGCCCCTCAAGCTGATTGCAGACATGGCTAACAGCGACAGCCAGTATGCAGACCTATGGCATCTGTTGCGTCACATGCTGCACCCACTCCAGGCAGAGAGGGCCACTGTCAGTCAGGTCATTACCTCAAAATTTATTGCCTCTTGAGTCCACACCAGCAGGCAGATGCAGGCAGGGGGTACAAAAGCATCATGGCCCAAGGGGCCCATGCATATGTTGGACACATTGGCTGCCAGGGTCTGCACACAGTGCAGGTGGACTCAGCATGCAGCACCGTCAATTGGTACTGCGCACTCCTGGTCTTGGCTGTCGATCGTCGTACCTGTTGCTCTACACAACAGTATTTTCAAAACTGTGTGTACTGGGCATGTTCTTATTTTACTTGCATTTGTGCTACTTCCCTGTTGCGTAGCCTTCTGTGCATTGTCCTCCAGCACTTAGACAACTTGATGAACGCCACTGCCTTTTTCCATTTGTCACATGTTTGAAGCTCTATGTTGGCTCCACTGACTGGCAGCAAATATTGCCTCAGGAACATGAGCAAAATTTAAGTGATCGGCTGTGCCAAACTTTTGTAAGACATAGTGTGTCCGATGCAATACCCCTATGATCCAGGCACTTTACCGAGCTCTGCAAATTAGTGTATCCTTGGGAAAGTGTACCTGAGATCCACTCTATCAAGGAAAATTTTGTAAGACAATGCACCAGCTCGCCACCCCCCCGCTGAACTTCTTGCAGCCCACTCTCCGAACTTTGGCTGGCCCCGATGCTGCCTCATATGAGCTGCTGCGAATGTTTGTGGCCAGATCTCAGAAGGGCTCTGGAGATGGCCTACTGGCTTCAGTCAAGGAAGAGGGGCTCCACAGTCTTTTCGATCTGGAAAAGCCCACATTCTTCGAGACAGCTGATGGACTGCAATTTTGCTTCAGTCGCTGTTACCATAGCCCAGGTATGTCATAATGATCAACATGCACACGCATGTCTGATGCAGACGTGCTTTGATGCATACAGTGCAAGGCTTGTCTGGGTAAGCTTGCCAGAACATGTTGTATGTCGATGAAGTACCATAGCTGCATGATGTTGCTGAAGATCTGAACAGCTTGTCACTGCTGAAGCCGTAGAAGCATACCCCAGGCAGTTGCAGTATCCTGTACTGTTCAGTGCCATGTACATGTTTCATACAGCTCAGCTTGCAAGTGGGTTGACATAGCGTGGTGGTGCAGATGGACCATATAAGGATGACTACAGCCTCAGGCTGAGGAAGCCAAGCAGTCTCCATCTTGGGCAGCTGGTGGAAGAGTTTTGCTTATTCACAGTGCGTACAAGAGGACCTTTCATGATACCTGCCATCCATGAAGTTGTTGAGCCTTCTTGCAAGCAGTATGAGTGTGCATACACAGGTGATGGCATCAGCATTGCAGACATACTGAAAAGTGAATGCCAAGGTACAGCTCCGGAGCACAACTTATATGGCCAAAAGTTTTGTTTGGGTCTTTGGATCAAACGGCGCACTTTGAAGATGGGTCATACAGTTGAATGATGATGATGATGAGCAACCATTTTTGTTGACCACTCATTCAACAGCAATAAGTTGGACTTGTCTTGAACAATCCTGCAAGGGGTCTGATGGCAAGTTTCAAGACAGTGTCAGCCCCACTGCCTCAGTTTCTGGGCTTAGGGACACCTTTTCATGAGTCCTGTCAGGTGATATGATGATCTTGTGTACACACATGGAGTGACATGTCGGGTGACAGCAACGAGGTTGCACAGCACAGCATCAATCACAAAACAGCCACGAGGTTGCACAGCATCAAGTCATACCTGTACTTGGGTACGATAGTGCTGGTCACAAGTTTCCATAAGAAGTATATTTTTTGCTGTCCCAACACAAACGGCTACTAATCAGCGAAAGCGCAAATGTTTACATCACCCTCCATACCATAGATCTGCCATAAAACTCTTGCAAAATCTCAAGAATCCAAAGATTAAAAGAGCAGATGGACACCTCGAGCACATGCATGTACTTTGCTTTGAAATGAGGTTCACATAAATGCTGACCGGAACTTGAACGAATTGCAACACTCTTAAAAGCAAGCGTGCAAACCGAAGTTTGCGATCGTTGAAGTTGGCTGTAAGTATTGACAAACGCACATGCTACATCTGACATGGAGAGCATACCCAACTACAAGATTGGCTCACATCCACTCCAATGAACAGTGGCCTCAGGCCACTTCGTGTGCAACACATGTTCCAAGGGCGGTACCAAGCTATCACTGGCAGTAGTACCCTTTTGCTGCATTTTACCAGTTTGATCATGTTTGGCAATGCCATTTGGCTGCAGTGCCTTCGACACTGTCAGCTTGATGGGCTGTTCTTGATTGGCAAGGCCATCATAGTACATCAGTGTGAAGTCAGAATCTGATGAAGCTGTGCCTAATGCATCACTATTGTGACTAAGCAGCTGGTACAGTATGGTGAAGTGGCTTTCTGAACACACCACCCAGATGGGCAAAGCTGGGTCCTTGAGATGACTGCACAGAAGAAAACACATCGTATAATTCAGAGTATGCATAGTCTGCAATCACACTGTTGTACCAATATTTTGACTTGCCCAAGACACATGATGATGCAATGCCAACACAGCAGTGCACACAAGCTGCAACTCAGCAATCTAGTCACTTTCACTGCACATGCACGACAACATGCTTTTCCAGCTGTGATCTTTGCATCTTGGGATTGTCAAGATCCTGAGGAAGAAGCCATCACCTGCCAACCTGGGTATAGCCAAACCACTCAAACAGGGACAGGAAGCCAAGACGTGAGCGCTGCTGCACACCCTGGCACATCTTGCCGGCTACGTCCTTGTTGTCATTGAAGCAGTTTGTGACAGCATGCCCAGTCAAGACTAGGTTGACCAAGTCTTGACTGCAATAGCCATGTGCAGCTACCAAACAGGTGTCTGGCTCATCCATATCAGCCTTGGTCTGCCTGGTCAATTGCACATGGGATCTTCTGAATGAGTCACATGTGATTTGTGTGACAGAGCCAACCTCCTTGAGCAGATGTGCCATATATGCGTTGATGGTGATTCTTGTCATTGTGGTCATGTGAAAGTGTCGGAATGTTTGGAAGTGGTAACAGGTAGCACGGTATAATACTTGGCTTCTCATCAAATTGACGCCGAAAGGCGTAGTCTTTTCTGTTTTTTTTTCTTCTAACAGGTTGCCAAGAAGAATGCATCAGCAACAAATTTGATAAAAATGCTGGCTGAATCATGCAGAATTCAGTCACGATCGAACCAGAGCACGTGTACATCTGCAATGCTGTATAGCTCACAAGCTGTCAACAAGGGGTCTGGCAAATAAGGGGTCTGGCAAATAAGGGGTCTGGCAGCATGGCTTGATGGGGCTCACCTAATGCCATGTGTCAGCAGCAATGAGAAGAGGAGTAGCAGCAGGCCGTAGCCATGGGGCTCTTGGAACTGCCCCAGTTGGCTCTGAAATGCAGCTTCCACCTCAGCTCTGCTCTTGCAAGGCAGCTGAGCAGCTGACTGGCAGAGTTGGTCGAAGGTGAGACCTGAGGTGCTGGCTTGCTTGCAGCAGACCACGCTTGCTGACTCACCGTCTGACGCCTGCAGCAACAACACATGCTTCAATCGGGCTTCTTGCGCCAAAAGCCAATCTTGATTTGTGCAGACTAGCACTGTTGCAACATGCATGCGCGCTGCCTTTGGACTGCCGTCGGACTGCCTTTGGACAGGGACAGACAAAGGCAGGTTTATCACAGCAGGTGGCACAACATGTCTGACCTGCCAGACTGCAGATGTCAAAGCTGCTGCAAGCACATCCCTCTGTTGCTGTGCTGAGGGAGATGAGCTGTCAACTTGTTGGTTGTCCATCACAGCTGCAAAGACATGCGCCTGCACACCACAAAGCTGCTCAGATCGAACTCAAACCATGACCTGTGTTATCAAATGTGTAAAAGACCTTGATGCCAGCCAGCACAGAGCAGACCTGGTTGCTCTGCTCTCTTGCAGCAAGGGTAAGCTGAAACCAGAGGCCTGCAAAGGGCCTGTCTGTGCCCTATCTGAACAAGAGTGAGGTATGTCACAATTTACCATGCCGCAAACCCGCAATGATTCGCCACCCAATGGCTACCTTGTGAGGTACTGCAAAGAGAGTACCTGCATTGCTGCAAGTAGGCCACAAGGCCCACCCTGACGCTGCGTCAGCCCAAACAGTAACTCTGGCCTTTCACAGAAGAAGAAGCCTTGCTTCCAGGCAGGCCAGGGTAACTGGCTGCTGCAACCCTCATCACCAAAAAGTAAATGCCGCATTGCCAGCATCTGCCACGCAGGATTCAGAACATAAGACATCAGTAACTCCCATGTCGTGACATGCTTGATTGATGCCATGACATGATGTTTGTCGTTTGTGCAAGCACTCTGCAGCATTCTTCCTAGCTTGCACACAAGCGGTTCACACAGACATTAGCTGATGCCTTGCCTTTCTGTTGTACTATCACACACCTTGCAGCACAGCTGACACAGCCATGCCAAACAATAACAGGGGACTCACTCAGGCAATGTGTCATGAGGTGCTGTGATCTGCACAAGTGCGAAGTCAGATAAGGTGCAAGTACCCAGCCTGATTGGCAATCAACAACAGCAAGCCTTGAAGTATGTGACGCCACTGGTTACTGCTTCAAACGGTGGCGTTTCATGCATCAGAAGCAGCATATAATACCTCATGACGTGTTACTGAAAGCTGCATTGTGTGGTACTGCTTGGATCCTTGAGTCATGTCTGGAGAAAACTGACTGGTCGGCCAAGACCGGTGTGATGACGCCCTTTCTGCAAATCCCAAGTCCAGCAACTCATCCTCGAGGTCTTGCACAATGAGGTCGCCGTGATGCTGCAGCTGCAGTGAAGTCGATTGAGCAGCAGGTCTTGACACCTACATCATGAGCCAGCGGAGTCAATTTGCAGGGCTGCAAGGGAAGTACCTGCTTCAAAAGCCACAGCTGCCATATTTCTATAATTTCAGGTGAAGTAGTTTTCATGCGTCACATGCCATTCGCAGGCTCCAGTGTTTGCACCACAAAACTGCAGACGGGTATGTCATATACAGACAAGCACAAGGCTACTGGGCTGAGCATGAGCATAGAGTCTCAATGCACCTCTTGTTCATGGCCTGGGACATTGTGTGATACTTGGACAGCTTCTTGGCTGAAGCTGCCAGCACCGTTCTGCTCTGACTGTGCTGCTGCATGAGGAAAGATAGCAGCTGGCATACTACGTATTGTTTTTGCCTGATCCTGTACCAGCTGCTCTGCATTGCAGCCCTGGGAAGCATAGTGGTGCGACAGCAGACTATGCGGCTGTGCTGTATGCTTTGGAAGTTGTACTGCAGTGCAGTTGTTGTTGAGGGAATTGTACTCTTTCCCAGCGTCAAGTTTGAGCTGCTGGTACAACACCCACAGTTCCAGGGTTGCTGTGCCCTGTGGTTTGTTGACCTTTACAGGCAATCTTTCCAATCCTAAGCCTTTGCGGAGTGCACTTCTTGAAGCAACTGAACCTGGGCCTCTTGGCTGCAAGCAAATCAACCGTCAGCTGCAGCAGCCCATGGTCATACTGAGTTGCAATAGCTCTCACCTTCTCACAGTCAAAGGCCTTCAGCGTGCCTGTCAAGCTGTTTCTGGTCAAGTACTCCCTGACCAAGCCCTGCATGATCCTCATACAAGTGAATTGCAGCGTGAATGTCGTGACAGCCACTTGCATTTGCCGATTTACCTCAACAAGATCGTCAACGTCGAAAGGTCGATCACTCAGTGATTGCATTTATGGTCTGGACAATGCCCAAGCATTCAGGCTGCACTTGTCGCAGAGGAGTGTAAAGCCAAGCTTTTGCAGCTCGGCCCTACCAGGTAAGCTTAGGTCGGTACCGACAGCCAACAACAACGACGCCTGTTTTCAGGAGACTAGTGCTAAGGCTGCGCGCTCTACCATACCTCTTCCTCGTTAACAGTTTCCTTTCCTGGTCCTCACCTGCTGCAATATACTAAACTCCTTCAGCAGCTACTGATGTGATAGAGGAAATGCATGTGTCACACAGCATATGGAATTGCCTACGTGCAAGGCCAGCACAATTGTCAGGCCTCTCACATGCAACAAATGATACTTCTGCATTCTGGTAGCTTGATTCTCCTTGATCAAAATCAGCAGTGGTGCCACCATGCAGCCCATTTTTTTGATGTGAACTGCCATGTAAGTTCGCATTTAATGCTATGGGATTGCTTGCGTCAGTAGCCGGTTTCTTTGTCGACCACATTGAACAGCTCCTTGCCCTCAACATACAGCTTTGCTAGCTCTGTGAACTGCTGAATAGCTTCTGCCTGGAAGGTGGTGGTACGGTCAGCACAGTGAGGAGACAAAAGCACATTGTCCAGATCCCACAAGGGACTGTCTTTGGGCAGAGGCTCTGTGTAAGTCACATCCAGACCAGCCCCTCTGATCTTCTTCTCTTGCAAGGCTGCGCAGTCACATTCAGACAGATGGTACCCAGTTTGGTGGTTGCATATGTATAGTATATTGATGTTTATATATGTTACACCAGTGCTGCTCATGTTATATCAGTGCTGCATTGAAGGTGCACTGGCACTTCAGCTGCCCAAGTCCATTTGACTCAGTTCATGAGACATGCACCTGACAGAAGGAGAGAATTGGTGATGGCAAGGCTCCAACAACAAGTATCAATGTGTATGCTTGATACTATGTATGCATTCACAGTGTGCAGACCAACAGTAGCTCACCTTTCACCAGAGCCTCCTCATCCACAGTCTGCCCTCTGCCAATGTTGATGAAGACTGCAGTCTTCTTCATGTGGCTGATGGCTTCACTGCTCACCAGCTTCTCGGTCTTGTCGGTGTGGGGCAGTGCTGCTACTACGTAATCACTCTCCGCCATGAGATCATTCAGCTTGTCAGGTGTGTAGACCTGCATGCAAACAGGCTTGCCTCACAGGCTAGTTGCATAGCATGCTTCACGAGTCATCACAGAAAGCACATCGAACAGTGTTGCAGACAATGCTCAAGAAGATTTGGCTCATCTCACTCAGTGGGTTGCAATATGCTGGACTGTTTGCAATGCAGTCAGGGTCACTCTTTCGTGCTGGCCATACACTCTGGTTAAGTATGTCTCGCTATGCAGCCATGCCTTCTGCAGCACTACGTGTGTTGTGGACACAGTGTGCTGGTCCAAGGAATTCAATGTCATACCTTGAGATGCAGGTCTTTGTCATGCTGTGATAGCTCTTTTCTTCTCCTCAGAGCCACAATGTTCATCTTGAAGGCTCTTGCTACATTGGCTGTTTCCTGCCCTATGTCACCATATCCTACCACGCCTAATGTCTTTCCCCTATGCAAGACAGGTGTCCATGATCAAGCTACATAATCAATCATGCTCTTCATGACTAAGGCATTCAATGAAGGCAGATGCTGCTCACAGCATGAACTTACAGAGCACACGCATGGTATGGCCTCTGTGATTAAGTACTCTCTTCAACCACCAAGATGCAGCCACACAGACATGCAGATCAGATATGAGTGCAGGCCAGACAAATGCACAGATCAGATAGCCATGTTGACAGCACTGGTCAACGCGACTTGCTGCAGCAGGATAAGTAACTAACCTAAGTTCTTCTACATAGTATGGTTCCCAATTCTTGTCTTTTTGCTGTCGTTTCAGGCGCGGCAAGTCTTTGGCAAACCAACTGCAGGCTGTCAGTGCCCACTCTGCCAAAGAATGACTATATGCTCCCTGTGACACAATCCAGGAAGTTTCATAGCAGCAATTCAAGTCTGGCATGTTAACAAAATGGAGTTGCATGAGATGAAGCAGACATTCTGTCATTTTTGGCGCTGCAACCATCTGTGTCACATAGTTGCTGCATGTGACTGCGATATGTTGTTGCGCCCAAACGCTAACCAGTGCATCGGCAAGTCGTCTCTTGTGATGGCATTGTCAATGATGCTGAAGGACATCAATGGCAGGCGCGGTAGTGCTTACTTTGGCATTTGTCACAGTGACAGAGCTGTTCACAAGCTCTGGAAACAATAGCTTCTCAACTCCAGCTGATGCTGAGTGTATCCACTTTAAGTTTGTCAGGTGAGGCCAAATGTCCTGTACAACATGCACAGTGTTTGTTTAAGCGTAAATTGAGGACAGTGACCACAGACTGACCTGAGGAAGTCAGCCAATCACCTGCAGTTCCTGCTTACTGGAGGCATCTTTGCCCGTACCGCATTTCAAAAGTACTTGGACCTTCTCCCAATCCGATTTTGACCAATCTGCGAGCAGTCATGACTGAAACCACAGCGCCTGACAAAGCGGGCAGGCGAGGTTTCACTGCGCGTGCCTTTGAGCTCCACATCTGGCCGGCCAGTGCTCAGCAGATGCACTCCGGAGGGCAAGTGTACTAGCTCTTTGAGCTCTGGAGCTTCACGACCAGACAAGACAAACAACTCAACGTCACTCTTGCCACGACTTGCTGACATGACCGCTTGTAGAAGGCGCCTGTGTGTTGAAGGCAAGCTTGCGTGGTAAGAAACGAGTTGCGACAAGTGGGTCGTCACGCGTACCAGTATACGCGACAAAACCGACCTGTTGCAAGGTTGATGGCCTTCAGGAGTTCGCTGATAACGCCGTGGTCCTAATTGCCAGAGCCGCGCAGAAAATTGGATCTGGCTGCTGCGAGACGCTATTGTCAGACTGCACATATACAGGATTCTGCAGCACAGCGAATGAATTGCTGCAATGCTGCTGCCATCTCGTGTGCTCTCGCGTGCATGCATTGCCACTCGTTCGTCTTTACAATTATGCAATCGGGTCTGCATCTTTGCAGAAAAAAACGGCGCAATGAGCGACGCAGACAGCGCGGGCAGTCATGGCCGCGCCAGCAAGGCTTCCAGGTCCGCTGGAGGCCGGGTGGCACAAGTTCGGAAGCAGTTTGAGGCAGCTAGTGCACTT
>JAABUP010008474.1_pt1 | contig 13100 bp, 8 predicted proteins | sample 5559201 | NCBI WGS metagenome assembly JAABUP01 (sample SAMN10711887, study PRJNA513373) | rock metagenome | isolation source: Antarctica rocks | place: Antarctica | reverse complement strand
AGCACACCCTGCTCGTCGCCCCGAACGGCAGCGGCAAGACGGCGGGGCTGATCGTCCCCAACCTCCTGGCCGAGGGGGGGCGGCGCTCCCTGGTGATCGCCGACGCCAAGGGGGAGCTGGCGAAGCTCACCGGGGCGCACCTGCGCGGCGTCCTCGGCGCGGAGCGGGTCCAGGTCCTCGACTTCCTCGACCCGGCCCTCTCGGTCGGCTATAACCCGCTGGCCTACGTCACCGACGCGGCGAGCGCGGCCCTCTTCGCCGAGGCCTGGGTGGCGAACACCGGCACCTCCAAGGAGGCGTTCTGGGACAACGCCGCTCGCACGCTGATCGGGGCCGCGGCGCTCCACCTCGTCGGGACGGCGGGCGACGGCGCGGCCCCGCCGCTCGCGGCGCTGGTGGACCTCCTGTGCGGCGACCCGGCGCGGGCGATCCGGGGGCGGCTGGCGGACAGCCCGGTCCCGGAGGTGCGGCGGCTGGCGCGGGCCTTCCTCACCAATTTGGAGGAGAACGGCAAGCTGCTGGCCTCGGTCTTCTCCGAGCTGGCCCCCCGCTTCGCCTGCCTCGACTACGCGCAGGTGCGGCGGGTGACGGCCCGGAATGAGCTCGACCTGGCGGGGCTGGCGGCGCGACCGGGGGCGCTCTACGTCGGGCTCGACCTGGCCTACGCCGATCTCCTGGCCCCGCTGACCGGCTGCCTCTACCTGCACCTCTTCAAGACCCTCGCCGACACGGCGCGCGCGCAGCCGTCGGGGCAGCTGCCGACGCCCGTGCTGGCCTACCTAGACGAGTTCGGGGTGCTGGGGCGGATCCCGCAGTTCCCGGCGCGGATGGCGACGATCCGGGCGTCGCGCTTCGGGGTGATCCTGGTGGTGCAGGCGCTGCACCAGCTCGCGGCGACGTATGGCCGGGAGGGGGCGGCGACGATCCTGACGAACGCGACGACGAAGCTCTGCCTGGCGCGGGTGAGCGGGGACGACGCCGACTACTTCTCGCGGCTGGCCGGCACGGCAACCGTGCACAGTCGCAGCCGGGGGCGCAGCCGCGCGACCGTGGCGCCGCTGGCCGACCGGGGGAATGTGGGCACGGGCGAGGCGGCGCGCCCGCTGCTCACGCCCGATGAGCTGCGGACCATGGGCGACGGGGTGCTGGTCGTGAGCGCCGACCGCCACCCGCTCCTGGCGCGGCAGCGGCGCTACTACCGGGTCCCCGCGCTGGTCCGGCGGCTGCCGGGCGGTCACCTGCCCGGCCCCGGCGACCCCGACCCGCTCGCGCCCTTCCGGGCACGGCGGGCCGCCGACCCGTTGCCCGACGCGGCGCTCGTGGTGCCCGACCCGGCGGGCGACGAGGCGCCGGCGTCCGCTGGTGTGACGGCAGGTCCTGGGGCGGCTGTGGCGACGGTGGCCGCCGCCGCGGCCCCCGCGCGCGCCTCGCTCGTCCCCGCGGCGGCCGCACCGCCGCGCGCGACGGCTGCACCGGCCGCGTTATCCTGCCGGGATGCACTCGGGCCGGCGGTGGCACCGCCGATCATCCGTGGCGGCACCATGGCGGCCCCGGCCACCCCGGTGCCAAGCGACGCGCCGATCCACGCCAGCCCAGCCCCGATTCGCCTGAGTGTCACGCAGCGGGCGGTGCTGGAGTCCCTGGCGGATTGCGGCCGCCCAACGGCCGAGGTCAGCAGCACGGAACTGGCCGCGCGGACCGGGATCAACCGCAGCACGGTCCGCGCGGCGTTGCGGGAGCTGCGGGGCAAGCTGGGGATCGCGCAGGATGATGACCTGGTGGTGGCGGCGCGCGCGGCAGGCGTGCTAGTACTACAGTTGTAGTTGGCGGGCGGCGCGCTTGCGATAATGGTAGAGGCGGGCGATGGCCTGGTGGCGTCGCCGCCAGCAGGACCAGTGCCACACGGCGGCGGGATCGGGCGGGCGCGTGAGCCAGAGGCGCGCGAGCAGGCGGCGGATCTCGGGCACGGTCAGGGGGAGGAGCGCCAGCGGGTCGCCCTGAAGGCGGCCAAGCTGCCCTGCGGAGCCCCCCCTTTTTGGCCCGCCGCCAGCGGGTCGGCGCCATGGGCGCGGACGACGGTCAGGAAGGCGTGCGCCAGGCAGGCCAGGGTGATGTGGCGATGCCAGCCGGTCCAGCTGCGCACCTCGTACTCGGCCAGCCCGACCTCCTGCTTGGCCGCCTCGAAGCAGATCTCCACCGTCCAGCGACTCCCGGCGACGCGCACCAGGTCGGCGAGCGTGGCACCGTCCGGCGCGAAACAGACGAAGGCGGTCACGTCGGTCGGGTCGGCGACGCTGCGCCGCAGCAGCACCCAGCGCGCCCACCCAGCCACGAGCGGCGCGATGAGCGGCAGGCGGACCCAGTCGTAGAGGCGCGGTCCCTTGGCCCCGTCGCCCGCGCTCAGGCGCCGCCAGCCGTCGGGCGGCGGGTCGGCGAGGTAGGCCGCGATGCGGCGTTGCCGCCAGTCCGGGCCGACGACGGTGTCCTTGCCGCTGACGGGGTCTGACAATCATTGGAACAGCAAACCGGGATAAGGACGCCTCCTGCCCAGAAGCCCTGCGCTATGGCGCGTGGTCATCAGCTTCCGCCGTTGCCGGATCACGCAATGCCCGCACCGCCCCCTGGGCGAGGGCTTCCGGCAGCGCGAAGTGGTAGCGTCCCAACAAGTTGATATGGGCAAAGCCGAGCGGCGACAACCGGGCGACATCGTCCGCCCGCACGAGCAGCCCCTCTTGCTGGAGCTGTGCCAGCGCCAAGTCCATGTACCGGGTCGTCCATAACACGAGAATATTGACGACGAGACCCAGCGCATCCAACTGGTCTTCCTGCCCCTCCCGATAGCGTTGCCGTAGTTCCCCTTTCTGCCCATGGAAGAGCGCCCGGGCGAGGCTATGCCGACTCTCGCCGCGATTCAATTGGGTCAGGACCCGGCGCCGATACGCCTGGTCATCCAGGTACGCCAGGACGAAGTGGGTTTTGGCCAGCCGCCCGAATTCGCTGATGGCCCGCGCCAGCGTGGCGGCGTGTCCACCAGGCTGCAGGGTGCGGATGAGTTCCGACGCGCGCACCGTCCCCAAGCGCAACGAACCCGCCACACGGAGGAGATCATCCCAATGCGCGGCGATCAGGGCCGTATTGATCCGCTGGCGGGCCACGCCGTTGCGGGCCCCGTAATCGGCCTGCGGATCGCAGCGCCAGAGGCGAGTGTCGCCGAGGTCCTTGAGGCGCGGGGAGAACTGATAACCCAGGAGCCGAAAGAGGCCGAAGATCAGGTCGGAATAGGACCCGGTATCGGTCATCAGTGCGGTCGGCTCCAGGATCGTCTGCTGCTCGAGTAAGCCATCCAGGACATACAGCGCATCCTTGATCGTCCCCGGGATCACCACCGCGGCGAAGCCGCTGAACTGATCGGAGGTGTAGTTGCGGTAGGTCACCCCTTTGCCGGTGCCAAAGGAGGTCGGGTTGGGGCCAGCATTGAGGGTGCGGACCGGCACGACGAAGCGGAGGCCATCCGCCGAGGCGACCTCGCCGCCACCCCAAAGCTGCGCCAGGGGGATGGCGGCCCGCGCCGCGACGAGTTGCGCATTCGCCCGGCTGATCGTCTCGGCCCGCAGGTATTGCTGCTGCACCCAGCCTGATCGGTCGCGCGTCAGTGCGGGCACCGCACGCTGGATCACCGGTTCCAGGCCGATGTTGCAGGCCTCGGCGATCAACACCGCGCAGAGACTGGTGGCGCGATCGGCCACGCGTGCTTGCCCCTCGCGCAGATGCGTAAAGGCGGCCGCGAAGCCCGTCTGCGCCTGGACTTCCAGGAGCACCTCGGGCAAGTCGACCCGTGGCAACCGCGCCGCCACCGCCGCACGGAGGGCGATGAGACTCGCGGGTTCCGGCAGCAGCTCGAGCGGCGTCAGGACGATGGTGTCTCGACCAGCCACCTGGACGACGCGCACGGCGGTGTTCGTTGGGAGGTTCGTGGCCATGCGCTGATAGGCGTCGTCGAGCTGCCGCCCCAACGTCGCCAGTTCCGCCTGCGGATCGCGACGCCAACCGCGGGTCCGACAGATCTGTGGCCGCGCCGCCGCCCAGGCCGCCCCCTGCAAGAGTTTGGCGCGCGGATCACCCCAGCGGACACGCGGGGCCACGAAGACGTCGCGGCGATGCAGCGCCCCGCGCAGTTGTTCCAGGACACAGAAGGTGTAGGCCCGGCGGTCGATCCACGCGGGGCCGGCGCGGACGAGCGCCTGCCAGGCGGGCGTGACGACCTCCAGGGGTGCATCGCTGAGAGCAGGGGTCGCTTGGCCTTCGATCAGCCGGAGAAAGGCCAGCGCATCGAGGAGGGGCTGGCCCGTTGGGGTGCCGCCGAAGGTGCTGGTCTTGAGGAGGGTGGGGAGGAATTGCCGGACCAGGCTATAGCGGCTGAGCAGTTCCGTGTAATAGCGGTCGTCGGGCGCGCGCGTCAGCGCCGCCACGACCGCCACCGCCTCGGCCAAGTCCTCAGCGGCAACGCGCGCGAAGGCGGCCTCCCGGACCGCGGGATCGCGATAGCCATAGTCGAGCAGCACCTGGCACGCCTCGCGCAGGCGGAGCGCGGCGGCGTCCAAATCGCGCAGTGTCCGCAACCGTGCCCGCTCACCTTGCCGCATGACGCGGCTGAGGAGTGCGCCGAGGAGCTGGTCGAGCACCGTCAGCACAGCATCGTGGGCGGCGGCTTCAGCGACACGGGCAAAGGCCAGGAGGGTGGCCCGACGGCGGGTGTCGGGCATCCGGGCGATGGTCGCGGCCCAGGCCGTCGCCGCGTAGCGGGCCAGCGCGGCGAGGCGACTCGGCGGCACCATCGTGCGATCGAGCGTGCCGACGCCGAGGGCGCGGAATGCAGTCAGCCGCTTGAGTGCGCCGAGTAATGCCGTGGTACTGACGCGCGTCGGTGCACGGCTAGCCGGTCGAGCGCCGATTGCCGCGCCCCGGGAGGGACCAGCAGCAACGCATCGAGTCGCGCACATTGTGCCGCATCAGGTGCGGTTGCGAGGCAGTGCCAGAGCCGCGCGGCCGCGCGGTCACGGACCCGCGCCACGAGCCGTGCGCGGACGGTCGCCCCGGGGAGGAGGATTTTCTGTTCCACCAGGCGCGCCGTCGCCAGATCGAAGAGGACACTCGGGCGCTCCGCGCCCGTCCAGGCCCGCGCGTAGAGCCAGCGAACCAAGCGGAAGTGCGCGGGCCGGTCGGGAAAGTCGCGATAGCCGTACTGGGCGGTGATCAGGCGGCGGTGGCTCCAGCGGGTCTCACCGGTGCGATAGCGGGCCAAGTCCGTGGCGAGCGGGAGGGCGCACTGCCCCGCCACAAAGCGGAGGACGGCCGCCGGGACCGCCGTCGGGTCGGCGAGGAAGGTGCCGAGGTAGCGCACGGTGCCGAGTTGCAGCGCGAACCCGAGCTGGTTGTGCCGCCCGCGCAACTGCCTGATGCGGGCACGGTCGCCATCATCAAGGAAGCAATACTTCGCCAATTGCGCCGGCGTGGGTTCGTCCGCATAGCGCCCGTAGCGCTGTTCCTGCGCCGCCGTCAGGAAGTCAACGGGCATGGCCACCCTCCAGGGCCGCGCGGACCTGCGCGTCCTGGAGTTCGGCATAGCCTTGGGTCGAGCGGATATCGCGATGGCCGAGCACCCGCTGCACGATCTCCAGACGCTGGCCTTGGGCGAGCAGATCGCTCCCGCGTGTGTGCCGGAGCTGGTGCGGGGTGTAGCGCGGCGCACCAGCCGCATCCACCAACTGCGCGGCGACACAGAGCTTGGCCCACTGATAGTGGAGCGCATCGTAGGAGAGGCTCGTGCCCCGGTTGGAGCGGAACAACGGCTCGTGCGGCGGGACCCCTGGATGGGCGTTGCGCCAGCTGCGCAAGCCGCGGAGCGTGCGGGGGGTGGCGGTCGGGCCGAGGATGACGACCCGCTCCGTGCCATTTTTCGGCTCGCGCACGCGGAGCGCCTCCCGCCCGGCCTCCACCGTCACATCGTCGGCACGGAGGGCGAGCACTTCGCCGACGCGCATCCCGGTCTCGCGCAAGATGGTAAAGAGCAGGCGGTAGACGCCTGGGGCGACCGCGATGGCGGCGTCCAGCCGGCGCTGCTCCTCGGCCTGGTGGATCGGCCGTGGCAACCCGCGCCGCGCCCGGATCGCGGCCCGGCCCGCCAGCGGGTTGCGGGTGCAGTGACCCTGGCGCAGTGCCCAGCGGAAGAAGCGATTGAAGGTGGCCGCCCGGCGCCCGACCGTGCTGGGTGCCGCCGGGCGCCGGGCCAGCCAGGCTTCCAGTGCACCGACCTGCAGGGCCTCCAGGGGGCCGTCGAAACTGCTGTCCGCTGCCGCCGCCGCCAGTTCGTAGCGGTAGGCGCGCAAGGTGTGCGGACGGAGACGGTCCAGGTGCGCGGCATCGGCCAGGAAGCGCACGTAGGTCGTCGCCAGGGTCGGCCGCATCAGGGCACCTCCGCAACGCAATTGCCAGAGAAATCCGGCACTGGCGGAGTGTCGCACCCACGGCGGAGCGCGTCAAACGGCTCGTCTGCGCGGTCGTGTTGCCAGAGAAGGCGTATTCTCCGGCAAACGCCTCCCGCATGGTCTGTCCCGAGCGGTCCCCGGCCTTATCCCGGTTTGCTGTTCCAATGATTGTCAGACCCCATGTAGCGCTCCAGGCTGCGCAGCGAGCGGTGGCCGCTGAAGCGTTTGAGTTCGACCTCGGTGTAGCCCCGCGCCGCTCGGGCGCTGATCGCCGTGTGGCGGAGTTGGTGCAGATCCCAGCCTGGCGTGTAGCCCTTCCATAGCGTATCGGCCTGCCGGTAGGAGAGCCGGGCGTGACCGTCCGCCGTCAGGTCGGCACGGCGCGGGTTCCGTGCACGGCGGTGGGTGACGAAGAGCGGCCCGCGCGTCGGCACGCCACGCTCCTGCAGGTACGCATCGAGCTGGCGCGCGACCTGCCGAGAGAAGAACATCTCCCGGGGCCGGTCGCCCTTGCCGTGGATGTGGATGGCGCGCTCGCCCCAGTCGATCGCCTCGATGTCGATCGCCAGCGCCTCGTGGCAGCGCAGCCCGCCGTCGTAGAGCAGCCAGAAGAGGGCGCGGTCGCGCCGATCGCGGATGCCCCCCAGCACCGCCTCGACCTGCGCCGGGTCGAGGGCGCGCGGCCCGCCCGGTGGTTGCGGGCGGCGCGCCTGCGTGGCGAGCGGGTCATGGTCGAGCCAGCCCTGCCGCGTACACCAGCGGATGAGGCCCTGCACGGCAGCGTAGCGGCGGTTGAAGGTGGCCGGGGCGAGGTGCATCAAGCCCGCCAGGAAGGCGGCGACCGCCGCTGGCGTGAGCCCCGTGACCGGCCCTGCGCCGAGCCGGGTGACCAGCGGAGCGAGGTCGCGCCCGTAGCTGTCGCGCGTGCGCGGGGCGAACCGGGCCTGCGCGAGGAAGCCTTCCACCGCCGTCTGGAACGTGGGGATTGTTGCGGGAGGCGCGGGGAGCTGCGCCATCGGAGCCTCTATCGCAGAGAATGCGTCGCCGTCGCCCCTCCGGCCACCCGACCCGGCGAGGCGGGTCGCGCCTTAACTGCCCCAGTATCGCACAGAATCGCCCCTTCCCTGCGATAACGGCACCGCCGACAGGGCTGCGGCCCTCCAGCACCGTCGCCGCGCCACGACCCGCAGCAACCACGCCGTTGCGGGCAACCAGGTGCTGCTGCCGTCTCGTGAAATCGGCCTACCGTAAAATCCCGTCGAAAAGCTAACGATAGGCCTGCTGGGGGATCGACGCCTCGCCACAGCATCGGGGGTCTTGCCGACATTCGATGATCGAGACGGGCCATCCGGGGCAATTCGCGCTACGCTTGCTGGTTGTGCCGTTATCACGCCTGCTTGGAGTAGCGAGTGGATGTCCCGGCGTTCCTGCCCCATCTCGAAGGCTTCCGCATCGACGAATACACAGCGACGGCGGAGCGGATCATGCTCCGGGTCGCCGCCACCACCTCGACCGCCCCGTGCCCGGCGTGTCAGCTCCCCGCGGAGCGCATCCACAGCCGCTACGCGCGCACGGTCGCCGATGTGTCGTGGGGCAGCGTGCCCGTGGCGCTCCGAGTACAGGTGCGGCGCTTCTTCTGCGGGAACACCGCCTGTCCGCAGCGTATTTTCGCCGAGCGGCTCCCGCGCCTCGTCGACCGCTACGCCCGGCAGACCGGCATCCGGCGCGCGGCGTTGCAACGCATCGGGCTCGCGCTGGGCGGGGCGGCGGGCGCGCGCCTGGCCACCGCCCTCGGCCTGCCCGTGGGGCGCACCGCGCTGCTCGCCCTGGTGCGCGCGGTCCCGCAGCCGGCGGGGGAGCCGCTCCGCGTCGTGGGGATCGATGAGTGGGCGTGGCGTCGGGGCCACCGGTTCGGGACGATCCTCGTCGACCTGGAGCGACGCCGGGTGGTCGATCTGCTGCCGGATCGCGCGGCGGACAGCACGGCCGCGTGGCTGCGCCGGCACCCGGGCATCACCGCGATCGTCCGCGATCGCAGCGGGTTGTACGCCGATGCCGCCGGCCGCGGTGCGCCGGGGGCGACCCAGATCGCCGACCGCTGGCACTTACTCCACAACCTGGCCGAGGGACTGGAGGGATTCCTGCTCCAGCAACGCGCGGCGCTGCGCGCGGCGTCGGCCGTGCCCGGCGAGGCGACCGCGGTGGCGAGTGGCGTCACCCCCGGGCCGCTCACGCCGCAGCGACCGCGCCACGGCCAGCAGCGGGCCGAGGAGGCGAGCCGCCGACGGCACGCGCGCGTCGTCGAGCAGTACGCGGCGATCCGCCGGTTGCACGCCGCCGGGGCCGACGTGGCCGACATCGCCCGGCGCGTCGGCGCCAGCCGCCGGACGGTCTACCGCTACCGCCACCTGCCCGAGCCACCAGAGCCGAAGCGCCCGCACCGCCCGCCGCGCCAGCGGGTGTTGACGCCATACGAGCCCTACCTGCTGCAGCGGTGGCAGGAGGGCTGCCATAACGGCATGCGCCTCTACCGCGAGATCCGCGGGCAAGGCTACGCCTACGGCGCCTCGAACGTCATGCGCTTCGTCGCCCAGTTGCGGCGCGACGAGACCGCCGGACAGCCGGCGGGGGCTGGGGCGCGGGCCAAGGCGACGCGGGTGCCATCCGCGCGCCGCGTGGCCGGGCTCTTCCTGCGCCGCCCGGCCGACCTCCACCCGGAGCAGCAGGCGTATCTGGACCGCCTGCTGGCGCACGACGCGGCAGTGGCGACCACCTACCGCCTCACCCAGTCCTTTGCGGCCATGATCCGCGAGCGTGGGGGCGCGCGGCTCGACGCGTGGCTCGCCGAGGCCGATGGCAGCGACGTACCCGCATTGCGGCGCTTCGCCACGGGATTGCGAGACGATCTCGATGCCGTGCGCGCCGGACTGACAGAGATCTGGTCGAACGGCCCGACGGAGGGCTTTGTCCATAAGCTGAAGCTGCTCAAACGCCAGGGCTACGGGCGCGCCGACTTCGACCTGTTGCGGCAACGCATGATCGCCGCTGCCTGACGTGCGATCATCGAATGGCGGCAAGACCCGACATCATGCGGCGAGGTGTGCCCGTGCCGACCGTCGTCGCGCCCTACGCGCGGCGGACCACGCGCCTGTCCGCCGTCGTCGAGGCGAGCGCCCTGGCGCTCGGCGGGGAGGGCGGCGCCCGGATCCTGGCCGCCCTCGGGCTGGCCTTCAGCCCCGACACGCTGCTGAACTGCATCCGCGGTGCCCGGCGGCCGGTGGCCTCGGCCCCGCGTGTCATCGGCATCGACGACTGGTCGTGGCGGCGCGGCCATCGGTTCGGCACGATCATCGTCGACCTGGAGCGGCATGCGGTGGTCGATCTGCTGCCCGATCGGGCGGTCGAGTCGACCGTCGCCTGGCTGCAGGAACACCCAGAGGTCGCGACCATCGCCCGCGACCGCGCGGGCGTGTACGCCGAGGCGGCGAGCAAGGGCGCGCCCCAGGCGGTGCAGGTGGCGGACCGGTGGCATCTCCTCCACAACCTCACGGAGGTACTCGAGGACTTCCTGCTCCATAAGCGGGCGACCCTCCCGGCAGCGGCCGACGCGGCGGTGCCCGACGCCTGCCGCACCACCACGGCGGTCGAGGTTGCCGCGCCGACGGAGGCGCGCACGCCCGGCCAACTCACGCCACCCCGCCCCCGCCACAACCAGGAACGGCTGGAGGAAGCGAGCCGCCGACGGCACGCGCGCGTCGTCGAGCAGTACGCGGCGATCCGCCGATTGCACGCCGCCGGTGCGGATGTGGCCGACATCGCTCGGCGCGTCGGCACCAGCCGCCGGACGGTCTATCGTTACCGCGACCTGCCCGAGCCGCCCGAGCCGAAGCGCCCGCACCGCCCCGCGCGCCAGCGGGTGCTCACACCCTACGAGCCGTATGTGCTGCGCCACTGGCAGGAGGGCTGCCATAACGGCATGCGCCTCTATCGCGAGATTCGGGAGCAAGGCTACGCGTATGGTGCCTCGAACGTCATGCGCTTCGTCGCCCAGCTCCGGCGCGACGAGGCCGATGGCCAGCCGGCGGGGGCCGGGGCGCGGGCCAAGGCGACGCGGGGGCCCTCCGCCCGCCGTGTGGCCGGGCTCTTCCTGCGCCGCCCGGCCGACCTCCACCCCGAGCAGCAGGCGTATCTGGACCGCCTGCTGGCGAACGACGCGACGCTGGCGGCGGCCTACCGGCTGACGCAGGACTTTGCGGCGATGGTGCGCGAGCGCGGGGGGACGCGCCTCGATGCGTGGCTGGCCGAGGCGGACGCCTGCGCGGTGCCGGCATTGCAGCGCTTCGCCAAGGGGCTGCGCGACGATCGCGATGCCGTGCGCGCCGGGCTGACGGAGAGCTGGTCGAACGAGTACGTTGCATACTGCACCTCGTCGCCGCGATCGCGGCCTCAAGCTTGGTTGTCGTCGCACGCGGGCTCGTCGGTTGGCGGCCAGAATAAGCAGGTGCCGCGGTCATTATACCGCTCACCGCGCAGGCGGCCGCCCCGGTACCAGCGCCAGATCGTCTGCGGCTGGACGCCGAGCCGCGCGCCCAATTCCTTGGCGGTCAGCAATCCCGCCTCGCGCAGGCGCGTATACCGATCCTTCAGTCCGTGGTCGTGCCGCAGTTGGCGCACATGCGTCGCCTGGAACGGCAGCCCCGCGAAGGTACGATAGCCGTCTGCGTTGAGCTGCGCGGCGATCTCGCGGTCGGTCGCCTCGTCGAGGGACCGGTCGATCGCCGCGAGCGTGGCCGCCGGCGTCAGACGCGTCTCCGCGAACGGCGGCGGGAGTGGCACCGTGAGGGTCCGCGTCGCCCCGCCCTTGAAGCGCACTTGCGCGACGATCCGATCGGTCTTGAGCAGCGTGACGTCCTCGATGATGAGGCGGACTAACCGCTTCCGGTCCTGGTCCGTGGTCCGGGGATCGCGCCAGAGCTGGGCGAAATCGCCCGGCAATGCCAGGAGCGCCGCGCGCTCGACCGCGCTGAGTTGCGCCTCGTCCGCCTGGCGCTGGCGCTCCGCCGCCTCGCGGGCCGCCTCCAGGGTCCGCAACTTCTCGTTCCACTCGCTCTCCAGCACCCCGGCCACCAGGCGGTTATCGGGATCGGCCCGCAGGTAGCGGCGCTGCGCAAGGTCCGCTTCGTATTGGGCACGTTCCACCGCCTGCTGGCGCAGCCGCGCCGCGTCGTCGGCGCGCGCCAACACCTCATCGTGCACGGCGAGGGTGACCGCGACGGTCTCCGGCGTTATCGCCGCCAGCAGGAGCGCGCCCACCGCAGCGTCGATGTCGCGCCCGAGGAACCGCTGGCAGGGCGGGGTGCCGCGCGCCACGCCCTCGCGCTGGCAGATGTAATCGGGCACGACGCGCTGGCCGCCGCGCTGGTGGTAGCGCACCGTCATCCGCGCGCCGCACCGGCCGCACAGGGCCAGTCCCTGGAGCAGCGCCGGCCCCTCGCGCGGCGGCCGCAAGCGCGGCGGGGTGTAGGCCCGGCTGTTCGCCGCGAGCTGCGCCAGGTGTGCCTCGTACTCGGCCCAGGTGATGTAGCCCGCGTGCGCGTCGCGGATGGTCACCTGCCACTCCTCGCGCGGCAACGTGGTGATGTGGACTTTCCCGTCGGCCGTCTTCCATGTGCGCGTCCGCCCGAAGACAAAGGCACCCGCGTAGCCGGGATGGTGCAGCAGGCGCAGCACGTCGTCATGGCGGAGCTCCCCCCACAGCAGTTCGCCCTGATGCGGGCCGTTGCGCAGCCGCCGAGGGAACGCCACACGCTCGCGGCGGCACGCCCGGACCGTGGCGCTGGCCGAGCCGGTCCGTTCGAACGTGCGGAAGAGGAAGCGGATGGTGTCCTGCACCTGCCGGTCTGGGTCAAGGACGATCTCGTCCCGCTCGGTGTAGCAGAACCCGATCGGCAGGTGCAGCTTGAGCGCCGCCCGCCGGGCCTTGTTGAGGATGCCGCCCTGCAGACGGGCACGGATGACGTAAAGCTCTGCTTCTGACATGGTGCCTTTCAGGCCGAGGAGGAGCCGGTCGTTGAAGGTGGCCGGGTCGTACAGGCCATCTTCATCTAGGATGAGGGTGCCGGTCAGGGCGCAGATCTCCAGCAGGTGGTGCCAGTCGCTGGAGCTGCGGGCCAGGCGCGAGACCTCCAGCCCGAGCACGGGCCCCACGTGTCCCAGCCCGACCTCCGCGACCAGCCGCTGGAAGCCCGCGCGGTCGGCGGCCGACGCCCCCGACTGGCCGAGATCCTGGTCGATGACGACGATGCGCTCGGGCGGCCAGCCCAGGGCCAGGGCGCGCTCGCGCAGGGCGTACTGCCGCGCGGTGCTCTCGATGTTGGTCACCACCTGCTGCACGGTGCTCTGGCGGATGTACAGGTACGCCAAACGCTGCAACTGCCGCGACGTGATCTGCTGTGTCGGCATGGCGCTCCCTCCTCGCTCCTCCTGCGGCCAACGACCACCACCGTTAAACTCCGGGGTCCGGTCGGTCGCCACGCGCCGCGCCCAGCACCTGCACCAGCGCCGTGAGCGCGCGCAGATCGGTGAGGCGCAGGACGGCGCGATTCGCGGCGACCG